>JACCDQ011115010.1_pt1 | contig 26817 bp, 29 predicted proteins | sample 7446031 | NCBI WGS metagenome assembly JACCDQ01 (sample SAMN15323442, study PRJNA562643) | freshwater metagenome | isolation source: river surface water | place: USA:Blue River Watershed | collected 2017-08-17 | reverse complement strand
GCAGGCGCAGCACAGCGCCCACAAAATACGCCAGGCGTTTTATGAAGTGCAGGACAGCGAACGTTTGCACGCGGTGTCATTGGCGTTGAACCATTTTCGGCCCGAGTCCACCTTGGCGTTTTGAAACACCAAACAGCAGTGCCGCGACTTGGTGGCAGTGCTGCAAGACCAAGGTTTCAGCGCGTTGGCGTTGTACGGCGAACTGGAGCAGCGCGAGCGCGATCAGGTGCTGGTGCAGTTTGCCAACCGCAGTTGTTCGGTGCTGGTGGCCACCGACGTGGCCGCGCGTGGCATCGACATTGCGCAGCTGGCATGCGTCATCAACGTGGACGTGACCCCCGACCCAGAAGTGCATGTGCACCGCATCGGGCGCACCGGCCGTGGTGACGCCGAAGGCCTGGCCCTGACCTTGGCCAGCCTGGACGAAATGGGCAACGTGGGCAAGATAGAGCAACTGCAGGGCCGCGAATCGCTTTGGCAGCCGCTTTCAGCTTTGACACCCGCCAGCCGCGAACCGCTGCGCGCGCCCATGGCCACGCTGCAGATCATGGGTGGCCGCAAGGAAAAAATCCGCGCCGGCGACGTGCTGGGCGCCTTGACTGGCGAAGCGGGCTTCACCAAAGAGCAGATCGGCAAGATCAACATCAACGAGTTCTCCACCTACGTGGCGGTGGACCGCGCGATTGCCCAGCAGGCCGAGGCGCGCCTGTCGGCCGGGCGCATCAAGGGGCGCAGCGTGAAGGTGCGGTTGCTCAATTGAGTTAAGAATGGGGCTGACGCTTTAACCTTGGCGTGGGTTTTATGCCTGTGCGTTCACAGGTGATGGGCTCTGTACTCCTGGGTTTTTCCGCCATAGCCATAGGCTCCAGCCCGTACATCATCGACATGAATGTAGCTTTCGTTGTGCAGATTGGGCATCAAGCTCGATAGTCCGGCAAACACCGCCTGTATGTAAGTGGCTTTTTCAGACCGGGTGTTGGTCTCATCGGTGATTTTGATTTCGACGTACGCGCTGGACTTGCCTTGCACGGCCAAGGATTGGCCGCCAACGATCCATTGTTCTGGTTCGATGTAGCGAATGGCGATGGAAGTCAGCTCTGGTTTTTTGTGCAATATCTGACTGGTGCAATCGACCAGCATTTGGGCCACTTTTTGGGTCATTTGCTCCTGTGCTGGGCCACTGAGAAGTACGTTGAGAATGGGCATGAACGATTCCTTTGCATGTTGGTATCGACTTTATAGGAGATACCAATCTTTAGAAACAATCAAATTTTGAAATTGGTTTTGCAGATTTTGCAAATGATCCTTAAAATTACCCATGAGCTTTCATCTGGACGATCTGTCTTTGTTCGCAAGAGTGGCTGCGTTGGGTACGCTGTCTGCTGCGGCACGTGAACGCAACATCCCAGTCAGCCAAGTCACTCGTGCACTGAACAGGCTGGAGACAGCTTGTGGTGCCCGTCTAATGCGCAGGACGACCCATGGTTTGAGCTTGACCGATGAGGGCGATACCTTGTTGCAGCACGGTCGAAGGCTGCTTGACCTATCGGAAGAACTCAGCTCTGACTTGCATGGCAGACAAAGCGAACCCAGTGGCTGGGTCAGGGTCGGTGTCAGTGCTTCGGTGGCAGAGTCGATCATCGCGCCCAGCTTGCCCGCGCTTTATGAAAAATATCCTCGCCTGCACATTGAGGTGTTGGCAGACGATCGTTTGGCTGACATGGCTCGCGATGGCATCGACATCGCCATACGCACCGCAGCCGTGCACAGCGATACCTTGGTGGTCCGGCAGATTGGCTCCGCCAGTCGAACCCTTTATGCCAGTCCTGACTATCTGGCCAGAAAGGGTACGCCGTTGTATCCGGGCGATCTGGTCAACCACCACCTGATTGGCAACAGCCGCGCTAGCTCTATGAATCTATGGGAGCAACAAGGTGTCAATCCGGGTCTGCAGGTCAAGGGACAGACCCAAACAGACAATTCCGCTGTGCTGTTAAGTATGGTCAGACATGGGGTGGGCATTGCGCGATTGCTGAACATCGTTGCGGCTCCGTTAGTTAAAGCGCGCGAACTTGTTCCATTGCTTCGCCCACATTTTGATGTGCAAGATATCCCTGTGTATGCCGTGATGCTCCATGAGCGGCACCGACTACCGAAAATCCGGGCGTGCGTGGAGTTCTGGCGTGACTATTTGGGCACGGTATCCGACACAAATTCGCTTTGAATCAATACGGACTCGGCAACCCCAGCCCAGCCAAAATTTCAATTTCGTGGGCTTCCATGGCCTCGGCGTCAGCGTCGCTGGTTTCGTGGTCCCAGCCCTGGGCGTGCAGCGCCCCGTGCACCAACAGGTGGGCGTAGTGTTGTTGCAGGGTTTTGCCTTGTTCGGCGGCTTCGCGCGCCACCACCGGGGCGCACAGCACCAGATCGGCCATCACCACCGGGTCGGTTTCGTAGTCAAAGGTGAGCACGTTGGTGGCGTAGTCTTTTTGCCGGTAATCGCGGTTCAGGGCTTGGCCTTCTTCGGCATCCACAATGCGCACGGTGATTTCGCCGTCGGCGTCCAGCGCGTGGCGCAACCAGCGCATCACCTTTTGGCGGGGCAGGGCGGCGCGGTGCTCTGCCACGCCGTCAAAGCGGCCGAATTGCAAAGAGAGGGTGAGTTCGGGCAGTGAACGTGGGGGTTTTGCCATGCTAGTCTTTCGCGGTGCGTGCGTCGTAAGCGTCCACGATGCGGGCCACCAGCGGGTGGCGCACCACGTCGGCGCTGGTGAGTCGGTTGAAGGCAATGCCCTGAACCCGTTTCAACACCCGCTCGGCGTCGATCAGGCCGCTCAGCTGGGTGCGCGGCAGGTCTACCTGGCTCACGTCACCGGTGACCACGGCCTTGCTGCCAAACCCGATGCGTGTGAGGAACATTTTCATCTGCTCGGGCGTGGTATTTTGCGCTTCGTCCAGGATGACAAAGGCGTGGTTGAGTGTGCGTCCGCGCATGAAGGCCAGCGGCGCAATCTCGATTTGTTGGCGCTCGAAGGCTTTTTGCACCCTGTCGAAGCCCATCAGGTCGTACAGCGCGTCGTACAGCGGGCGCAGGTAAGGGTCTACCTTTTGGGCCAGATCGCCGGGCAGAAAACCCAGGCGTTCACCTGCTTCCACGGCCGGGCGGGTCAACACAATTTTCTGTACCGCGCTGCGTTCCAGTGCGTCTACCGCGCAAGCCACGGCCAGGTAGGTTTTGCCGGTGCCCGCAGGGCCGATGCCGAACGTGATGTCGTGCGTAGCCATGTGGGCCAGGTAACGCTTTTGGTTGGCGGTGCGGCCCTGTACTTCGCCGCGCCGCGTTTGCACGGCCACGGCGTCCACACTGTCGTCGGGCAAGGCGGTGTCACCGCTCAGCATCAATTGCACCTGTTCGGGGGGTATGGGTGCGCGCGCCATCTCGTAGAGGGCTTGGATCGTTTCCATGGCCTGCGTTGCTTTGGCCTTGGGGCCTTCGACCCGGAACTGCTCGAACCGGTGCGCGACCTTGACTTGCAGCGCCGCCTCAATGGTGCGGATGTGCGCGTCCATGGGGCCGCACAGGTGGGCCATGCGCACGTTGTCGGGCGGTGAAAAGGTGTGTCTGAGAATCAAACCGATAATCCGAAAAAAGGAAGTCCCCAATGATAGGCAAGTTGACCGGTACGTTGCTGGAAAAAACCCCGCCCCAGCTGTTGATTGATTGCCATGGCGTGGGCTACGAGGTGGATGTGCCCATGAGCACGTTTTACAACCTGCCTGCCACCGGCGAAAAAGTGGCGCTGCTGACGCATTTTGTGGTGCGGGAGGATGCACAGATTTTGTATGGCTTTGACTCCGCCACCGAACGCGAGGCCTTCCGGCAGTTGATCAAAATCAGTGGCGTGGGGCCGCGCACGGCGTTGGGCATTTTGTCGGGCATGAGTGTGGCCGACCTGGCCCAGGCCGTCACCGCCCAGGAGTCCGGTCATTTGACCAAAGTGCCTGGTATCGGCAAAAAAACGGCTGAACGCCTGTTGCTCGAACTCAAGGGCAAGCTGGGCGCGGATTTGGGGCCGTTGGCGGGGCCGCCCCGCACCGACGCCCACAACGACATCCAGCAAGCCTTGCTGGCGCTGGGCTACAACGACAAAGAGGCGGCTGCGGCCCTCAAGGCCCTGCCCGCCGATGTGGGGGTGAGCGACGGCATCAAGCTGGCGCTGAAAGCCTTGGCCAAGTAATCGGTTGGCGCGGCGGGTTTATTCAGCCTCGCGCACCATGCGGCCGTTGCGTGGTTGCACCGGCCGGGCGTTGTTCGGGAACAGTTGACCGAACAATTTCAGTTCGTCTTGGCCGATGGTTTGAATGCCTTTGAGCACCATCCACAACACGCCTTCGCTGCACGGGGGCGTGGTCAGCGAGCCCAGAAATTGGTAGTAACGACGATCGGTGGGCAGCAGTTCGTTCAAGTTGACCAGGTTGCTGGGAAGGCGCACGCGGTCGTTCACGTCCACCGGGAGGTGGGTCCACACCTTGCGCACCAGCGGGTTGCTGGTGCCGGGGTCCATCAACACGGCCACCACAGCCAGTTGCCCGGCATCGTTTTGGTGTACCAGGTGGGCCACCATGGCAAAACTGCGGTTGTTGATGCGTTCTTCTGCGGGGTGGTGAAAGTGGAATTGCTTGAGGCGGTAGGTTTCGCCACGAACGGTCAAGGTGTTGTCACCCTCCAGGTCCACTTGCAGGGTGTGGCCGTTGTGAACCACCGAGCCACCGCTGGTTCGGTATTGAAAGCGCAGAGGTTCGGCCGGCCCCAGCAAAGTTTCTGAGCTTTGGATGTTGATGGGCGATTGCCGCAGGCCCTGGGCGCACCGTTCGTAGTCGGGTTTGAGCTTGCCCCAGTTTTCCGGGCCGGTGTGGCCCATGTAGCTCCAGTGTTCTTCTGCATGGGGCTCTGCCACGGCAGGGGCCACCGCCACCACCGATGCGGGCTTGGCAGTGGCCGGTTTTGGGGTGGGCAGGCCGTTGGCCTTGGCTTTTTGACGCAGGTACTGGGCTTCTGCCGCCGTCATCACCGGCGCCACGGTTTTGCCGGTTGTGGTTTTGGTGGGGGTGCTGGGCAGTACTTTGCCCGATGTGCCAATATTGACCTTGGCGTTGTCAACCGCCTTGTTGTGTTCGATGGCTGCGCGCACCTGATCGGCCAACTTGTCGCCCAGAGGCAACTCGACCTTGCCTTGCGTGACCGCCACCGATTTGGGCGCGGCAGCGGTGGCTGCGGGTTCGTTGGCATGGGCCGATAGGCCCAGCCCCCATGCCCATGCGGCTCCTAGGGTCAGGCATGCCAGGGAGCGCCAAGGCGTTGGATGAAAGGCCTCTGGGGTGTGGGTGGCGTGGTGGTGGGGCATGGCAATAGGCGGTTGTGATCATGCTATCGGCATTGGGCCCGACAACTTGAAACCAGGGGCAAGGTGTTCGACCCTGCATTACACTGGTGCCCCACCCCTTGCCGTGCTGCCGTGTCCATACAAACCGACGATTTTGCCCCCGCCGCCCTGCCGCGTGCCGTGTCTGCCGTGGCGGAGTCGCCTCGCGAAGAGGCCTTGGAGCGCGCCCTGCGACCCAAGGGGTTGCAAGAGTATGTGGGGCAGGCCAAGGTGCGCGAGCAGCTGGAAATTTTCATCGGCGCGGCCAAAAAGCGCCAGGAGGCGCTGGACCACGTGTTGCTGTTCGGCCCGCCTGGGCTGGGCAAAACCACGCTCAGCCACATCATCGCGCACGAACTGGGCGTGAATTTGCGGCAAACCAGCGGCCCTGTGTTGGAAAAACCCAAAGACCTGGCGGCGTTGCTCACCAACCTGGAGCCCAACGATGTGCTGTTCATCGACGAAATTCACCGGCTCAGCCCCGTGGTCGAGGAAATCCTGTACCCCGCGCTGGAGGATTACCAGATCGATATCATGATTGGCGAAGGGCCTGCAGCGCGCAGCATCAAGCTCGATTTGCAGCCTTTCACCCTGGTGGGGGCCACCACGCGTGCTGGAATGTTGACCAACCCGCTGCGCGACCGTTTTGGCATTGTTGCGCGGTTGGAGTTTTACACACCGCAGGAGTTGACGTGCATTGTCAAGCGCAGCGCCGGTTTGTTGCAAGCGGCCATTGACGAGGCCGGGGCTTTCGAGGTGGCTCGGCGTTCGCGCGGCACGCCCCGCATTGCCAACCGCTTGCTGCGGCGGGTGCGCGATTATGCCGAGGTCAAGGGTGACGGCACCATCACCCTGGACATGGCCAACCGCGCGCTGTCCATGCTCGACGTGGACCCGGTGGGTTTCGATCTGATGGACCGCAAACTGCTGGAGGCCGTGATCCACAAATTCGATGGGGGTCCGGTGGGGTTGGACAACATTGCCGCCAGCATCGGCGAAGAACGCGACACCATTGAAGACGTGATCGAGCCCTACCTGATCCAGCAAGGCTACCTGCAGCGCACGCCGCGCGGGCGCATGGCCACTCTGGCGGCTTTTCGGCACCTGGGGTTGGAGCCTCCGGCCAGTTCTGGCGGTCTGTTTGATGGGGCGCCCGCCGTTTAGGCGCCTGCTTCAAGCCGTGGTGGAGTCGTCGCGGGCGGCGTCGTTCAGGTGGGTGTCGTCCCCCCAGCCCACCAGACTGAATCCTTCGGGTGACCACAACACGCGGTTGATGGCCGCGTTGCCCAACTTCCAGCTGCGGGGTGCCTGCAGATCCAGCTGGGTGGCAGCGCGGTACAGAATGTCCAGCACCCCTCCGTGGGCAACGATGGCGATTTGCTGACCGACGTGGCGTTCAGCCAGTTCAGCAAAGGTGCTGACCACCCGCTCGCGCAATTGAAGCAGGCTCTCACCGCCCGCCGGTGCAAAGTCGGGCACCCGCTTGCGCCAGGCCAGGGCCGAGTCGGGGAAGTGGGTTTCCAGTTCGCTCCAGGTTTTGCCTTGAAATTCGCCAAAACAACGCTCCCGCAAACCGGTGTGCGTCGCCAGCGGGCGCTGCTGGGCCAGCGCGATCGCTTCGGCTGTTTCCCGGGCGCGTGCCAGATCGCTGGAGTAGATGGCATCCAGGTCTTCGTCCTGCAAAGCCTGCGCGGTGCGCTCGGCTTGCCAGCGGCCGGTTTCGTTGAGCGATATGTCCAGTTGGCCTTGTATGCGGGTGTCTTTGTTCCAGGCGGTTTCGCCATGGCGTATGGCCAGAATGCGGGTGAACTGCAAAAAAATAACTCCGATTGAATGCAGGCGGCCCCGATTCTGAATTGGCGGGGCCTTGCCTTGTGCCTAGAATGTTAACTCCGTGCGCACCCACGCGGTGCCACACGCCTTTTCAATGCAGGAACCTTCATGAGCTCCATTCAGAAAGACATCGACGAACGCACCAACCTGACGGGATCGAACATGTTCGAGATGCTGCTGTTCCGTTTGGGCGAATCGGCGGGCAGCGACCGGTCCGAGTTGTTCGGTATCAACGTGTTCAAGATCCGCGAAATCGTGGCCATGCCACCGGTCACGGCCATGGCCGGGTCGCCGCCGAACGTGCTGGGCGTGGTGAATCTGCGCGGGCAGGTCATTCCGGTGATCGATTTGCCCGCCGTGGTGGGGTGCACCCCAAAAACCGGACTCAACATCATGCTGGTGACCGAATACGCCCGCACCACCCAGGCGTTTGCGGCCGAGTCGGTCGAAGACATTGTTCGTTTGGATTGGAACCAGATTCTGTCGGCCGACGGTTCGGTGGCCGGTGGGTATGTGACCAGCATTGCCCGCCTGGACGGCGATAAAAACAGCACCCGGCTGGCCCAGGTGCTGGATGTGGAGTCCATTTTGCGCCGTGTGCTGCCCACCGAAGAGGTGGAGTTGAACGCTGAAACCATCGGCCCGGTGGTGAAAATCCGGTCCGGCAGCATTGTGTTGGCGGCCGACGATTCTTTTGTGGCGCGCAGCATGATCGAAAAGGAACTCAAGGCGCTGGGTTTGCCCTACAGCATGTACAAGACCGGCCAGGAGGCCTGGAACCGCTTGCAAGAAATTGCCTCCGAGTGCCAAAGCAAAGGGGTGCCCATGCACGAGCGGGTGGCCGTGGTGTTGACCGATCTGGAAATGCCCGAAATGGACGGGTTCACCTTGACCCGCAACATCAAAAAAGACCCCATGATGCGTGGTTTGCCGGTGGTGATTCACTCGTCTTTGACGGGTGACACCAACGAAAACCATGTGCGCAGTGCGGGGGCCGATGCCTACGTGGCCAAATTTGCTGCCAGCGAACTGGCCGATTCTTTGCGCGCGGTGCTGGCCCGCTACGAAAAGCCGAGCGCCTGACGCCCGGCACGTTTCAACGCGGTACCTCCAACACCACGCGGCGTTTGCCCTGTGGTGGTTGAGGGAAGTCTTTCAAGGCCGCTTCCAACAACGTGCGCCACATGCCGGCCGTGTGGCGCCAAGGTCCGTCGTGTGCGGCTTGGGTTTCGAACACCACCGCGGCATTTTGGGCGTTGCGCATCACCACGGTGATTTCACGTTGGTAATAGGGCGTGGGCAAATTCATGAACAGGGGCGCGCGCACCCCGGCCGACTTGCTGCGGTTGCCCAGCTCCACGCTCAGCCAACCCTGCGGAAAGCCAAATGGCGGTGGATTTTCCCAGGGCGCATGGGGCAGGGTGGCTGCCCGGGCTTGCAATTGCACGGTCCAGCGCACCGGTGTGGGGTCGGTGGGTGACAGGCGGACCCAGCCATGCTCTTGCAGCACCTCTTCGGCCAGGGTTTCGATCTCGGCCTGCTCGACCGTGTCTTGGGCTTGCGAGGGCAGGCGCTCAAAGCGGTAGGCATCACCGGCATGCGGCAACTGCGTGCCCCAGGCTGGGAAACTGCGCACATCGTTGTCCAGTCGGATGGTGGTCGCACAGCCCCCCAGCAGCCCCAAAACAAGCCCGCACAGTCCCAGCAGTGGCGCTGTCATTCGCTGAGGCAACTTCTGTGTCCGTTGCCCAGGGGGTTGTGTGGGTTGCATGGGTGGTCAATCCGCGCTGGTCAGCGCAATCACCTGTTCACCGTTCAGGCGAGCTGGTGGCTGGGGCAACGGCTCTTCGTCAAATGCTGTGTCGCCGTCTGCGTTGTCTTCGCCGGTGGTTTTAAGCGTTTCGAACGGGAACAGTTTGCGATCCATGAGGTGGCTGGGCACCACGTTTTGCAAGGCGGTCAGCATGTTGTCGACGCGGCCAGGAAAGCGCTTTTCCCAGTCCTTGAGCATGTCTTTCATGTGCTGGCGCTGCAAATTTTCTTGGCTGCCGCACAGCGTGCAGGGGATGATGGGAAATTCGCGCACCTGGGCCCAGCGGATCAGGTCTTTTTCAGCCACATAGGCCAGCGGGCGGATCACCATGAATTCGCCGTTGTCGCTGACCAGCTTGGCTGGCATGCCTTTGAGCTTGGCGCCAAAAAACATGTTCAACAGCAGGGTTTGCAAAATGTCGTCGCGGTGGTGGCCCAGTGCAATTTTGTTGCAACCCAGTTCGCGCGCCACCTTGTACAAAATGCCCCGACGCAGGCGGCTGCAAAGGCTGCACATGGTTTTGCCTTCTGGGATCACCTTCTTGACGACGCTGTAGGTGTCCTGGGTTTCGATGTGGAATTTGATGCCCAATTTGGACAGGTAGTTGGGCAGCACATCGGCCGGAAAACCGGGTTGCTTCTGGTCCAGGTTGACCGCAATCAGTTCAAAGTCGATGGGGGCGCGTTGCTGCAGCTTCATCAGGATGTCGAGCAGGGCGTAGCTGTCTTTGCCGCCGCTCAGGCACACCATCACACGGTCGCCCGCTTCGATCATGTTGTAGTCGGCAATCGCTTGGCCCATTTCGCGGCACAGGCGTTTTTCCAGTTTGTGGTCTTCGCGTTCGATTTTCATGGGGTTCACCATTGCCCACTCTCCATGCGTATGGCGACTTCGCAGTCGTCAAAGATTTCCAATTTCGCAATTTTCACCCGCACACCCAACACGCCGGGCAGTTGCATGAGGCGGTGCACGAGTTTGCCGATCAGGCTTTCCAGCAGGTTCACGTGTTCTGCGGTGCACTCGTCAATGATGATCTGGCGCACCTTGCGGTAGTCCAGCACGTGGTGGATGTCGTCGTCGTGCGGCAGCAGGGGTTGTGTGCCCTGGTTCAATTCGGCGTCCACCTGGATGGGTTGCGGGTCGGTTTTTTCATGGTCCAAAATCCCCAGATTGGCGTTGAAGCGCAAGCCAGTAAGGGCCAGGATTTGGGTGCCGGTGCGGTAAGGCGACAGGCTGGCAGACGGGTGTTGGGCTGGGGTCATGGTCGGTCGTCCGCAAAGGCCGGGTCGATCAAAGGTTTGAGGCGGAACACTTCCACGCCCACGGCTTCGCAGTCGGGGTAAACATCGGGTTTGGCGGTGGACACGCGCACGGCGCGCACGCCGGGGTGGGCCAGCAGGCGCTGGGCCAAGTCGTCGCACAGGGTTTCCTGCAGTTCCACATGGCCTTGTTGCAGCCGGGTGGCGACTTCGGCACGCACAAAGTCGTAGTCCACCACCTCGTGCAGGCGGTCGGCGCTGGGGGTGGATTGTTCGAACGGCACAAACAGTTCCACGTTGATCCACAGGCGTTGTGTCACGCCCTTTTCAAAATCGTGGGCACCAATGTGCGCATGCACTTCGTGGTTTTTGAGGAACAATTTGCGGCAGGTCAGCCGCAAGTCATCCATCAGCGACCGTTGTGTGGGCAGGGTCAGGTCTTGCATAGGGGCTCTTGTTCGACGATAAACATCACGTCCCGTTCCAGAGGGATCAGGTGCTGGCCACTGTCCACGGGCAGGGTGCAGCCGGTGATGCTGCGCGTTTGCGCCAGGAACAGGCAGGTGCGGGCCACATCGGCTGGGTCGGTGGGGCGGCGCAGCAGGTTGATGCGGCTGGCACGGTCGAAATTGTCGGTTGTTTGTGGGCCACTGGGGTACATCAGGCCCGGTGCCACACCGCAGACGCGCACCTTGGGCGCCAGCGCCTGGGCTTGCAGGGCAACGGCTCGTTCCAGGGCCAGCTTGGTCACGGTGTATGAAAAATAGTCCGGGTTCAGGTTGAATACTTTCTGGTCCAGGATGTGAATGATGCTTGGATCGCTGCTGGTGTCGCCCTCGGGCAGGGTGGCCACCATCAAGCGTGACAGGCTCAATGGCGCGATCAGGTTCACCTCCAGCTGCTGGCGGGCCAAGTCGGCATCGAACGTGGCACCGGTGTCTGGCTCGAATGCCGAGGCGTTGTTGATCAGGCAGTCCAACGGTCCGCCTCCAGCCATCACCTCACCCATGAGGGCGGTGCGGCCGGTGTCGGTGGTCAGGTCGCCTTGCACCGCCTCGGCACTGTGGCCGTCGGCGCGCAAGCCCTCGCACAACGCTTGTGCCGCAGCTTGCGATCCTTTGTACTGGCACACCAGGTGCCAACCCGCTTGGGCAAAGGCTTTGCCTATGGCAGCCCCCAAGCGCACCCCGCCACCAGTGACGAGCACACGCGGGCGCTTATGATCGCAGGCCGGATCTCCCGGTTTGGACACCTTCATCACCTTGGCACCTTCCAGTTCAACCCCAGATTTGAAAGCCCATATTGTCCGCGAGCTGCAGCAAGTCGGGGGCTGGCTGCCGTTTGACCGTTTCATGGCATTGGCTTTGTACACGCCGGGCTTGGGTTATTACACCAACGATCTGGTGAAATTCGGAGCCCTGCCCCACGGTGGCAGCGACTTTGTGACCGCCCCGGAATTGTCGCCCTGGTTTGGGCGCACCCTGGGGCGTCAGGTGGTGCAAGCCTTGCAGGCCACCGGCACGCAAGACGTTTGGGAGTTTGGCGCTGGCACCGGTGCACTGGCCCAACAGGTGCTGGCGCAATTGGCCGCGCAGGGCCTGTCCGATGTCCGCTACCACATCGTGGACCTGTCCGGCACATTGCGGGCCCGTCAGCAGGAACGGCTGCACGCCTTTGCTGGGCGGGTGGACTGGCCCACCGCCTTGCCCGGTGCCTTGGAAGGCGTGCTGCTGGGCAACGAGGTGCTGGATGCCATGCCGGTGCAATTGCTCCAGCGGATCTCGGGTCGGTGGCACGAGCGCGGCGTCGCGTTTGTGCCAGGCGCTGTGGGAGAAGACGGTGCATTGGTCTGGCAAGACCGGCCCACCGACCTGAGGCCACCGTTCGATGTGGAAGGTGAGCACGATTACCTGACCGAAATCCACCCCCAGGCCGAAGCTTTTGTGCGCACCCTGGCCGACCGCTGGACCCGTGGTGCGGCGTTCTTCATTGACTACGGTTTTCCAGAGGCCGAGTACTACCATCCGCAACGCCACATGGGCACGCTGATGTGCCACAAAGCCCACCGATCCGACCCCGATCCCCTGGCCGAGATCGGCTTGAAGGACATCACGGCCCATGTCAACTTCACAGGTGTCGCGTTGGCGGCGCAAGAAGCGGGGTTGCAGGTCATGGGCTATGCCAGCCAGGGGCGGTTTTTGTTGAATGCCGGTTTGCTGCAATTGGCTGAAAACGCTCCTCTGCCGGAACGTGCCCAGCTGGCAAAGCTGGTGAACGAGCACGAAATGGGCGAATTGTTCAAAGTGTTGGCGCTGGCACCCATGGCGAGCGCAGACGGCTGGCTGCCCTTGGGGTTTGCGGCCGGTGACCGCACCCACACCCTGTGACGGGCGAATTGAGTGGTTGGACCATGATTCGTTGGATGCTCGTCGTTTTTCTGGCCTTGCTGCTCATCAGCTGGTTTTCGCCGTCGTTGCAGCGGTTGGGCTTGGGGCGTTTGCCGGGTGACCTCCGCTTTCGCTTGTTTGGGCGCGACATTTTCTTGCCTTTTACCACCACGGTGTTGCTCAGCCTGGTGGCCAGCCTGTTGGCGCGTTTGATTTGAGACGTGTCTGCAATTGATACCCTTGGGGGTGTCTTGAAGCAGCAGGGGTTCGCCCCCAATTGGGGATGACTGCATCAGGAGCGCTCATGCCAAACACCCATCTGCACCTTGTGTGCCCGCACTGTCACACCACCAACCGAGTCGTGCCCGATCAACTGGGCCAGCGCCCCGACTGCGGCAAATGCCACCAGCCACTGTTGACCGGGCAACCCCGGGTGTTGGATGAGGCGTCGTTCGACAGGCACATTGCCCGCAACGACCTGCCGGTGCTGGTCGATTTTTGGGCCCCTTGGTGTGGGCCCTGCCGCATGATGGCGCCTGCTTTTGAGGCCGCCGCACGCCAATTGGAGCCCCAGGTCCTGCTGGCCAAGGTTGACACCGAAGCCACACCTGCACTGGCTGCGCGGCACAACATCCGCAGCATTCCGACGTTGGCGCTTTTTGTGGGCGGACGCGAGTTGGCGCGTCAGTCCGGTGCCATGGGCCAAGCCGATGTGGTGCGATGGGTACAAACGGCTTTGCGGGCCTGAAAAGTGATAGTATTAAAACCAACTCTGCCGCTGTAAAAGCAGGGTTCTCGGATCAGGTGCTCCATGGATGGACCTGGGGCGTGTGGGTTTCGAGCAGTGGAGTTGGATGAATTTGATCAAAAATGTCACCTGGGAGGCGGTTGCGCAGGCACTCCATCGCTGGTTGCGGTGGGTGTGGCAGGGCTCGTTTGCTCGACGCCTGGCCATCAGCATCGTTTGGGTGCATGTGGCCATCACCGCCGCCATTGTCTGGGACATGTCACGCACCATGGCCCAGTCTCAGGCCCAGTTGGTGGGGCAATCCGCTTTGGTGCAGGCCGAACTGCTGGCCTTGAGTGCCCGCGCGGGCGTTTTGGCGCAAGACCCAAACAGCCTGGGCGATTTGGTTCAAATTGTCAAAGAAGACAGCAACCTGTCTTATGCGGTCATCACCGATGCCGCTGGTGGGGTGCTGGCCCATTCGTCCCCGGAACTGGTGGGGCAGATACTGGGCGATGAACTCAGTCGGTCGATGCGGGCACAGAACAAAGCGTTTGCCCATCCGGCGGTGAGCGAGGACGGTGGTACCGTGCACGATGCCTGGGCCCCGGTGCGTGACGGCATGCGCGTGGTTGGGTGGGTGCGACTGGGCATCAACAGCCGCCTGGAGATGGCGACCGAATGGCAGCAGGTGTTGCGCGAAGGCTGGGTGTATGGCCTGGTGACGGTGCTGGCTGGGGGCCTGTTGGCGTTGGGCGTGGCCCATGGTCTGGGGCGCGATGTGCGGCGCATGCAGCAATTGTTCAACAAGGTGCGTCAGGGCCAGTTGGACGAGCGACTGCCCAGCACGCGTGAGGACGAGTTGGGCGATTTGATGCGGGGTGTGAATGCCACGATGGACCGCTTGAGCGACGAGGCGGTTCAGCGTCGGCGCGCAGCCGAAAACCTGGCGTTGGAGCGTTCGCGCCTGGCCGCTGTTTTGAGCGAAATGAACCAAGGGGTGTTGATCGAGGACACCGAGCGTCGAGTGGCCCTGTGCAACCGAACCTTTTGCGAGTTGCTGCAACTGGGCAGCGACCCCGCCGCTTTGCTGGGGCACGATGCCCGGGAATTGATGGGCAATGCCCTGACCGCTTCTACACAAGGCGTGCTGTCGGTGTGGCGCATGGACGAGTTGGTGGCCCTGACCAGCCCCGTGACCGGCGAAATCATCGAAATGAACGATGGCCGGGTGCTGGCCCGAGATTACCAACCGATTGAGGTGGAGGGCGGACGGCAAGGGGTGTTCTGGTCGTACAGGGACATCACCGAACAACAGCAGGTGCAGCAGCGTTTGCAGTGGCAGGCCATGCACGACCCCCTGACCCACCTGCCCAACCGTTTGTTGCTCAACGACCGCATGGGATCTGCCATGGTGCGCTCCAAACGGCTGCAGCAGTTGCTGGCCATCTGCATGCTCGATCTGGACCTGTTCAAACAGGTCAACGACCAACTGGGCCACGAGGCGGGGGATGACTTGCTCAAAGAAGTGGCTCACCGCCTCAAAAGCTGCACACGTGGCGACGACACCGTGGCGCGTCTGGGAGGGGATGAGTTCGTGCTGTTGCTGGGGGGACTGGCCAGCTATGACGAGATGGACGGTGTGCTGTCCCGTGTGCGCGATGCAATTGCCCAACCTTACCAGCTGACGGATGCCGAAGTGGTGGTGAGTGCCAGCATTGGCGTCACGCTGTACCCGTTGAATGACAACGACGCCGACACCCTGCTGCGCCATGCCGACCAGGCCATGTACCACGCCAAGCAAAACGGTGGCAATGCGTACCACCTGTTCGATATCGATGTCAGCCAGCAGGCACAACATGCCGTGCGGGCCCGAGCGCGGGTGCGCGAAGCCATCGAGGCCAATGAAATGTGTTTGCACTACCAGCCCAAGGTGAGCATGAGCGAAGGCCGTGTGGTGGGGGCCGAGGCCTTGGTGCGCTGGCGCCAGCCCGATGGCAGTTTGCGCTATCCAGATACTTTCTTGCCTGCCATTGAGGGGGATGTGTCCATCGAGCTGTTGGGAGAATGGTTGATCCGGGCGGTGTTGCAGCAGCAGGCACAGTGGCGGGCGCAAGGGGTGGATCTGCCGGTGTCGGTCAATATTGCGGCCCGGCATTTTCTGTCGCCCAAGTTTGTGCCACGCCTGCAGGCCCTGTTGGCCGAAGCCCCTGCCGTGCCGCCCCAGGCCCTGGAAATCGAACTGGTGGAGTCGGCTGCATTGCACAACCTGGAGCAAGCCGCCCAGACGGTGAGCGATACCCGAGCCCTGGGGGTGTCGGTGGCCATCGACGACTTTGGCGCAGGTTATGCGTCCTTGGGGTATCTGCGCCGCTTGCCGGTGGATGTGGTCAAAATCGACAAGTCGTTTGTGATCGACATGCTGGCCGATCCCGACGACTTGGAGGTGGTGCAGGCGGTGACGGGATTGGCGCGTACGTTCCGCCGACAGGTGGTGGCCGAGGGGGTGGAAACCGATGCCCACGGGCTGTTGCTGATGCGATTGGGCTGTGACCTGGGGCAAGGGTATGGCATTTCGCGCCCCATGCCTGCCGAACGTTGGGTGGACTGGGTGCGCAACTACCGGCCCGAACCGTTGTGGGCGGAGTGGGTGGGCGTCCATTGGGATACCGACGATCTGCCTTTGCTGGTGGCCGCTGCACGGTTGGATGACTGGGCCCAAACCCCCACACCGGGCGATGTTCAGCAGAAGTTGGCGCAGCCTCACTGGGTCGCCTTTGTGCACTGGTGCAAACAGGCAGGGGTGGACCGCTACGGCCTGTTGCCAGAGTGGACCCCTTTGCTGGAGGCGTGCAATGCGTTGTCCAACCCTGCCTCGTGCGCTCCAGCCGAACTGGCCGCTCATGTGCTTGCTTTGCAGCAAGGTGTAGAAGCCCTGAAGGTTGCGGTCAGGCGTCCGTAGCAAGTAACTGGGCAATGGCGGCGCTGCGTGCTCGGGCGATGGCGTGCGCGATCTGTTCCCCTAGGTTTTGTGGCTTGGTTGCCGCGCTACCTGAGCCGGTAATGGTTGCAGCAATCGGCGCGGTGGCCACAGCGAGCGCAGCTTGCAAGCCTTTCCAAAGTCTTTCCCGCTGGGGGTACGGGGTGTTGTGGTGGTGCAGGCGGCCGCGCGCGTCGCATTCGCAGGCTTGTAGCACCAGTGCAAAACGCTCGGGGCGGCGCAGGGCGTCGCAACGGTCCAGCAAACGCAACAGGGCGCTGGCATTCAGTTCGGCGCTGCGGTGGATGTTGCCGTGCTCACGGGCAACCACTTCGGCCAGTTCTTTGCAATCGCGTGGCACCCGCCAATGTTCGCAAACCCGTTGCAGGAGCAGCACGCTGCGTTGTTCGTGCCCCAGGTGACGGGGCAGCAGGTGCTGGGGTGTGCTGCCTTTGCCCAAGTCGTGGCACAGGCAGGCAAATCGAACCGGCAACGGTGCATTCAGTTGGGCAGACATGTCCAGTACCAGCCCCAAGTGGACGCCGGTGTCCACCTCTGGGTGGTGCTCGGCTCGCTGGGGGACACCCCACAGCGCATCCACTTCGGGCAGCAAAACACGCAGTGCGCCGCATGTGCGCAGCACTTCCAGCATGCGTGACGGGCGTTGCTCCATCAGCCCTCGGGACAGCTCCTGCCACACCCGTTCGGGCACCAGGTGGTCCACCTCACCATGGTCCACCATGCTCTGCATGAGGGCCTGGGTTTCGGGGGCGACCGAAAAATCGGGCCAACGGGCGGCAAACCGCGCCATGCGCAGGATCCGCACCGGGTCTTCGTGAAAGGCGTTGGTGACATGGCGCAACACCTTGTGCCGCAGGTCGGTTTGCCCGCCATAGGGGTCTATCACCGGTGTGTACTCGGGCACAAAGCAGCCGTTGTCGTCCAGCGCCTCCAGCGGGATGGCCATGGCGTTGACGGTCAGGTCGCGGCGGGCCAGGTCCTGCTCAATCGTCACGTCGGGTTGCGTGTGGAAATCGAAACCGTGGTAGCCGCGGGCGGTTTTGCGCTCGGTGCGGGCCAAGGCGTATTCTTCGCGCGTTTTGGGGTGCAGGAAAACAGGAAAATCCCGCCCGACGGGCAGGTAGCCCTGTGCCACCATGGACTCGGGTGTTGCACCCACCACCACCCAGTCGCGATCGGCGTGGGGCGTGCCGTCGGGAAGGGCGTGTGGGGTGTGGAAATGGCCGAGCAAACCATCGCGCACCGCGCCCCCCACCAGGTAGATTTGCTGCATGGCCGAACAGGGGGTCAAGGTCGCAGTCGGTAGGGCTCTTCAAAAGCCAGAAAGTCTTTTTCTGCCAGCGCGTCGTTGATCCAGGCCTGAACGCCTGGCAGGCCGCGAACGGTCTGGATGTAAGCCGCTACGGCAGGGGATACCGGTAGCGAGTAGGTGTGCAGGCGCATGCAAACCGGCGCGAAATACGCGTCGGCAATGCTGAAACGTCCAAACAGGCATGGGCCTCCGTGTTCTTGCAGCAGCTTTTCCCACATCTGGCTCAGTCGGGCTACATCCAGGCGCACGGCGGCGTTGTCACGCCAGACCAGGGCGCCTACCTCGGGCAAGTGGGCTTCGATGTTCATGGGGCAGGCGCTGCGCAGCGCCCCAAACCCACCGTGCATTTCGGCGCAAATGCTGCGGGCGGTTGCTCGCGCGGCGCGCTCGCTGGGCCACAGGGCCAGCTGGGGGTATTGCTCTGCCAGGTATTCGGCGATGGACAAGGTGTCCCACACCACGGTGGGCTCGGCGTTGGTGCTATCGACCAGTACAGGCACCTTGCCTGTGGGACTCAGCCCCGCCAGAGTTTGTTTGAACTCGGAGCCCGCGTCGAAACTGTCAAACCGGACCATCGTTTCTTCGAAAGGGATGCCGGCTTGCCGCAACAGCACCCAGGGACGCATGGACCACGACGAATAGTTCTTGTTGCCTATGTAGAGTTTGAGCATGGGTCAGGCGTACTTCTCAAGAATGCGGGTCGAACGCTCCACCTCTTTGACGGTGGCGTCGTCGGTGACAGACACGGCTTCCATCACCGAACAAGCCATCATGCGGTAAAAAGCTTTGTCCATGGCCTTGCGGGCGGCAGACATCTGCTGGGCCACGTCCTCGCAGGGGCGGCCTGATTCAACCATGTCGATCAGCGCACGCACCTGGCCTTCAATTCGTTTGAGGCGGTTGACCACTTCGCGTTGGTGTTCGCTGCGGTAACTTGCTTTGGATGCGGATGCGCTGGATTTGCGCGGCGTTTTTGCGGCGGTGGTGGTCATGACACGGCTTTCTTTCCCGCTCGGCGGTGTTTCAGCGTTTGGAGGCGAACAAACGCACTTTCAGCAGGGGGTCGGCACGGCCCGCTCCATCCAGATACAGGGCGGCAACCGGTTCGACCGCCGCAGCGGTGATGCCCAGTGCCTCCAGGCCCGAGCCTTCGGTTCCGCTGGCCACGTTGTCCACTTCCATGGCAGCGATGTTGTCCGTGCTCATCAGCGGTTCACCCGGAATGGCCTGCATGACCATGGCTTGCAAGTAACCCAGAGGAAGTGGCAGGCCCACGACGGTGCGTGGGGTGCCGGACAGTCGGCCAGCCAGCCTGACCAGTTCGGCCAGCGTGAACACTTTGGGGCCAGCCAGTTCGAAGGTCTTGCCCACGGTTTGCGGTTCTTGCAGGGTGCGCAGCACCGCTTGGGCCACATCACCCACCCAAACCGGCTGGAACTTGGCATTGGCGCATGCCAGTGGGACGACGGGGAGCACGGCCTGCATGCGGGCAAACAGGTTCAAAAACTTGTCTTCGGCACCAAAAATCACGCTGGGGCGCAACACGGTCAAAGCCAACCCGCTGCCTGCCAGCACCGCTTCGCCCGCGGCTTTGCTTTGCTGGTACAGCGACGACGCGGTGGCCGAAGCCCCCAGTGCGCTGATGTGCACCAGGCGCAGCACCCCGGTGGTTTGCATGGCTTGCGCCAGGCGTTGGGGCAGTTGCATGTGCACCCGCTCGAACCGCTTGCGGCTGCCGTGCAGCACCGCCACCAGGTTGACCACGGCATCGTGGCCCGGGAGCAATTTCTCCAACACGCCCTCTTGGTTGATGTCGGCCACCAGCACGTCCACCAGTGGCAGCATTTGTATGTGCTGAGCGTTGATGGCGCGCCGCGTGGGTACGGTCACACGGATGCCTTGGCGGGTGAGTTGTTCGCAAACGTGGCGGCCGACAAAGCCGGTGCCGCCCAGGACGAGGACTTTTTTCATGTTGACGTGGTTGACAGAGTGGCGTGAATGTCGGAAGTGTAGCGGGCGTGGCTCAAGGCAGATCGCGGTTGGGGGCCTGCGCGGTGGCGGTGCGTGGGCCTATGGGTGCCAGGTGGTCGCTCAGGCGCTGTGGTTTGCCGGTGATGAGTGCGGCGTAGTTGGTGGTGTTGGACAACACGCGTTTGACGTAATCCCGGGTTTCGGCGAAGGGGATGTTCTCGATCCAGATGGCGGCTTCCAGCAGTGGGCCGTTGCGCCAACTGCGCGGGCGGTTGGGCCCGGCGTTGTAGGCGGCAGTGGCCATGGCCTTGGAGCCCTCAAAATCGTCCAGCGCCAGTTTGAGGTAAGCGGTGCCGATGGCGATGTTGACATCCCGTTCGGTGATGCGATGGGGTTTGAAGTCGACCATGCCGATGCGTTTGGCGGTCCAGCTGGCGGTGGCAGGCATCACTTGCATCAGGCCCGAAGCGCCCACGCCGGAGCGGGCATCCATGATGAAACGGCTTTCCTGCCGGATCAGGCCGTACACATAGGCCGGGTCCAGGTTGATCTCGCGGGCGCGCTGGATCACGGCCTCTTTGTGGGGCATGGGAAAGCGTTGCAGCATGTCGGTTTCGGCCTTGGTGCGGTCACTGGTGTTGATGCAACGGTCCCACACCGCTTGCGAGCACGCCAGATCGGCCGCAGCCAGCAGTTCACGGTCGTTCATGCCGCCGGGGGTGTGCAGGTTGGTTGTGTAGTTCCATTCGCGGTTGCCCTCGGCCCGCAGACCCAGTGCAATTGCGACCAGAGCGCGGCGCAAGCCGGGGTTCTGCTGAGCCTGCTTTTTCTCTTCCGGTGTCAGAGCGACGGGCGCTGCGGGCAGGTTCACGGGTGAGCCCAGTGCCTCCAGGGCCAGTTGCTCGTAGAAACCGGCGGAGCCTGCAACCTGACCCAGCAGTGTCTGGATCGCCATGGCGGTGTCGGTCCCGCCGGTACGGGTGTTTTGCCAGGCGCGTGCCAGCCAGTAGGTCCATACCGATTCCTTTTGCTGTTGCGCGCTCATGGCCGGTATGCTGGCCGCCACCGTTGCCCAGTCGCCTGCACGCAAGGCGGCGCGGGTTTTCCAGGCCAGCAAGTCGTCGTTCAGGTGCTGGGGCAGGGCTCTGGCAAAGTAAGCGTGTGCTTGGTCGTCCAGCTTTTGCGCCGCGCGCTTGCCGATCACGGCCCACACCCAGCTGCGTTCTTCGTCAGTCAACTGGGTGCGCCAGCGCAGTTTGCTGGCTTGTTCGGCCGCATCTTCGTAATTCAGGGTGGCCAAGCGCACCAACGCCAGCGTCACAAATTCTTTGGTGCGCGTGCGCAGGGCGGTGAGTTTGTCGTCCAGATAGCGCGCGGGTGACTGGTAAATCTGTTCGACGGCCGGACCCCACTCGGGATTGAGCAAGTTCACTGCCTGTGCAGCGGCCTGTGCTCGGTTCGCTTCCATGGCCCAACGGGCGCGCAACCAGGCGGTGTGCGGTTCGATCTGACGGCCGGTCAGCAGTTGTTTGGCTGCCAGCGCGCAACCGTCGTCGGCTTCTTTTTGTGTCAACCAAAGGGCCACCACCTGATCTGCAACGGCCTGGCCTTGTTGGTGTTGCAGCAACAAGCCGTAGCACCTCACTTCGCGGTCGTCTTGCATGCGGTACAGCGGCAGTTCTGCGGCCAGGTGGGTCCATTCACGCTGCTTGCCCAGTTGCAGCAACCAGTCGTTGCGCAGGCGGTCTTCGTAATAGGTGCCGCTGTATCGGTTCAGAAAGGCGCGGATTTCGCTGGCCGGTGCCTGGTCCAGCCGGTTGCGGAGTTCCCAGTAGGCCGCCAGCGGTTCCAGGGCGTGGCCTTGGGTGCGTGGCAACAGTTGGGCGAGTTGTTTGGCGTCGCCTTTGCGGAAGGCTTCACGCATGTCCAGCACGGCTTGTTCTGCGGGTGTTTGGGCCCGTGCCGCCACAGGCAACAAAGCCGAGGCGATGGATACGGCCAAAATGGCAAAAATCGTCAACAATCGGGACTGAAATTTCACGGTCAATGTCATAACCGAATTATGGACAACAAACCCCTGGCTGGACAGTTTTCAGACGGCCCCACACCGTCGGCGCAGAAGGCTTTGTGGCGCAAGGCATTGGTGGCCGAACGCCAGAGTCTGCCTGACCGGCTGGCCAAAGCCGAGGCGCTGCAGCGGGTGATGCGGGTGTGGCTGGTGGAACGCCCGGATGACGTGGTGATTGGCGCCTATTGGCCGATCAAAGGAGAGTTCGACCCCTTGCCTGCCTTGTTCCGCTGGCAGGAGGCGGGCATGGAGGCCGATGCCGCAGGTGCCATCCGCCGTCGCCAAATCGGCTTGCCGGTGGTCAACAAGGTGGACAAAACCCTGACTTTTTATACGTGGTACCCCGGTTGCCCCATGGAGGAGGATGCCTACGGCATTCCCAAGCCCAAGGACACGGAAATCATCCACCCCACCTTGTTGTTTGTGCCGTGTGTAGGTTACGGCCTGGGTGGGTACCGATTGGGTTACGGTGGCGGTTTCTATGACCGGACCTTGGCCCAGTTGCGCCCCAAACCCTTTACAGTGGGGTTGGGGTACACCCAAGGCTTTTTGCCTGATTTGGAGCCCGAGGCCCACGACATGCCGCTGGACGCAATTTTGAATGACAACGGGGTGGTGTGGCCATTGTCCTGAGGGGCGGTTCCAGCGAGGCGCCTTGTCAACGCAAAACCGAGAGGCTTCAATGATCACACCGGAAGCAATAGGCACCGCCTACTCACGAATTCGGGCGCACATCCGAAGGACGCCGGTCTTGGAGGTTGAGGCCGACACCCTTGTGAAAGGGGTGCCTGTCTGGATAAAGCTTGAGCAAATGCAAATCACAGGTTCATTCAAGGTGCGTGGAGCCTTTAATGCAATACTCTGTGCCCATCCGTCCCCTGATGAGGTCGTGGCTTTTTCGGGGGGTAACCACGGTGCAGCGATAGCCTATGCGGCGACCAAGCTTGGTATCCGATCAACGGTTTTTGTGCCCGAATTCGCGGGGGCCGTGAAAATTCAGAGGATGAAGGATTTTGGTGCGAATGTCGTGGTTCCAGGAAATGACATCGACGAAGTGATTCGACAATACGAAGACCACGCATCGAGAACCGGTGCAGTCGCGATACATCCCTTCAACGATTTTGCAGTTATGTGTGGGCAAGGAACAGTTGGGCTCGAAATCGAGCAACAGTTTCCAAGTATCGATACGCTCTTTGTGTCTGTTGGTGGAGGTGGCCTCATAGGCGGCATTGCATCTTGGTATTCGAACCGAATAAAAATGGTTGCCGTAGAGACGGAAGGCACTGCCACCTTGGCAACGCACCTTTCGCAAGGCCCAGGCACCCTTATCCAAGCCAGTGGAGTTGCTGCCAGCGCGCTTGGTGCGTCAACCATGGGAGATTTGCCTATGGAGGTTTTGCATCGCTCCAAGTTGACGTCGTTGGTTGTTTCTGACGAGGCCGTCATTGCGGCCCAGAAGAGGCTTTGGGATACCACCCGCACAATCGGTGAGCCCGGGGCTGCTGTGGCATTGGCCGCCCTCACGTCTGGGGCCTATCAACCCGAAACAGGCGAAAGGGTTGGTGTGCTTTTGTGCGGCGGTAACGCTTACAGTGATTGGTTTTTGCACTGAAATTTTGCGGAGGCGGTCATCCGACTGATTTGCCCTTCAATTTGGGCAGTATTCAAAACGCCATGGGACCCAATGCTGAAGATCGGTGTGGTTGCCTTTGCGAATCACGGGTGTTCTGCCGTGGCATGTGTTTTTTCGCGCCGAATCAAGTACAGCCCGCTGCCCACAATGATGCCCGCACCCAGCAGCGTGTAGCCGTCGGGCAGGGTGCGCCAGATCAGCCAGTCCAGGCCCATGCCCCAGGCCAGCGCGGTGTATTCAAAAGGGGCCACCGCGGAAGCCTGTCCGTGCCGGAATGCTTCGGTGATCGCGAGTTGTCCGCCAAAGCCCGACAAGGCCAGCGCCACCAACCACACACCGTGCTCGGCCTGGTAGGGGCGCCAGTGGGGCCAGGCGAGCAGGCTGGCACCCACCGCCAAAATCACCATGATCCACAACATCAGGCTTTCCATGGAGTCGGTGCGGCTGGACAGGCGTGCTGCCACGGCTGACATGGCGTAGCACGCTGCGGCGCCCAGCACCGCCAGACCGTGCCAGCCCAAAAATCCATCGGTGCTGGGGCGAAGCGCCACCACCACGCCCAGCAGCCCCAGCCCGATGGCCCACCAATGGGCGCGCGGCACCTGCTCTTGCAAGGCAGGAATGGACAGAACCGCAATCAGCAGCGGTGCCACAAAAAACAAGGTGTAAGCGTTGGCCAGAGGCAAACCTTGCAACCCAAAGGTGAACAACGCCAGCATGCCAATGGACAAAACGCCGCGCAACAGGTGCAGGCCCCAACGCTGGCTGCCCAGGCGTCGCCAACCTTGGCGCCATGCCACAAAGCCCAGCACCAGGGGCAAGGCCACCCAACCGCGCCAGGCTGCTATCTGCAAGGCGGGGTAGTGCGGCGACAGCATTTTCAGCGCCATGTCCATCAGCGAGAAAAATGCCACGGCCACCAGCATGGCCACGATGCTGCGCAAATTGCCTTCTGCGGGCAACCACCCCGTGGTGTGGCGGGGGCGGTGCGGCGACTGGGGTTGGACGGGATGGGACATGGGGGGATTGTCCGCCCATAATCGGGCCATGGCCCGCCCCAAATCTGCCACCCACGAATTGAAGCGAGACGAAATTCTGGATGTTGCTGCCCAGTGTTTTGCCCGCCAAAGTTACCCCGCTGCCAGCATGAACGACATCGCTGCCGCTTGCAACGCCAGCAAGGCCAGGCTGTACCACTACTACGGCAGCAAAGACGCGATATTGTTCGACCTGCTGGACCGCTACACCCAGCGTTTGCTGGCCTTGATTGGCGAAGCCGAGGCCCGGGCCCAGCGCAAAAACCTGGACGACCGCGCAGCCCTGCACGAACTGGTGCGCGCGTTCCTGAAGGAGTACGAGCATTCGGCCACGCGGCATATTTCCCTGCTGAACGATGTGAAATTTTTGCCCGAGACCGAGCGGGAATGCGTGCTCGACCGCCAGCGCAACGTGGTGGCGGCCGTGACCCGCTTTTTGGCCCGGGCCTATCCGGAACGGGTGCAGGCCCACAACCAGACCGCCATCACCATGATGCTGTTTGGCATGATCAACTGGACGTTCACCTGGCTGCGCCCGAACGGTCCGATGAGTTACAGCGCCTTTGCCGATGAGGTGATCGGGATGTTGGAGCAAGGTTTAAAAATTTAATAATGCGTAATCGGTTTCGTTTAGGTAAAATTTCAATCTTCAACGGAGACCTCTTATGAGCAAAGCATTCGCCAGCCAGGCCGACCTGGAAGAAAAGAACATCACGTTCGAACAACTGAGCGCCCATTGCTGGGCCTACACCGCCGAAGGCGACCCGAATTCGGGCGTCATCATCGGTGACAAGTACATCATGGTCAGCGACGCCACCGCTACCCCCGCCATGGCGCGCGATCTGATCGCCAAAATCCGCACCGTCAGCAACAAACCCATCAAGTACGTGCTGCTGACGCATTACCACGCCGTGCGCGTGCTGGGGGCCAGCGCCTACGCTGCCGAAGGCGCCACCGAGGTGATTGCCAGCCGTGGCACTTATGAACTGATTGTTGAACGCGGTGCACAAGACATGCAAAGCGAGATGGAGCGTTTTCCGCGCCTGTTCCGTGGCGCCGACAGCGTGCCGGGCCTGACTTGGCCCACCCTGGTGGTGGGCGATGGCCAACCAGGACGCCAGGGCACATTGGAGGTGGACCTGGGAGGGGTGAAGGTGCAAATTTGGCACCCCGGTGCGGGCCACACGCGCGGGGACACCGTGGCTTGGGTGGAAGAAGAAAAAGTGCTGTTCAGCGGTGATTTGGTGGAATACGAAGCTGGTGTTTACACCGGCGACGCCCAGCTGGAGGAATGGCCCGCCACCCTGGAGGCCTTGCGTGAGTTGAAGGCCGAATACATTGTGCCGGGCCGTGGCGAGGCCATGAAGGGCAATGACAACGTGAACCAGGCGCTGGACTACACCCGCCGTTGGGTGACCACCCTGTTCCAGGCGGGCAAAGAAGCCGTGGCTGCCAACATGGACCTGAAAGCCGCCATGGCGCACACCCGAAAAAGCATGGACCCGGTGTTCGGCCACGTGTTCATTTACGAGCACTGCCTGCCCTTCGATGTGAGTCGCGCTTACGACGAGGCCAGTGGCATCAAGAACCCGCGCATCTGGACGGCGCAGCGCGACAAGGACATGTGGAACGCCTTGCAATCGTGAGCCGATCCAGGGGGCCTTGCTGGGCCCTCGAAAGTGCCGCTCCGCCGTTGCAGTCTTCGTGGCTGCAGCGGCTTTTACATGTTGCGTCGGTACTGTCCGCCCACCTCAAACAAGGTGTGGGTGATTTGCCCCAGGCTGCAGAAGCGCACGGCGTCCATCAGCACCTCGAACACGTTGCCGTTTTCGATCACCGCTTGCTGCAGGCGTTGAAGTTGCAAAGGTGCTGCATCGGCGTGGCGGGCATGGAAGGTTTGAAGGCGTTGTAACTGGCTTTGTTTTTCGTCGTCGGTGGATCGGGCCAGCTCCAGGCTCTCCAGCACCTCGTCACCCTTGGGGTTGCGGAAGGTGTTGACGCCGATGATGGGGTATTCGCCCGTGTGCTTGAGCATTTCGTAGTGCATGGATTCGTCTTGAATCCGTCCACGCTGGTAGCCGGTCTCCATCGCACCCAGCACGCCGCCGCGCTCGGCGATTTTCTCGAATTCGGCCAGCACGGCTTCCTCAACCAACTCGGTCAGCTCGTCGATGATGAAGGCGCCCTGGTTGGGGTTCTCGTTTTTGGCCAGGCCCCACTCGCGGTTGATGATCAACTGAATCGCCATGGCGCGGCGCACCGAGTCTTCTGTGGGGGTGGTGATGGCCTCGTCAAACGCGTTGGTGTGCAGGCTGTTGCAGTTGTCGTAGATGGCAATCAGCGCCTGCAGCGT
>JACCDQ010576394.1_pt1 | contig 26849 bp, 22 predicted proteins | sample 7446031 | NCBI WGS metagenome assembly JACCDQ01 (sample SAMN15323442, study PRJNA562643) | freshwater metagenome | isolation source: river surface water | place: USA:Blue River Watershed | collected 2017-08-17 | reverse complement strand
TTCCAGCGGCAGTTCGAGCGTGATTTTGCGCTCCAACTTTTCCAAGGTTTCGACGTTCAAGGCCATGAATTGCTCCTAAATAAGGGAAAACGCCAGCCTTTGGCTGGCGCGAAAAATAAGTGCCTGTACCGGCAGGTGCCTGAACCATCAGGCTTGCGTTGACAACCTTAGATTATAGCCAAGCAAGCCATCAAATCGATTGATCCAAAATGGGAGGCAACCCGAACGCCGTTGATTCGCCCCGCAGCGCGGCGACTCAGAATGACTCCCATGAATCTCCAGCATCGGCGGCTGGCGTGGCCGCAGGTGGCGGGGCGACTGGTGCCAGACGCTTGGGTGCCGCCGGTGGTGCAACTGGGCTCGCCGCCTTCTTTGGTTGCACGGTGGAAGCCCTGGTCGCCGCCACACGCAAATGGGGCGATGCAGACCGGCGGGGTGCCGGCATCGGCATCGACCGGGGTGCCGGAGCAGAAGGCGCACGGGCGGCAGGGCCTGAAAGCGAAGGTGCAGAAGCCCCCGCATTGAGTTTGAATACCGCCACAGCCTGAACCAAGTCATCGGCCTGACCACGCAAACTGGTGGCAGCAGCGGCCATTTCTTCGACCAGGGCCGCGTTTTGCTGGGTGGTCTGGTCCATTTGTGAGATGGCCTCACCGATCTGCCCGACACCCGCACTTTGTTCGGCACTGGCACCACTGATCTCGGCCATGATGTCGGTCACGCGCTTGATGCTGTCCACCACCTCATTCATGGTCTGCCCTGCCTGCTCGACCAAGGCACTGCCCTGCCCCACACGTTCCACGCTGTCGGTGATCAGGGTTTTGATTTGCTTGGCTGCTTCGGCGCTGCGACCGGCGAGACTGCGCACCTCTCCGGCCACCACCGCAAAACCGCGCCCTTGCTCCCCGGCACGGGCCGCCTCCACGGCAGCATTCAAAGCCAAAATGTTGGTCTGGAAAGCAATGCCGTCGATCACGTTGATGATGTCGGCGATTTTGTGGCTGGAATCCCGAATGCCTTTCATGGTGTCGACCACCTGGGCAACCACCTCACCCCCCTGCACCGCCACGGTGCTGGCGTCGCGGGCCAACTGGTTGGCTTGGGAGGCGTGGTCTGCGTTTTGCTTGACGGTGGAACCCAGCTCTTCCATGGAAGCCGCCGTTTCCTCCAGCGAACTGGCCTGGTTCTCGGTGCGAGACGACAGATCCTGATTGCCTTGGGCAATTTCGGCGCTGGCAGCCGCCACGCCTTCGGACCCTTGGCGCACACGCCCGACCACGCGCACCAAACTGGCTTGCATTTCCGACAATGCATGGAGCAGTTGCGCCACTTCATCCCGACCCTCGGTGCGGATATTGCCGGTCAAGTCACCATGGGCCACTGCGTTGGCGGTGTTCACCGCTTGCTGCAGGGACCGGCTGATAGAGCGAATCAGCGCCAATCCCAACAACGCTGCGGCCAACACACCCGCAACAACCGAGCCGACCACGACAACGGTGAAGGTGTTGAAGCGAGACTCGGCCTGCGTGTATTCTTTCTGGGCTTCGTCCAGCTGGATTTTGACCAGCTTGACCAGGTTTTCTCGGATCGGGGTGTAAAGCGCATCCTCCTTCTCTTCGGTCAGACGGCGGGCGGCATCGATATCGCCCGCCAGAATGGCGCTTTGTGCGGGCCGAAGAAACCCACCGAGAAATGCCGCACGGGCGGTTTCGAGTTGCTTTGCAGTGCTATCTTCCTCCGGGGTCAACCGGGTGGCCATGTACTTTTTCCAAGTTTCACTCAGCATTTCGGCGTTGCGGGTCACCCCATCCATCAAAACCTTGCGTTTGTTCGGATCGCCCAAAACAATGGCGTGGTTGATCGCATGACGGTTGCGCAACAACAGCTGCTGCACTTCCAGCAATTGCCCCAATGGAACGGTGCGGTCCTCGTAGACCGTTTTGAGCGCCCCATTGGACTGGGACAAACCAAACAAGCCCAGGCCGCCCATGGCCGCCAGCAACACCGACAACAGGCCCATCAGCAGGGCCAAGCGGGTGGAAATCTTCAAGTTATTCATGGTTACAAGGGATTTTTGGGCTGTCAAAAACAAACATCGCTGGCATCTTGACTGGCAAACACACGGTCGATGGCCATCAGAATCAACAACCGCTCCTGGCCGTCCTGGCGAAGGGTGGCTATGCCTGTGATGTAGCGTTCATCCACCCCGGTCTGAAAAGCAGGCGCGGGTTTGATGTCATCGGGCTTGAGGGCAATCACGTCCTGAACGGCATCCACCACTATGCCCACGACGCGCTCCCCGATGTTGAGCACGATGGTGACGGTGACGTCGTTGTAGGTGACCTCGGCCTGGGCCAGTTTGACGCGCAAATCAACGATGGGGACGATGACCCCCCGCAGGTTGAGCACTCCCAGGTTGTGCGGTGCCTGGCTGGCAATACGGGTGGGTTCGGTGTACCCGCGAATTTCCTGAACGGTGAGTATGGGAATCCCATACTCCTCGGCCCCCAGCCTGAAACTCAGGTACTCACTGCCGGGAGCGGTGTAGAGGCTTGGCGTTGCTTGTCCGGAAGAACCCCGTGTGGTGGCGGGAGCTGACATACACAACCTCTTTATTGAAATATGCGATATACAAAGAATGCACCGCCTCAAGACAAAAAATGAAATTTTTGTCAGCGATCGTCCATTCTGCTTGACTTTCAGACCGGATGGACCAGTACCAGAGTAATTCAGTGGGCCATCGCAAACTGGTTTCGCCCCAAGGCCTTGGCGCGATACATGGCGGCATCTGCGGCTTGCAGCACGGCATCGTACGAGGCCCCATCCTCCGGATAACGGGCAATGCCCATGCTGGCCGAAACGCTCGCAAGAGCAGACGCCTGAATGTCCATCGGTTGCCGCACGGCATGCAACAGGTGCTTGGCCACCCGCCGCAACTGGGAGGCATCGCCCGCTTGTGGCACGACCAGAACAAACTCGTCGCCCCCCAGGCGAATCGCCACATCGGTTTTGCGCAACTGCGAGCGCAGCCGTTGGGCCACGTGCACCAGCACCTTGTCACCTGCGGCATGCCCTTCCTGGTCGTTGATGGCCTTGAACCCGTCCAGATCGATAAAAATCAGGGCAAAGCTCGTGCCGTCGCCCACCAGGCGTCGCAAAACCGCCTCCAATTCGTAGCGGTTGCCCAAACCGGTCAAAGCATCGTGGTGCGCCTGATCTGTGATGCGCTGACGGCTGTCGCTCAGAGGGGTGATGTCGCTGAAAGTGAGAACGTACTGGGGGTCGTTCCCTTCGATGGCAGCCACATGCTCCCAGGCCGGAAACAGCGTGCCATCGCGCCGTCGGCAGGTAACCTCCCCGGCCTGTGGCATGGGTTGATCGTCAGCAGTGGGCAACGGCAGGCGATCCCCTTCGCGTTGAGCGTGTAGAAACTCGTGTGGATGTTTGCCAACGATCTCGGCGTCGACCCAACCCGTGAGACGGGTAAAGGCCGGGTTGACGGCACGCACCCTGCACCGGCCGTCCAAAATCATGACAGCGTTGGGGGCCGCATAGAAACCCGAGACCATCGGATCGCGGCGGCGTTCCTGGGTCCAGCGGGCAAGCGCCATTTGTATGGTGGCGTTGACTTCCCGCAAATCGAACGGTTTGAGCAGGTAGCCGTAAGGCGTGCTGGCGCTCGCACGGGCCAGGGTTTCGGGTTCGGCGTAAGCGGTCAGAAACACGACCGGCAAGCCATGCCTTTCGGCGATTTGCTGGGCAGCCACCGTGCCGTCACCGCCTCGCCCCAGATTGATGTCCATCAGCACCAGATCGGGGCACTGTTCCTCGGTCATGGCCAAGGCCTCTGCCTCGCTGGCGGCCATACCGGTAACGATATAACCAAGCGACTCCAGATTCAGCCGCAAATCGAGCGCGACGATGCGCTCGTCTTCGACGATCAACAACCGTGTCGCCGCTTTTGCAAGTGGCTGCACCTCACTGGTAAGACTCATGCATGACCTCGGACAACGGGAATGACCAACTGACCTGCGTGCCGGTACCCGCAACCAATTCGAGTTTGGAGCCCAGCTGATCGGCCAACAACGGCATCAACTGAAACCCGAGGGAACCGCGGGATTCCAGTGTAGTGCCTGGAGGCAGGCCGACCCCATTATCAGCCACCGTGACGCGCACACAATGGGGCAGTTCGGCCTTGGCCGTGACCGTGACGCAGCCCTCACGCCCCCCCGGGAATGCGTGCTTGATGGCGTTGGTGACCAGTTCGTTGACGATCAGGCCGCAGGGGATGGCTTGCTGCAAATCGATGCGAAGACCGCTTTCGGTGACGTCTACCTCCAGCTGGATGGGCATGTGCGGTGCCAGGTAGGTTTCACGCAACAACACGCCCAAGCGCTGCAGATAAGGCCCGAGTTCAAGGCCGGAAAAATCATTGCGCTCGTACAACAGCTGGTGTGTCAGGGCCATTGCGCGCACCCGGTTGTTGCTTTCCTGCAATACGGCACGGGCAGAACCGTCGACATTGCGCGCCTGCAAATTGAGCAAGCTGGCAATGATTTGCAGGTTGTTTTTGACACGGTGATGCACCTCGTGCAGCAGCACGGTTTTTTCATGCAAGGCGCGCTCGATGCGGTCTTGTGCGGCCAGACGCTCGGTGATGTCGTTGACGGTGGCCAGAATTTCAGGCGGGTTGCTGCCGGGTATGGGATTGAGCCCCACCTCTACCGGAAAGGTACTGCCATCCAGGCGCTGCGCCAACAGGTTGCGGCGTTTGCCCATGATGCGGGTGCTGGGCTCGCGGGCAAATGCGGCAATCAAGGCTTCGTGCTGGTCGCGATCGGCCAATGGCACCAGCAGGTTCACGCTCTGATCGATCAACTGCGTGGGCTCGCACCGGAACAAAGTGCCCATGGCGCGGTTGGCCAACAGCATGTGCCCTTTGTCATCCACCAAAGTCATGCCCTCTGGCGCGGTTTCAAATGCGCTGCGGAACCGGGCTTCGCTGGCCAACAGCGCCCGCTCTTTTCGCACCCGATCGGACACATCGGTGGCCGAAGGAATCAGGTAAACCACCTGCCCCTGGTCGTTGAGCATGGGGGCGAGCATAAAGTCGATGGTCAGACGGGCATCCGCCACAGCGCGCACTTCCACGTCCTGCCGCACGGTTCCCCCCCCCGCCACCACTTTCACAGCCGCTTTCAACCATTCTTGCAAGGCGGGGCTGTGGCTCCACCAATAGGCCTCCCAAAAAGGCCGGCCACGCACGTCATCGATCGTGATGCCAGCGGCTTCCAGCGGCGCGCGGTTGGCTTCAAGCACTGTTCCATCGGGCGCCAACACCCCAACGAATGCGAACAGACTGTCGAGCAACTGCCGGATGCGGGCGTCGCTGTCCCGGCGAGCCTGTTCGGCTTGCTGTTCGACAGAAATATTGACCGCAACCACCAGCACACCGGCCACCCCTTCGGGGCCCTGGACAGGCAGGTAGCTGGCCTCCCATTCAGAGAGTTCGCCAGGCGAACTGGGCACCTCGATCTGCACCCGGAATTTTTCCAGGGCGGCGCCATCGTCAAGCACTGAACGAAGCATGGGGCCCAGGGCTGGGTAGGCGTGAGGCAACACCTCTTGCACGGTACGGCCCAGCGACTGTTCCACTGTGACCCCGTTGAAATGCGCCAGGGTGGCGTTGATGCGCTGGTAGCGCAGATCGCGGTCCAACAGTGCCAAGCCGATCGGCAAATTGGCACGGAACAGGGTTTCAATGGATTCGGCCAACAGTGGCCCGGAAAACGCGGATAAGTTGACTGTCATGGTCAACCATAGACTACGCGGAACGGCCCCCCCCTGCAAGGGGGGAATCGACATAAAAGGGGAGACTCAACGCAACAGGGCCCCGGCACACACCGTCAAATGCCAGGGCCATGTCACATCAAGCAGACCCGGACGCCGACTCCCCCAAACGGCCATCACGGAAATCCTGCAAAGCCTGGTAAATCTCGTCTTGTGAATTCATGACAAACGGGCCATATTGCACAATGGGCTGCAAAAGTGGTTTGCCTGCCACCAGAATCAAGCGGGCGTCGGCGCTGGCCTCAATCACCACGCCATCGGCGTCGGCGCTGTTGGCCAAAATGGCCATGCGTTGACTGGGTACCGTCTGATCGCCAATCACAACTTCGCCGCGGTAAACATACACAAACCCGTTGTGGTCAGCAGGCAGCGTTTGCTCAAAACGGGTTCCTGGCGGCATGTGAACGTCCAGATACAAGGGTTGGGTGATCTCGCGCATGACCGCACCTTGCGTGCCGTGGCTGGCACCGGCGATCACGGTCACGTCCACCCCGGATGCCGTTCGCAACTTGGGCAGTTCCTGGTTTTGAAAGTCCCGGTACCACGGGGCGTTCATTTTCTCGCTGCTGTGCAGGTTCAACCAGAGCTGGAACCCCTCCATCAACCCTTCTTGTTGCTGCGGGATTTCGGAATGGATCACACCCCGGCCAGCGGTCATCCACTGCACGCCCCCGTTTTCCAGCAGCCCCTCATGGCCCGCACTGTCGCGGTGCAGCATGCGCCCGGCGATCATGTATGTCACGGTTTCAAAACCGCGGTGGGGGTGGTCCGGAAACCCGGCGATGTAATCATCGGGCCGGTCGCTGCCAAACGCGTCCAGCATCAAGAAGGGATCCAGGCGGCGCTGCAGTTGGTGCGTGAGCACGCGGTTGAGCTTGACACCGGCGCCGTCGGAGGTGGCCTGCCCCACCACGAGACGCTCTACAAGACGAGGATGGTGAACGGTGTGTGCGGACGGTGCAACTGTGGTACTCATGGAACGGCCTCGGTGGGTTGATGGACGGCGGTGATTGCACCGCATGGAACGAACTTTATGGCGATTTGATCCCAGCCGGAAGTCCATTCACTGGTCTTCACCGTCCCACCGATGGAACAATCGGTCCCAACGAGACCCAACGGAGTGTAAATCAGTCGGCTGGAAACAACGCAGCCAGCCGGGCGAGCCCGATGTCCAGATCGGCTTCGCTTACCAGACTGAAATTGAGCCGCAGGGTACCCAGGCCTTCATCCCCATGCACGTGAAAATACTCGCCTGGCATGAAGATGACGCTGCGGCGGATGGCCTCGGGCAGCAGTGTGCGTGTGTCCACCGGACGGCGCAGTTTGAGCCAGAAAAACAGGCCGCCAGGCGGCGTTTGCCAAGTGGCGATGTGCCCAAAATGGCGATGCAGGGCGGCATCAAACGCATCGCGTTTTTTCCGGTAGCCCGCGGTAAGCGCAGCCAGCCGTTCGCTGCGGCTGGGCGAAGCCAGTTGTTCGCCCACCAGCCACTGGCTCAGGCGGTTGCTGTGCAAATCGGCCGCCTGCTTCAGGCGCACCAAATGGGGCAACAGTTCACGCGAAGCGGCCAGGTAGCCCAAGCGCAACCCTGGCGCCAGGCTTTTGGAAAACGAACCCTGGTAAATCCACGGTGCTTGCTTGAGCAGGCTGCACACCGGCACCCGATCACAGGGGTCGAACACCAGATCACGGTAGGGATCATCCTCAAACAAAGGGATGCCTTTTTCGTCACAAAAGGCCGCCAGCGCAGCACGCTCGTCGGGGCTGTAGCAATGCCCCGAGGGATTCTGGAAGGTGGGAATCGCGTAGGCAAAGGCCGGTTTCTGCCCCGCCAAATCAAGCCCTTGTATGCGGCCCACAGGAAATGGCAGGCATTGGGCACCAAAGAAGCGGAACACCTGCAAAGCGGCGAGGTAGGTGGGGGACTCCACCAACACCCCGGTACCGGCATCAATGAACAGTTTGGCCACCAAGTCCAGCCCCTGCTGCGAACCGGACAGGATGATCACCTGCTCGGTTGCGCAATCCAGACCGATGTCCCGAAGCGCTCGACCCACTTGTTCACGCAAAAAGTCATCACCTTCGCTTGCCCCGTATTGCAAACTGGCCGCAGGTGCCGCGCCGGGTGTCAAGCTCGGAAAGCTGTCCTCGGAAGGCAATCCACCGGCAAAGGAAATCATTCCAGGCCGATGGATGACGGCGAGCATTTCGCGAATCGGTGATGCCTGAAGGTCGGCCATGCGACGGGAATAACGCGGGGTGTGGGATGTGTTTTTCATGATTTATGTCAATAATATTGACCTATAGACAGTCTAGGCAGATCACCCTAATATGTCAATATGATTGACCAAAAAAAACAAGGCTTGCTCGAATCCATCGAGTTGCTCTTTTTTGCCTATCGGGCCTTTACAGCGCGCCCGGATCGCATCCTGGCCGAACGTGGATTGGGTCGGGTACATCACCGTCTGCTTTATTTTGTCGGGCGCCACCCGGGCATTTCCGTGAACGCACTGCGGGAAATTCTGGGGGTGTCAAAGCAGGCGATGAATCTGCCGCTGAGGCAATTGACCGAGATGGGGCTGATTGGCGCCACAACGGCCGGTCATGACCGACGCATCAAAGAATTGGCATTGACCACCGAAGGTGCTGAACTGGAACAAGAGCTGACGGCCACCCAGATGAAACAGCTGGCCGAGGTGTTTGCAGCAAAGGGGGAACAGGCCGCTTCAGATTGGCGCGCGGTGATGCGGGCTTTAAGCGCAACCGACACGCCGGGCCAGCAGTTGGCCATGAACACTGCTGCGCAAACCTTTTGATGGCCCAAGACGAGCAGAAGGGGGTGTGATGAGTGGTGCGCGAGGCCGGACTCGAACCGGCACGGTATTGCTACCGTCAGGACCTAAACCTGGTGCGTCTACCAATTTCGCCACCCGCGCAGTCCGGCACCGATTGTAAGCGCAAGGCAGGCCTTGCCCAGCCCCTGCACGGCGCTTGAAATGACCTAAAACAGCTCCACGTCGTTGCTCATCTCGGACTCTTGCACTTCACCGAATTGCTGCAATTTTTCGTAGCAATGGACCTGGTTGCGCCCACTGGACTTGGCCACGTACACGGCTTTGTCTGCGCGCTCAAAGGCCGAAGTCGGGGTATCGTAGTCGCGCAATTGGGTGTATCCAATGCTGACCGTGATGCTGCCCACCTGGGGAAAGTTGTGCCGTTCCACGTTGGCGCGAAAACGCTCAAACACCACCTCGGCGCCATCGGCATCGTCGGCCCGCAGCAGCACTACAAACTCTTCACCACCAAAGCGGTAGAGTTGGTCGTCCAGACGGAAGGTGTGGCGCATCAAACCGGCCACCAACAACAGCACCTCATCACCGATCAAATGCCCGTAGCCATCGTTCACGCGCTTGAAGTGATCAATGTCTATGACCGCCAGCCAGTACGAGGGGGCCTTGAGCGCGTGGCGCAAACCGGAAGGATCGTCCGCTTCGGTGTCGGACGCGGATTCGTCACCCGAACTCACATGCTGCGTGGCCCGGTAAAAGGTTTCGTCGAAGGACTTTCGGTTCAGCAAAGCAGTCAGGGTGTCTCGCTCGCTGTAATCCAGCAGGTTCAGGAAATTGCGGTAGATGGCCACAACACCTTCAACCACCTGGTGCGTTCGATCATCCGGTACCTGGTCAAAATCGATTTCCAGCAGGCGCAGCAAGCCGCCGTCCACAGAAACCGGCACAAACCAGGTGCAACCCACAGGCGTGTGTTGCACCACGGATTCGCCCGAGGAGGCCGCTTGATGGCTGGGCGACCCCTGCCACACGGCGCGCGCCTGGTTCCATGCCTGCCAGGCGCTGATGCAGCGGGGCAGGGTCTGCTCTTGTGTGACGGAAACACGCAACATGGCCATGGCCGGAGATTGCTCGGCATGCAAGTCACCGGCCACTTCACTCAGCCGCACCGCCCGAGCGCCCAACACATCCAACAGCACCTTGGCCAAGACGCTGTTGGCAGCGTCGCGGTCTTTGTGCTGAGTGAGCTGCGCCAAGCGCTCGATGTGGGCAGGTAAAGTGGGCATGCGCTTTTATCAATCTGCCTAGCTTAACCAAAAACCAGGCAGGAAAGCACTTTTGCAGGTTCAGAGGCCCAAACTCCAGGGTAAACCCCCATTTTCAAGGGGTTAAATTGACAAAAGTCTGTCAATTCACTGTAAGTTTGGGCTTCAGTCGCCCCGACGCACCCGGAACCAAGCCGCGTACATGGCGGGCAAGGCCAACAACGTCAGTACCGTGGCCACCACCAAGCCGCCCATGATGGCCACCGCCATCGGCCCCCAAAACACGCTGCGCGACAACGGTATCATGGCCAGCACGGCGGCGGCTGCAGTGAGCACAATCGGACGCAAACGGCACACCGCTGCCTCCACAATTGCGTCCCAAGCCGTCATGCCCGCCGCCTGGTTTTGCTCGATCTGGTCGATCAAGATCACCGAGTTGCGCATGATCATGCCCATGAGAGCGATCACACCCAGCAGTGCCACAAAACCAAATGGCCGGTTCAGCATCAGCAGCGCGGCTGCCACGCCGGCCATGCCCAAGGGCCCCGTCAGGAACACCAGCATCGCACGGCTGAAACTGTGCAACTGCAGCATCAACAGGGTGAAAATCACAAACAGCATGACGGGAACACCCGCAGCTATCGACGAGGAGCCCTTGCTGCTTTCGGCCACGGTCCCGGCCACCTCGACCCGGTAGCCAGCACCCTGCAATGCCCATTGGGCTTCCAGTGTGCGTATGGCGGGCAGGAGTTCGTTGGTCACGGTCGCGCCCTGCTTGCCCGCCACAATATCTGCCTGAACTGTGATGGCGTATTCGCGGTTTTCGCGCCACATCACACCGGGCTCCCAGCCCAGCACCGGTCGCGCAATTTGCGACAAAGGAATGACTTTGCCGCTGGCAGTGGGCAGGTAGGCGTACGCCAGGTCAGACACAGCTTCACGCTCTGCCAATGGCTGACGCAACACGATGTCGATCAACAAATCGCCTTCGCGGTATTGGCCAATGGTGCTTCCGCTCAATGCGGTGCGCGCGGTCTGAGCAATCGAGGCACTGCTCACGCCCAGGGCACGTGCTTTTGCCTGGTCCACCTGCAACCGCACCACCTTGATGGACTCGTTCCAATTGTCGTTCACGCCCCGGGTGTTGGGGCTTTGCCGCATGACTGCCTTGACCTGATCGGCACGTTCACGCAACAACTCGGGGCTGGCGCCAAACACGCGGAACTGCACCGGATAGGCCACGGGCGGGCCGTTGGCCAACAACTTCACACGCGCCCGCACCTCGGGAAATTCCTGTACCAGCATCGCGGGCAGGCTGTTCATCAACTGGTCGCGTTGTTTGAGGCTGTCGGTCATCAACAACATCTGCGACACGTTGGTCTGCTGAAATATCTGGTCCAGCGGCAGGTAAAAGCGCGGCAAACCAGACCCTACCCAGGTGGTCACACTGGCCACTCCGGGCACTTGCTGCAGACGGGCCTCCAGACGTTGGGTGATGGCTTCGTTGGACTGGAAGGTGCTGCCCTCCGGGAGCCACACATCCAGCGTGATTTCAGGGCGGTTGGAGTCCGGGAAAAACTGTTGCTGCACGATCTGCATGCCCCCCAGACCGAGCACGAAAGTCAACAGGGTGACGCCGATGGTGGCCCACCGGTGCTGCACACACTTGTTCAACAAACGCCGAAAACTCCGGTAAAACGGACCGTCGTACACCTCATGCGCGGGGCCGGTATGGGGTTTGATTTTGAGCAAACGCACGCCCAGGTAGGGCACAAAAAACACCGCCACCACCCAGGACAGCACCAGCGCCGTGGCCGTGACCGCAAAAATCGCGAAGGTGTATTCCCCCACGGTGGACTTGGCAAAACCGATGGGCAGGAAACCCGCGGCTGTGATCAACGTGCCCGTCAGCATGGGCATGGCCGTGACTTCCCAGGTGAAGGTGGCCGCGCGCAGGATGTTGTGACCCTCTTCGAGCTTGCGCACCATCATCTCCACCGCGATGATGGCATCGTCCACCAGCAGGCCCAACGCGATGATCAGCGAACCCAGCGAAATTTTGTGCAAGCCTATGCCCCAGAACTGCATGACCAGAAAAGTCATGGCCAGCACCAGCGGAATGGTGATGAAAACCACCATGCCCGGACGCACGTCCAGTGTGTAACGGCGCCAGCCTCGGCCCTGCGGGTTGCGGTGCAGTCCCAGGCTCAAAAAGCTCACCAGCAACACCACCACCACGGCTTCGATCAACACCTGCACAAATTCGTTGACCGACCGCGACACCGCCACCGGTTGGTCTTGAACCTGTTGGAGTTCCATGCCTGCGGGCAACTGGCCCCGCACGGTGGTCAGGGTGGTGTTCAACGCCTTGCCGAGCGCAATGATGTCGCCCCCCTTGGCCATGGACACCCCCAACGCCACCCCGGCGTCACCGTTGTGACGCACCTTGACTTGGGGTGGATCCACGTAGTCGCGGCGTATGTCGGCAATGTCGCCAAGGCGCAACTGGGCACCGCTGGCAGCACGGATCGGCATGGCACGCAACTGGGCCACCGACTGGAAGGCGCCGTCCACGCGCACGGCAACGGCATCGGCAGGGGTTTGCACCACCCCCGCTGGGGCCACCGCATTTTGCTGGCCCAACTGATCCAGCACCTGGTTCATGTCGAGCCCCAGCGTGGCCAAACGGCGGCGGGAAATTTCAACAAAAATCTTTTCGTCCTGGGCCCCAAACAGCTCCACTTTGGACACGCTTTGCACATTAAGCAGCACCTGCCGAATGCGTTCCGCTTCGCGCTTGAGTTCTGCCGGGCTGTAACCTTCGCCCTGCAGGGCGTAAATCACGCCGAACACGTCACCAAATTCGTCGTTGAAGAACGGGCCCTGCACCCCTTGCGGCAGGGTGCCGCGCATGTCACCTATTTTTTTTCGGGTGGTGTACCAGACCTGCTGAATGTCTTTCGGCGGTGCAGAATCGGCAATCTGAAAAATCACCAAGGCTTCGCCGGGCTTGGTGTAGGTGCGGATGATGTCTGAATGCGGCACCTCCTGCAGGGTTTTTTCCAGTTTGTCGGCCACCTGCTCGGCCATTTGCTGGGCGCTGGCGCCAGGCCAGTAGGCCCGCACCACCATGGCACGGAAGTTAAAGGGCGGGTCTTCGTCCTGCCCGAGTTGAAAGAAAGCGGCGATGCCCAGCACCATCAGCACCACCATCAGATAGCGTGTGAGCGGTTGGTGATTGAGCGCCCACTCGGACAGGTTGAAGCCGCTGCGTTCGGCCTTGGCGTTGGAATTGGACATGGCGTGGCGGCAACCTTATTTCGACGCCGAAGGGGCGTAACGCAACACCTTTTGGCCTTCGGACAGAACGTGCGCGCCCACCGAAACCACCTCTTCACCCGGCTGCAAGCCGCTCGCCAGCACCACCTGATTGCCATTCAGGCCGGCCACCTGAACCGTTCTTGCCTTGACGGTTTGGGTACCGGCATCGAACACCCACACGGCCTGACCTTCACCCTGCTTCCACAAGGCTGAACTGGGCAATTGGATGGGTTTGGGGCCTTTGGCCGCCACTGCCCCCCAGCGCACCGTGGCCGTGGCGCCCAAGGGTGGCTGTTCGGTACCGCTCAGAGACACTTTGACCGCGTAGGTGCGGGTGGCCGGGTCGGTGCTGGCGGCCACCTCGCGCACCTGCCCGGGCCGCTCACCACCGGCTTGGCCCTGTGTCCACAAACTCACACCCACCGCCTGGCCGGGGCGAACCTGCGCCACGACCCCTTCGGGCACCGCAAACACCACATCACGCAAACCGTTGTGGGCCAGACGCACCACCGGTGCACCAGCCGCCAGCACCTCGCCCGGCTCGGCCTCCACGGCCACCACCACACCGGCTGCATCGGCCAACAAGCGGGTGTACGTGCTCTGGTTGGATTGCACCCCCGCTTGGGCCCGGGCCTGGACCAGCGCGGCTTCGGCCGCCCGCAGCACGGTCTGTCGGCGCTCGATGTCGGCGTTGCTGACAAACCCCTGGTCGCGCAGCGTTTCATAACGTTTCAAGTCGGCTGCGGCCAAATCCCGCTGCGTTTGGGCCGCGCCCACGCCCGCTTGCGCTGCCTGGGCCGCCAATTGGAAGTCCTGCGGGTCCAGCACTGCCAGCAGTTGCCCTGCCTGCACCGCCTGCCCCACATCGACCACACGTTGCGCCAGCTTGCCGCCCACCCGGAACCCCAGGCGAACTTCGGTGCGGGCCTTCACCTCGCCCGAAAATTCCTGTACCCCATCAACGCCTGCGGCTTGGACCGCGATCAATTTCACAGCCCGCACAGGTTCGTCAGCCGGGGCAGATTGCCCGCAACCCACCAACACCCACAACGGCAACACCGCAAGCGGCAAAGAGCGGAATATGTTCATGGTAAAAATTAATGACCAGTTGGTTATTAAGTAAATCATAACCTACATCGAAATATGGCACCATCGACCCCCATGCAAGGTGTGGATCATTATGAGAATTTCCCGGTGGCGTCGTGGCTGTGCCCCCCCCAGTGGCGGCCACCGATTGCTGCCATCTACCACTTTGCCCGCACCGCTGACGATCTGGCCGATGAGGGCGAGGCCCCTGCCTCGGAACGCCTGCAGGACCTTGCACGGTACCGGACCGATCTGCGCCAGGCCTTTGAGACCACGCCCGTGGCCAGTGCACGCTGGCCCCACGTGTTTGGCCCGCTGGCTGTGGCTATAGCAACACACCAACTGCCGCCACAACCTTTGTTCGACCTGCTGGACGCCTTTGAACAAGACGTGCGCTACACCGACGCCCAAACACCTTACACCCATGAAAGCGAGTTGCTGGATTACTGCCAACGTTCGGCCAACCCGGTGGGGCGGTTGCTGCTGCATCTGTACGGCGTGACAGACGAACACTCGCTGCAGCAAAGTGATGCCATTTGCACGGCATTGCAACTGATCAATTTTTGGCAGGATTTGAGCCAGGACCTGCAACGCCGCCGCCACTACCTGCCGACAGAGGTATTGCGCAAACACCGCCTGACACTGGCAGATTTGCGTCAACCCGAGCCGTCCGCCGCCACCATCGAAGCAGCCCGGGGCATGGTGCGGGAACTGTGCGACAGCGCGCGCAAACGCATGATGATGGGAGCCACCCTGGCGGTTCGCTTGCCGGGACGGGTGGGCTGGGAATCGCGACTGGTGGTGCAAGGCGGGTTGCGGGTTTTGGATCACATTGAAAATCTGCAACACCGCACCTGGCAAATGCGCCCCCAACTGGGTGCGCGCGACCTGCCCTTGCTGATATGGCGTGCCTTTCGGATGAAAAACACATGACCCCACAAGATTACGTCCAACAGAAGGCGGCCGCCTCGGGCAGCAGTTTTTATTACGCCTTCCTGTTTCTGCCTCCCGAACGCCGCGCCGCCATCACCGCCTTTTACGCTTTCTGCCGCGAGATAGATGACGTGGTGGACGAAGTGCGCGATCCATCGGTCGCCCAGTCCAAGCTGGACTGGTGGCGTCAACAAGTGCATCTGGCGTTCGAGGGCCCGCGCACGCCCGACCACCCCGCACTGCAAGCGCTTTTGCCCCATGCGCCCACTTATGGCATACAGGCCAGGCACCTGCTGCAAGTGATCGACGGCTGCCAGATGGACCTGGATCAATCGCGTTATCTGGATTTTGCCAACTTGCAACGCTATTGCCATCTGGTGGCCGGCGTGGTGGGTGAAGTGGCCGCACAGATTTTCGGGCAAAGCCTGCCCCAGACCACCGCCTATGCCCACCAATTGGGACTGGCGTTTCAACTCACCAACATCATCCGCGACGTGGGCGAAGACGCTGTGCGCGGCCGGATTTACCTGCCCATCAACGAACTCCAGCGCTTCGACGTGAAAGCCCACGAACTCATCAAGCGCGGCGTGGGGCTGGAAAACACAGACTTCAGCGAACGCTTTGAGGCTCTGATGCGCTTTCAGATCGACCGCGCCTTGCACACCTACGAAAGCGCCCTGGCCCTCTTGCCGAGCGCAGACCGCAGGGCCCAAAAACCGGGTCTGATGATGGCCAGCATCTACCGCACCTTGTTGCAGGAAATTGCGCGAGAACCCCACCTGGTGCTCAGCCGCCGGGTGAGCCTGACCCCTTTGCGCAAGCTGTGGTTGGCCTGGAAAGTTCAAGCCTTGGGTCGGCTTTGATGGACGCACCCACCAGCCCGGCAAGCCTGCGGGTGGCCGTGGTCGGTGCCGGGTGGGCCGGCCTGGCAGCGGCCGTGCGCTGCGTCGAACGCGGTCACCGTGTGACGCTGATGGAGGCCTCACACCACTGGGGTGGCCGGGCGCGGTCTCTGGACGCGCCATTGGAAACATTGGACAACGGCCAACACATCCTGATCGGTGCGTACAGCAGCTGCCTGAACCTGATGGAGCGCGTAGGCGTTGCCCCCCAGAGCGTGTTGCAAGCGGTTCCGCTGGCATTGCGCTTTCCCGATGGCGGTGGCCTGGCGGTTCCACCCTGGGCGGTGGGGTGGCCCACACCGTTCAACATTCTGGCGTCCATACTTACGGCCCGGGGGTGGAGTTGGACCGATCGCTTGGGTTTGCTGCGGACCACCGGCCAGTGGCAGCGGCAAAGCTTCCGCTGCCCAGAGACACGCACGGTCGCTGACCTTTGCCAGCCCTTACCCAAACGCGTGGTGCGCGAACTGATCGAACCGCTTTGTCTGTCGGCCTTAAACACACCGCTGCATCGGGCCAGCGCTTCCGTGTTCCTGCGGGTTTTACAAGATGCACTGCTCGGCACTGGCTGGGGGCCGTGGCGCGCCTCCGACCTGCTGCTGCCCTCTGCACCATTGGGCGAGCTGCTGCCCCGTGCTGCGGTGCAATGGCTGGAGCGACACGGCGCGACGCTTCGCCTGGGACACCGGGTGCTGGATTTGCAAAGCGCCCCCGCGTCGCCCGGGTCGAATGGCTGGCTGTTGGACGGTGAACCGTTCGACCGCGTGATTCTGGCCTGTACCAGCACCGAAGCGGCACGGCTGTGCACAACGGCCCGCGCCACCGCGGCACCCGAGCCCGCGCTGGGCACCGAACTGGAACGCTGGGCACGACAGAGCCAAGGCCTGGCATTTGAAGCCATCGCCACCGTCTACACCCAAAGCGCACACCGATTGGTTCAACCGAACGGGCAACCCACACCCCTGCTCGCTTTGCGTGATACCCCCACAGCACCGGCCCAGTTTGTGTTCGATCGGGGTCAAGTGGGCGGGCCATTTGGTCTGGTGGCGTTTGTGGTCAGCGCCAACAAACACAGCTTGCGCGACCTGGAACCCTTGGTACTCGCCCAAGCCGAACAAGCCTTGGGCTGGACCCACCTTCGCATCGTGAAAACCGTGGTGGAAAAACGCGCCACCTTTGCCTGCACACCACAGTTGGCCCGTCCGGCTGCGGGAATTGCACCCGGTTTGTTTGGGGCGGGCGACTACGTGGCCGGGCCTTACCCGGCCACCTTGGAGGGCGCGGTGCGCAGCGGTGAGCACGCGGCCAACAACCTGAACCCCTGAAAAACAGTCAACCCAAAACCCGAGCCTGCCGGTACGCCGGTCGGTCCAGACAGCGTTTGACCCACTGGGCCACATGGGGAAAATCGTCCAGCACCTTGGACGCACGCACCCAATTCACCACGCTGGCCACACACACATCGGCCACCGTGAAGCGGGGCCCTGCCAAGTAAGCCTCGGCGCCCGCGCCACAATCCGCCACACGTTGCTGCACATGGTGCTCCAACACGCGCAAAGGCACGCGCAAGCGGCGTTCGGCGGCATCGGCCAAATCTTGCTTTCGTTGTTCCACCGGCAGAGTGCGACGGTGGGCCAACACTGTCAAAGCGTCTTTTTCCAGCTCTGTCACCGTCCAGAAACCCCAACGCAGGGCTTCAGCTTCCTCGCTTGCGTCGGCGGCAGAAATGTCGTTGCCGTCGTGCCGCCCATGCACGTGAGCCAGGTACAACGCACACGCCATCGACTCCCAGACCACCACCGGCGCCGCACCCGCTGGCTCGTCCACCAACACCGGGATGTGCCCATTGGGGTTGAGCTGCAAGAAATCGGGGGTGCGTGTGGCCCCGCCCTGGTAAGGCGTGGGCACGTGGCGAAAAGGCAACGCCAGTTCGCAAGCGGTCCAAAGTGGCCGTATGGCCCGGGAAGCGGCAATGCCGTAAATCGTCAGGTTCATGTGCAGGCAAGGCATCGAAAATGGTGTTTAGCAAGGCGCCGATCAGGCTGTGCTGCATGAGCGAGAATACCCCATGCCTTTTCAACCAGAACCCCCACACGCCCATGGGCAAGCACCCGGCACAGGTATTTTGCTGTGCAACCTGGGCACCCCGGACGCGCCGACCGGCCCCGCACTCAGGCGCTACCTGCGGCAATTTCTGAGCGACCATCGCGTGGTGGAAATCCCAAAAGCAATCTGGTGGCTCATCCTGAACGGCATTATTTTGAACGTGCGTCCCAAAAGGTCGGCCGCCAAATATGCCACGGTGTGGATGCCCGAGGGATCGCCCTTGAAGGTATGGACCGAACGCCAGGCGCAAGGACTGGCCCAAGCCTTGGGCGAACGGGGCCATGTGGTGGCGGTGCGCTACGCCATGCGCTACGGCAACCCTTCGGTGGCCGAGCAGTTGGATGCTCTGAAAGCAGCTGGCGCCACCCGGATACTGATTGTTCCGGCCTACCCGCAATACAGCGGCACCACCACCGCCAGCGTGTGCGACGCGGTATACGACTGGGCCCGGCGCATCCGCAGCATTCCCGAGTTCCGTTTCATACAGCGTTACCACGACGATGACGGTTACATCCAAGCCCTGAAAACATCGATTCAGACGCATTGGCAACAACACGGCCGCCCAGACAAGCTGGTCATGAGTTTTCATGGCGTGCCCGAACGCACTTTGCAGTTGGGCGACCCCTACCACTGCGAGTGCCACAAAACAGGGCGTCTGCTGGCAGAGGCCCTGGGCTTGAGCAAGTCCGACTACTTGGTCACGTTTCAATCGCGTTTTGGCAAGGCCAAGTGGCTGGAACCTTACACCGAACCCACCCTGATCCAACTGGGGCAAAGCGGGACGAAACGGGTGGATGTGGTCTGCCCGGGCTTTACCAGCGACTGCCTGGAAACCCTGGAAGAAATCAGCCAGGAAGCCCGTGCAGCGTTTTTGCAAGCGGGCGGACAGACCTTTCACTACATTCCCTGCCTGAACGCCGAACCGACCTGGATTGCGGCACTGGCCCGGCTGACCGAACAACACCTGAGCGGTTGGCCCACACGCACACCCATCCCAGATTCAGTGTTGCAAGCCAGCCGCGCGCGTGCGGTGGCCATGGGCGCATCCAACTGAGTGCTCGCCGTGCCCCCATCCCCACCATCCCCACCTGAAAAACACCGCTTGGACAAATGGCTGTGGGCGGCGCGCTTTTTCAAAACCCGCAGCCTGGCCGCCGACGAAATCGACAAAGGTCGGGTGAAAGTGAATGGACAAGCCGCCAAGGCCTCGCGCGAAGTCAAGCTGGGTGACCGCATTGAGTTTCGGTCCGGGCGCGATACCCGCACCGTGAACGTGCGCGGCGTGAGCGGTGTGCGCGGTCCGGCACCACAGGCCGCTCTGCTGTACGAAGAAACCGCCGAGTCCTTGCTCGCTCGGCAACAAGCCGCCGAACACCGCCGCCTTGCCCCTGAACCGGCCCACGCCCTGACCCAGGGCCGCCCCACCAAACGGGACCGGCGGCAATTGCAAGACCTGCAGGGAACCGACCCACCCGACGCCTGGAACCAGCGCTGGAGCGCTTCGGTCGACGACTGAAGGCGCGCGCCGCTGTTTCAGCTGCCCCAGGCCTCTCCCAACAGACGGGTCAAATCCGCAGCACGGTACGGCTGACAATGCGGTGCGCCCTGCCCCGCCCACAAGGGCGTGAAGTCACTGGAACCCGAGGCTTCAGCTGCTGCACGCACCGGCCCCCAAGCGGTGGCAGCCAATGGAAATGCAGGCGCCAAGGGGCTGATACACGAATGGCCATCCCCCAACGCGCGCATGGCACGGTTGACAATGCCACGCGCCGGACGCCCAGTGAACACGTTGGTAACAGCGGTTTGGCCGGCCTGCGCCGAGACCAGGGCCGCGCGGTGCAGCGGGCTGGTTTGGGATTCAGGACACCACAGAAACGCCGTGCCCACCTGGACGCCCTCGGCCCCCAACGCACGCGCGGCCCGCACCCCTTGTGCATTGACAATGCCCCCAGCAGCCACCACCGGCACCTTCACGGCCCGCACCACCTGTGGCAGCAAAGCAAACAAACCCACCTGGGTGGCCAGGTCATCGCTCAAGAACATGCCGCGGTGTCCGCCGGCCTCCCACCCTTGGGCAATCACCACGTCAACGCCGTGCGCCTCCAGCCACACGGCCTCGTCCACCGTCGTGGCACTGGCCAGCACTTTGGCACCCCAGGCCTTGATCCGTTGCAGGCTCTCGGCCGCCGGAAGCCCAAAATGGAAACTCACCACCGGGGGCTGGAAGTCCTCCAGAACCGCCAACGCAGCCTGGTTGAAGGGCACCCGGGCCGCCGATGCCGGACCGGCAGGGGGCGGCAAACCCGCCTGTTCGTAGAACGGGGTCAGTGCCTCGTTCCACGCCGCTTCACGGAGCGGGTCGGTTTGCGGCGGGGTGTGACAAAAAAAATTGACGTTGTAGGGTCGATCACCCAGTCCTTGCAACACCCGCAATTCCAACGCCAAAGCGTCCCAACCCAAAGTGGCAGCGGGCAGCGAACCCAACCCACCTGCGTTCGACACAGCCATGGCCAATCCGCTGCCTTGCGATCCAGCCATCGGTGCCTGTATCACCGGCCAGGACAGGTTCAACAACTCACACAAGCGGTTCATGGCAAGGTTTCCTTCAAACTGGAACGTGATACCCGGCGGGCGGTTATCCTCCCGGCTATGCGACTGAACCTGATTTTTGCACAAGCGGCCAACGGCATCATCGGCCACAACAACACCCTGCCTTGGCATTTGCCCGAAGATTTGGCCCATTTCAAACGCCACACCCACGGGTGTCCTGTGATCATGGGGCGCAAGACGTGGGAATCGTTGCCCGCCAGATTCCGCCCCCTCCCGGAACGATTGAACATGGTGCTGAGCCACGACCCGGCGCAACACGCGCTGCTGCAAACACAAGGAGCCCTGCCTTTCGCCGATTTGCCAGAGGCGTTGGCACACTGCAAACAGCTGACCCCTCCGCCCGCAGAGGTGTGGGTGATGGGAGGGGCACAAATTTACGCACTGGCCGAACCGCTGGCCGCTCGGGCGGTGGTGACGCATTTGCACCAGACCTTTGACGGGGATGCGTACGCGCCGGCCCTGACCACCGGCTGGCGGGAAACCGAACGTCAGCCCCAAATTGCCAGCAACGGCCTCACTTTTGACTTTGTGACCTATGAACGCCAACCTTGAAGCCCCCCCCACCCTGCGCCTGGCCACCTGGAACGTCAATTCCCTGGGCGTGCGCTTGCCCCACGTGCTGGACTGGCTGGCCGAACACCCCACCGAGGTGCTGGCGTTGCAAGAACTCAAGCTGACCGACGACAAATTCCCAGCCGATGCGTTCGAGCAAACGGGCTACCACGCCGTATGGTTCGGTCAAAAAACCTACAACGGTGTGGCCCTGGTGTCGCGCCTGCCGGCACGCGAAGTGGTCAAAAACATCCCCGGTTTTGTCGACGAACAATCCCGCGTGATTGCCGCCACCTACGACACCGCCGCCGGCCCCCTGCGGGTGATCGGCGCTTACTTTCCCAACGGACAAGCCCCAGACTCCGACAAGTTTGCCTACAAGATGCGTTGGCTGGCCGCATTGACGGCCTGGCTGCGCAGCGAAATGGCGCAACACCCCCAAGTGGTTTTGATGGGTGACTACAACATCACCTTCGACGATGCCGACGTGTGGGACCCGGACGGGTTGCGCGACACCATCCACTGCACCCCGCAAGAACGAGAACACCTGCAAAACCTGATCGGGTTGGGTCTGCACGACAGCTTGCGCTTGTTCCCTCAACCACCGAAAACGTTCAGCTGGTGGGACTATCGACAACTGGGTTTTCAGAAAAACCGCGGCCTGCGCATCGACCACATACTGATCAGCGACGCCTTGCGACCACGGGCCCAAAGCTGCCACGTGGACCGCGCACCGCGCAAGAAACCCCAGCCCAGCGACCACACCCCGGTGGTACTGACGCTGACGGTCTGACCTCGATCACTCCAGGTTCAATTCCTGGATTTTTCGGGTGATGGTGTTGCGGCCTATGCCCAACTTCTGCGCCGCTTCGATCCGGCGGCCACGGGTATTGGCCAACGCGGTCTGGATCAAGCGGGTCTCGAAGCGGCGGGTCAGCACGTCCCACACCTCGGGGCAGCCATCGGCCAGAAGAGCCTGCGCCTCGGCCTGCAAACCCAGTTCCCAATTGTCGCTGTAGGCCTGGGGCATTGCGGGCGCCTCCGCCGTGCGGTCTGGCAAACGGTCCACCAAACGCTCTTGTGGCGAAAACACCGCTGGCCGGGTCGACGGAACACTGACCGCCCCGGGCGCTGCCACCGGGGACGGGTCCACCGCCGCCGGCTGCAATTGCAGCACCTCGGGTGGCAGGTCTTTCACCTCAATCACCTGCGCAGGCGCCATCACCGTCAACCAGTGGCAAATGTTTTCGAGTTGACGCACGTTGCCCGGGAAATCAAAAACACCCAAGGTCTGCAAAGCCGCATCGGCAATGCGCTTGGGCTCGACATCCAGCTGTTTGGCGCTTTGCTGCAGGAAGTAGCGCGTCAGCATCGGCACGTCTTCACGCCGCTCGCGCAAGGCCGGCAAACGCAAACGGATCACGTTGAGGCGGTGGAACAAGTCTTCGCGAAAACCGCCCTCTTTGACCCGTTGCTCCAGGTTCTGGTGGGTGGCGGCAATGACACGCACATTCGCCTTGACCGCGCTGTGCCCACCCACCCGATAAAAATGTCCATCGCTCAGAACCCGCAACAACCGGGTTTGCAAATCGAAAGGCATGTCACCAATTTCGTCCAGAAAAAGTGTGCCGCCTTCGGCCTGCTCAAAACGGCCGCGGCGCATGGTTTGGGCCCCGGTGAAAGCGCCGCGCTCATGCCCAAACAATTCGCTTTCCAGCAGGTCTTTGGGAATGGCAGCGGTGTTGATGGCGACAAACGGACCGTTCGCACGCGGCGAATGCTTGTGCAATGCACGGGCCACCAACTCCTTGCCCGACCCCGACTCACCGGTGATCAGCACGGTCACGTTGCTTTGGCTCAGTCGCCCAATGGCCCGGAACACGTCCTGCATGGCCGGGGCCTGACCCAGCATTTCGGGCGCGGCGGTCAGCCGCTCCTCGGCCACCTGCTCCCGCTGGCTTTCGTCCACCGCACGGCGGATCAGTTCCACCGCCTTCGGCAAATCAAACGGTTTGGGCAGGTATTCAAACGCCCCCCCCTGAAAAGCCGACACCGCACTGTCCAGATCGGAAAACGCGGTCATGATGATGACAGGCAGGCCCGGCAAACGCTTGCGGACTTTTTCCAGCAAGTCCAAACCCGATCCACCAGGCATGCGGATATCGCTCACCAAGACCTGGGGGCTGTCGGCTTCCGCGGCTTCGTCCAGCGCTTCCAGCACTTCACGCGGGTTGGTAAAACTGCGCGTGGGCAGGTTGTCTCTGAGCAAGGCTTTCTCAAGTACAAACCGTATCGATTGGTCGTCATCCACGATCCAGATGGGCTTCATGCGCTGGTGTCCTCTAAACGATTCCCCTGCGTTGTAATTGTGTGTCACCTCGGGCGCCCCCAGTGGTTCCGGTTTCAAGGCAAGGGAATCAGCAACTTGAAATCGGTACAGCCCGGCTCGCTGTCGCATTCAATCAAGCCGTGGTGTTGTTGCACAAAGGTTTGCGCCAATGTCAACCCCAAGCCCGACCCCCCATCCCGCCCAGACACCAGCGGGTAGAAAATTCGGTCCTTGATTTCCTCGGGCACGCCGGGCCCGTTGTCTATCACATGCAATTCCAATGCCAGGCGGTAACGTTGTTTGCCGAACGTGACCTGGCGCGCCACCCGGGTCCGGAACATGATCGAGGCGTCACCCGCCTCCCGGCGTTCGCTCAGTGCCTGGGCAGCGTTGTGGGCAATGTTGAGCACCGCCTGAATCAACTGCTCGCGGTCGCCCCGGAATTCGGGAATGGACGTGTCGTAGTCCCGCACCACGCGCAACCCCTTGGGAAACTCGGCCAGGATCAAAGACCGCACCCGTTCACAAACCTCATGAATGTTGACATCGCCCACCACGTGGGGGCGACGGTGAGGTGCCAGCAATCGGTCCACCAAAGACTGCAAACGGTCGGCTTCGTGCACGATCACCTGGGTGTACTCGATCAACTCTTTCGAGTCCAGCTCCATTTGCAGCAACTGAGCCGCTCCGCGTATACCGCCCAGCGGGTTTTTGATCTCGTGGGCCAGGTTGCGGATCAACTCCTTGTTGGCCTGTGCCTGGTCGATCAAACGCTCTTCGCGTTCCTGCCGGGCCTGCTGCTCCAGCGGGATCATCTCCACGATCACCTCCCCGGGCACGTCGGTGTGGGCCACCACCACATGCACTGGCAGCGGTTCGTTGTTCAGTCGCTTGAGACGGGCATCGTAGCGTATCACCGCGTACTCCACCCCGCCCGTACCGGCCAAGGCATTGCGCAACGGTGCTGGGTCCAAAAACCAGTCAATCAAAGGGGCCCCGGCGATGCTGCGGCGGGATATACCCAAGGCATCCTCCAAAGCTGCATTCGCAAACAGCACGCCACCACCGGCATCCAGCACCGCGACCAGGGTGGCCAGCAAATCGAGCGACTGGAATCGCGACACAGCGTCGGACTGCACACGCGGGGCCGTCGGGGGACTCCTCATCGCAGAACCGCGCCGGCACCTGCCGCAGGTGCCGAAAGTGTCGGCGCTGCCAGGCGTGCCAATTCACGCCGCAAACCAGCCACGTCGCTCTCGGCCCGGATGAGGGCCGCCTTCAAATCGGACACACGATCCAGGTACCGCTGGTGGTTGCGAAACTCGTCACCCCGCTTCTCCGGTTCGCCGTTGGCGTATTCGGTGCGCAACTCGCCGACACGGGCCTCGGCCTTGCGCAGCTCAGACTCCAAAATGGTGCGGGCATCGCTGTCACGCGCCCGCTGTTCGGCGTTGTCCACCCGTTCGCTGCCGTTCCGGGCACCGGCTGTGGAGCTGCTGACGGGTGCTTTGCCCGTGCTGCCGTTGGTGCCATTGCCCGTTCGGGGCTTCAGGCCCTCTACCACGGTGATGTTACCGCCCTCGACCAATTTGCACCCGCGTGCCTGCGGGTTCTGGCCCGGGTTGTTGGTGTACTCGTTGCCACAGCGGTAAATGCGCTCTTGCGCCTGAGCAGCAGACGTGGCGCCACCGCAGAGCGCAAGCACCGCCAGCCAAGGCACACAACGCATCCAACCCAAGTTGGTGTCGTTGGCACCCATACGCCACTTTTGTTGCATCAATCTCACTCCGTGCAAAGCTCTATGCCCCCGTGTAAACCCGGACAGTATCGCGCAAAACCCGGCCGGAGTCGCCTTTGCCTCAAAACGAAAAAGGGACGGTTGTCCGTCCCTTTTTACTGCATTCCGCAATCTGCGATCACAGGCTGTAGTACATGTCGTACTCAACCGGCGACACTTCGACGCGGCTGCGGGTGACTTCGCCCATCTTGAGTTCGATGTAAGCATCGATCCAAGCGTCGGTGAACACACCACCCTTGGTCAGGAAAGCGCGGTCCTTGTCCAGGGATTCCAGGGCTTGGTCCAAGCTGGAGCACACAGTCGGAACCAGTTTGTCTTCCTCCGGGGGCAGATGGTACAGGTCCTTGGTGGCAGCTTCGCCCGGGTGGATCTTGTTTTCCACGCCGTCCAAACCGGCCATCAACAAAGCGGCAAAACCCAGGTACGGGTTGCACAGCGGATCGGGGAAGCGGGCTTCCACACGACGTGCCTTGTCAGAGGCCACATTCGGGATGCGGATGGAAGCGGAACGGTTCTTGGCCGAGTAGGCCAGCTTCACCGGAGCTTCAAAATGGGGCACCAGACGCTTGTAGCTGTTGGTACCGGGGTTGGTGATGGCGTTCAGGGCGCGGGCGTGCTTGATGATGCCGCCAATGTAGTACAGCGCGAAGTCGGACAGACCGGCGTAGCCGTTGCCGGCAAACAGGTTCTTGCCGTCTTTCCACACGGACTGGTGCACGTGCATGCCGGAACCGTTGTCGCCGTGGTAGGGCTTGGGCATGAAGGTGGCGGTCTTGCCATAGGCGTTGGCCACGTTCTGGATCACGTACTTTTGCAGCAGGGTCCAGTCAGCACGCTCAACCAGGGTCGAGAAACGGGTGCCGATTTCGCACTGGCCAGCGCCAGCCACTTCGTGGTGGTGCACTTCCACCGGCACACCCACAGCTTCCAGGATCTGGACCATCTCGTTGCGCATGTCGATGGTGCTGTCCACCGGCGCGACGGGGAAATAGCCGCCTTTGGTGCGCGGACGGTGGCCACGGTTGCCGCCTTCGATCTTGGCGCCGGTGTTCCACGGGGCTTCGTATTCTTCGATCTGGTAGAAGCTGTGGCCGGGCTCGTTGCTCCAACGCACTTCGTCGAACAGGAAGAACTCGGGCTCAGGACCAAAGAAGGCCACTTCACCCAGGCCGGAGGCCTTGAGGTAGGTTTCGGCGCGCTTGGCGATGGAGCGCGGATCGCGCTCGTAGGCCTTGCCGTCGGTTGGCTCGATCACGTCACAGACCAGCACCAGGGTGGTCTCTTCAACGAACGGATCGATGAAAGCGG
>JACCDQ012023434.1_pt1 | contig 26890 bp, 32 predicted proteins | sample 7446031 | NCBI WGS metagenome assembly JACCDQ01 (sample SAMN15323442, study PRJNA562643) | freshwater metagenome | isolation source: river surface water | place: USA:Blue River Watershed | collected 2017-08-17 | reverse complement strand
CAGTACCAAGCAAATCTTTTAGGGCTTGGTGGAGCTATTGCTCGCGGTGTCGGCGCTACGGATACAGCTGCTGCATTTGACGCTCGCCGAGAAGCCAATGAAAGTTCTGCTGCGTATGCAGCTCAACGCGCCCGTGATCTTGGTGGTATTGAAGATTGGCGTGATGTCACAGGTGTTGGTACTGGCCTTAACTATGCAGGCGGTTTGCTCGCTCAGTCATTGCCATATGCCGGCGAGGCTATTGCGGGCGGCTTGACTGGTGGTTTAGCTCTTGGCGGCACAGCCGCTAGAATGGGTTTGGCCCGCGCTGCTGCTAGTACTGCTGGTGCTGTGGCTGCTGGATACCCAAGTGCTGTTGGAGATATTCTTTCTGCCCAACGTGAAGCCGGTGGTGAAAACCTAGCTGCTGCTGCTCTTGGCGGTATTCCTTATGCTGCGCTTAACGCTGTCGGTATCGAGGGCCAACTTGCTCGCGGTATGCGTCCTATTCTCCGTGCGGAAGGCGGCCTTGGTCGCCGTGTAGCCATGGGGGCTGCTGAAGGCGTGTTGGGTGAAGGGTTTGGTGAGACTGGTCAAGAAGTGATTAACCAGTTTGCTGGTCGTATGGCTGTCGACCCCAACGAAACTTTGTTCAACGAAGCTGCTAACAAACGCTATTTGGATTCGTTCATAGGCGGCGCTACTGTTGGCGGTATATTCGGCGGAGCTGGCGGTTTGCGCTCTAACAAACCAGAACAAGGCGCGATTGATCTGACTCGGCCAGATACTACGACCCCAGCTGCAAAATCTCTTACGGGGCTTAATACTGCTCCAGCCGTAGCTGCAGCGCAGCCTACAGCACCAGTGTCTGCCGATCAGGAAACTGACTTGACTGCGCCTGCTGAAGCTACTGCGCCGGCTGCTACACCAGCTAATGCGACGACTGCTGCGCCTGCTGATATAACTACTCCTGCCGAGGCAGAAGTTACTGCTCCGTCAATTTTCAGCAAGACAGATGAAGGTCTTAACGAACTAAGCATCAAGCCAACTAAGAAGACGCGTAGCATTTACGACTACATGGTATCTAAGGGTATTGACCCTGCCTCTGAAGAAGCGGAACCAATTGTAAACGCGCTGCAGGAAAGCAAATACAAGTTTGCTACCGATACCATTGGCGCAATCATCCGAGCAAGGAGTCCCCGTGGCACACCAGTTTCTACTGTACGAGAGTCTGCAGGAGGCGTGGGAGTCGGGGGCGCTGTCGTTCCGAGAACTGTGGGAGCTGCAGGATCAGATGTTGCTCTCCAAGGAGGAATGGGTGGAAGTCCCGCCACAGTTGGAGCCCCACTTGGACAAGCTGGTGTTCTTCCAAGTACTACCGCTCAACCACCTGCCGCTGTAACACCTACACCAGTTGATATGACAGCCCCAGAGGCTGCAAAAGAAGATCAGCCAGAGGCTAGAAAGCAAGCTATTTTAGAGCGCGGGTCAGTTACCCCCGAGATAGTCCGCAGTTTGTCAGATGACCAACTTGCTGCTGAACGTAATAACATTAATATTAGTGATGCAGAGTACGCGTTACTGCAGGACGAACAAGATCGTCGCGCCAAACCAGATATCGTAAGCCAAATCTTTGGTGAACAGGACGCTGACATTGTTCGTGGTTTCTTGATGGGTCGTAGTTCAGCCGAGCTCGCTGCAGAAGCAAAGGCCAAGGGTATTACAGGTCGTGGCGAGCAAATGATCCGAAATAAGATCGCCGGCGAGATGGCTGTGCGCACTGAGTGGCCTAAAAAGATTGCTGCTGCAAAAGCCAAGTACGGTTACACCGACGCACAGATTCAAGAGGCTATCAGAGCTTCCATTGCGCCAGACACTGATACTCGTTCTGAAGTAGAACGTGAGATGAACCTTGGCCGCGCCAACATGTATGGCGCTCGTCTAAGCGAAACAGAAGCAGCAGAAGCAGGGCTTGAGGGCTCTATTAAATCTGCAGGCGGCGCTTCGTCTGCCGTTAAAGGATTTACCAAGCTGCAAAAAAATGTAGACGCCATGTATAAGCGTCTGGAAACTGAAAAAGACCCTCTGGTATTAGCGTATATCAGCCATCGTTTAACCGAGCTCCAAAAGCAAGTTGAAGCCTTTGAAGATAAAGAGCAGGCCAAGATTCGAGCGACTGCTGGCGTGGAAGAAGATGGAGAAGTTGATTTAGTTGCCGCAGCTAAAGAGGCTGAACCAGAGACGGTTTCCATTAATAACGCTGAAGAGGCCAGAAAAGCTGAAGCTGAAAAACTTCGTGCTGAGGCTGCTGCTAAACGCGCTGCTGACCGTAAAGGTCTTGAAGTCGGCGACACCGTGATGAACCCCAAGTTGGGTACAGGTGTGGTCAAAGGATTCTCTGGCGACGGAGATGCGACAACAGTAACCGTTGATTTCCAAAGCGGTCAAACAAAAGAGCTGTCTGTCAAGATGGCTAAACTGGAGAAAACAAATGCCGTTCAAGTCCAAGGCGCAGCAGGCGTACCTGTTCAGCCAGAAACCAAAACTGGCCAAGGAGTGGGCGGCCAAGTACGGAGTGCCGAAAAGCCTGCCGGCCAAGGCGAAGGTCGCCGCAAAGCCACGCCAGAAGAAGTAGAAGCTGCTCGCGCTGCCATGCTCCGCAAAGGTGAGTTAATACAGGCAGGCAAGCAGTGGGGCACATACGCCGATACCAAGGCTCAAGGAAAGTGGGCAGACCTAACTCCTGCACAGCAGCAAAAATGGGCTGTCGTTGTTCAGTCAGGTAGTCCGTCTATCGCAGCTGCAGCAGAAATAACAAGCACTGCTCTGACTGCCCAAGAACAATATCAAACTCTGACTGAGGGTTTCCCAGCTCCTGCGTGGGATGCGCTGACACAAAACCAACAAAGCAAACTTGCCGATTTAGCAGGTCGCGGTCAACTCAATTTAGCAGCTATTAACCGTTTTGTTACAGCGCAAGTTACAGACGAATCTAAGATTATTGACGTTGAAGCCCGTGTAATTGACGAACAGACTGTTGCTAAAGTAGCGGCTCTGCCAGCGCCCCAGATTGACCGCTTAGAAAAGCACTATGGTGAAAAGCGCGATAGCGCAGAGTTCTTGAAGAAAGTTCAAGACGACATCACGAAGTACGTCACTGAAGGTGCGCAGTCTGTTGCTGGTGCTATTCGCAGCATCATTAAAGCGTTGGCTGAAGGCGTACTCGCCTTGGGTATTGTGTTTAACCCAAACATCACCACGGACGCTTTTAACTTCAACGTGGCAAAGACGTTTGAGCAAACAATTGAGATAACACAACCAGTGCCTGAAGCTGCCAAAGCACAGATGTCTGAGCTAGCTCAAGGCGTCTACCAAGCCATGGCCCCTGTGGCAATGAAGTCTGGTAAGTGGTTCATGATTGCCGACAAGCCAAACGGCATGCTGCACATCTTTAAAGAAGACGGCTCTCATGTTCTATCAGACCCAACGCTGTATGGAAAAGACAAAGGCGATGTGTTGGAAGCCGTGTCTTCCTTAGAAGGTGGAGCCAAAGTTACTCCAGCTGGTAAATTTACATTACGTCAAGCTTCGTCCATCTACGCTGGCGGCGTATCGTTACAGCTGGTTGAATCTGAAGACCCAACAGGCATTATCGCAATCCATGCTGCGGACACAAGCACCCCTTCTGAGAAAAGACTTGAGCGTCTTGAAACACCTACAGCCGATGACAACCGTGTTAGTTACGGCTGTATCAATACTCGGCACGCAACGTTCCTAGACAAGATCAAGCCAAATATTTCCAAGCTGGATGGCGGCATGGTCTTTGTGCTGCCTGATGCAAAAGAAAAAACTGCTGAGATGTTTGCGCCTGAAAAACGCACTGTCACTCGTACAGAGGGTGGCGGTACGGAAGGCAAAACTGCAGCTCCTTTGGTGGGTAAAGAAGAAACTATCGATGTTGCGGTGAACCGCATCTTGCGTTTGGCTAAAGGCGACACCGTTGAAGTAAAAGCTGGAGCGCTTAAGTTTGATGGTCAGATCACTGACGAAGCTAGCTTGCGCCGTTTCCCCGGTGTAGAAAGCGCATTGAGCCACTACGAGAACAACGATCTTCGCCACGTTATCGACGCGGTTGAACTGTGGATGGTTGCTCCTGATACGGTGGACTTCGACGCTGCGGTCATGATGGTGGACGGTAAGCAGACTTTGGCAGTGCGTTCCGGCATGTTGGTTGACACCGCCACAGCTAACTGGTCTATCCACCACGAACTCGGTCACATTGCAGACGACGCTTTCAGAACAGGCGGTGTTTACTCTCAGCACCAAGACCTCAATCTGACTATTCAGAAGGGCGTTGTTCGCCCAATGGGTGCCGTGGTGAAAGAGATTATGCAGCACATGGCTGAGAATCCGGATTCTGCATTTACGACATCAATGGGTTACCCATTGGATCACACGCGTAACGATACAAAGAACATGACATCGGATGAAACCCGCATGGAAGTGTTCGCTCAGTTGTGGGCTTTCTTTAATACACGTGACGGCAACGAATACTTGGCAGATAATCTGCCCCTTACTTACGAGTTCATGGAGATCAACGATGAAGCCGCAAAACAAAACAAAGGTGATGCAGGTACTGAAGCGGGCGCAGCAGATCAAGCAGCGGGCCCACAAGCCCAAGCCTATCGTGGAACCCAGAGGATCACTCCAGCCGTTCCGTATGGAAACGCCCCAGACTCGTTAATGGGAATGGGGAAAAACCCCAAGTCTTACGAAGAATCGAAGTACAAAAAAGAAATTACCGTTAAGGTAACTTTCCCGGGCGATGAGCCTTTTACAGATGGCATGCGCGGCTTGAATGTTAGCCACGCTATGGAACGTGCCCGCCGGAATTGGGACGGTGCAAAGATTGAGTTGGTGTCTGCCACAGCGTTCCAGCCAGCGATTTTGCGAATGACCCGCTCAAGGCAAGAAGCAGTCCAACGCACCATTGACAAACTGCCAAAGCCTTTGCGAAAGGCGGCTCGTGAGCAGTGGACTAACATTTCCACTCTGGTTAAACGCGGTTTGTATGCGTCTGCACTTACAGAAGACGTTATCGGCATGGCTAAGAAGTATATGCCAGCTGCTGGTAAGTACCTGCAAGCTCAGTACGATCGTCAAGGCACTCGCTTGGAATTTGAGAAGCGTATCGAAGACATCTTGGGTGCCTTTGAAAAATTGCCAGAGAATCTCAAGGGTGTGGGGAAAGGCAGCGTGAACGAATACATTCACGACTCGACACGTCAGAAGAAGTGGGGCTACTACCCCGGCGAGCAACAGATTGGCACTACGCTGTTCGAAACCGATCCAGACTTGGAAGAACGCTTTAAGGCTTTCCCGCCAGCTGCCCAGAATGTGATTAAAGCTGTGTTCCGTCACGGCTATGAAGCTCTCAAACTGAAACAGCAGGCCGCCGAGGTTGCGGTTAATCGCGAGTTTGCGGCTCGAGAAAAAGCTGCTGGCAATGATTTAGATTTGTTACAGAGTCTTGCCAAAGAGAAAGCGCAGATGCTTAGACGTATGACGCGAGCACGCAATGTGGATGTGTCCAACCCGTACGCCTACCTTGGTCGCTACGGTGATTATGTCGTTATTGCCAAGTCCAAAGAGTTCATTGCGTATGAAGAAGCTGCCAAAGGTACGGAAGCTCGTGTAGGTGCGGACTCTATTACTGGTGATGCGCAGCAAGCCAAGAACTGGCTACAAGAGAACGTCTCCAACCCAGTGCACTACGTCGTTCAGTTTGCTGAAACACAAGGCGAGGCTGACAGCATTGCTGAAGAACTGCAAGCTACAGGCCAGTATGACATTCAGCCAGAGGATGCTGGTATTAAGGAAGCAAATGCTTCTTACGCGGGCGGTTCAGATGTTCATATGGCTGTGGCTCGTTTGCGCAACTTGGCTAACCGCCAATCAGATTCTACTGATGGTAAATTAGACAAGGCTATTTCTGATCTGTACCTGATGACTGTGGCTGAAGCCAGTGCTCGCCGCTCAGAACTAGAGCGTAAGAATGTCTCCGGTGCTGACAAGAACATGATGCGTAACTTGGCCACTAGCGGTCGTGCTGATGCGCACTTCTTGGCCAACATGGAACATGGCGATGCAATAAACGATGCGCTGGAAGCCATGCGCAACCAAGCTCGTAATAACCGCAGAGAGGCTATGCCTCTGTACAACGAACTGTACACCCGTTATGCGGACAGCATGGAGTACTCTCAGCCCGGAGTCTTGGCGCAAAACATGTTGCGTATGTCCACGCTGTGGCACTTGTCGACTAGCCCCGCGTACTATCTCCAGCAGGCGCTCCAGACTTCTGTGTTGTCCTTGCCATACATGGCTGGCCGTCTTGGCTATGCCCGTTCCGCAAGTGCTATCAAGCGCGCTTACAGTGACATGTCTGATCTCGTAGCAGGACTTGGTGTTTCTGACCGCATTGATTTTGACAAAGCTCCAGCTGATGTCCGGTTCATGCTCAAAGAACTGGTTCGCATGGGCAAGATTGATATTGGTGTTGACGCTGATGCTACGTCACGCATCGACGATAAAGGCCCGCTCGGTAAGGCAATGTTCAAGTTGCAGAATGTAAACGCCCGCATCGAAGCCATTAACCGTGCGACGGCTGCCATTGCAGCTTATCGTGGATACGTTGACCTTTACAAAGATGCCCCGGGCTCTGAAGGCGTTAAGTTTGCTGCTGATGTCGTGTCTAACAGCCATGGTAACTACGATGGGTTCAACACCCCACGTATCTTGGAGAGTGGCGGTGCCAAGGTCTTGTTGCAGTTCAAACGCTTCCAGATCATTCAGCTGTCCATGTTGGCTAAGCTGATCCACACTTCGTTCAAGGGTGCCAGCGCAGAAGAGCGTGCTATTGCTCGAGCCTCACTGAAGTACATTACTGCGCACATGGCTGTACTCGGCGGTGCTTTGGGCGTACCGTTTGTATCTCAAGCCGCAAGCATTTTGTCTAGTGTGTTTGGTGACGATGATGAGCCAGATGACTACGAATACAAACTGCGTCGCATGATTGGGGATGGTGCTGTGGCTGACCTGCTCCTCCGTGGCGTGCCTGCTGCAGTTGGATTGGAATCTCTTGGTAAGCGTCTGTCCATGGAGAACGTGGCGTCTCCGTTCGGTCCGTTCGTGGAATTCAATTTGACGTCGCGTGCAGATGCTGCTGAGATGATTGTGGGAATGATGGGCCCGTCAGTCGGCTTGGGACTGAAGTTCGTCGACGCGCTTGGCATGATGTCCAAGGGTGACTACTACAAAGGCTTAGAGTTGGCGCTACCGAATGGTATTGCCAATGCGATGAAAGGCTATCGTTTTGCCGCTGAGGGCGTTACGATGCGGAATGGGGACTTGGTATTAAAGCCTGAAGATGTCAGCATCGTTGATGCTGCTTTCCAAGCTGTTGGTCTCCCCACGACGACCATTACTGACAGACAATACACGCAGAAAGTTGTTGCAGAATTTGATAAATTCTACGCAGAGCGTGCAGGTGAAATTAAGCGTTCGTATTTGAAAGCGTCTCGACAGAGCGATCCAGCCGCAATGGCTGAGGCTCGTAATGACTGGCAGAAGTTGCAGGACTCGAGAGTTAAAAACGGATACAAGCGTCAGCCAATGTCTGAGTTGTTCCGTGTGCCGATGGAAGCACGCAAGCGTGAAAGTGGTGTGGTTGGTGGTGTGGAAACCACTAAATCAAATCGTAGATTTGTTGAGCAAGTAAGCTCAGTTTCTTAAAGGAAAGTTATGGCGACCAAAGACTCAAGACTTACAAGAGCAGGTGTGTCAGGGTACAACAAACCCAAGGCTACACCTAGCCATCCAACGAAGAGCCACGTTGTCGTGGCTAAGTCCGGCGATCAAGTAAAGACGATTCGCTTTGGACAGCAAGGGGTGCAAGGGTCGCCAGACGGCTCCAAGCGCAACGAGGCGTTTAAAGCTCGCCATGCGGGCAACATCGCTAAAGGCAAAATGTCAGCCGCCTATTGGGCCGACAAAGTTAAATGGTGAACACAATGAAATCATTACCTATGCGCGGTCAACGCACTGCAACAAACAAAGCCAAGGCTAACCCATTCGGCAAAGGCGAATCCAAGAAAATGGAAGCTGCTGAACGCAAGATGGCTCCTACCAAAAAGGCTTACGCCAAGATGGAAGCACGCTTCGAACCCGGCATGCACAAGGGCAAGAAGTAAAAAAACCCCCGGTTTTTACGCCGGGGGTTAATCTTTTCAACCACGAAAAGGAGCTGGTCATGGCAACCAGCGTGGCGATCATACATCCCCTATGGCATCTCCGTCAAACTGATTAGAGACTAGGGTTAATGTTGGTGCGACTGAATCCTTATCCAGCTTCAGTGTGTCGATGATGATGCAGCGCTGCTGCACGATCGGATAGTCAGTTCCGCGTGTCAGTGTGAACTTCTCACCCTGCTTCAGCAATGCGCCCTCCTTCTGCAAGGATGTCATCATGGCGTGGAAGTCAATCCTGTTCTTCATACACCAGTCGCGCACTTCCTTCTGCGACAACATCAAGTGGCCTGCATGATCTTTGTGCGTTGTGGAGCCGAGAACGTACCGACCTGCCACGTCACCCATGACTCTGCTGCGTGGAGACTCAGGGCCTCTACCATCACGTTTGTCTCGGTACTCGCTAGTGACAATAATTCGTGGGCCTAGATGACTGACCATCCGATGGAACGCATCTTCAGCAGTGATGGTGTTGGTTTCCATGACTGACTCGGATAGTTCGATAATCAAATTAGCTGTAAATGCATACAGTTCTTTGATATCAAGCTCGATGATGCCGAGCTTCTTGGCAATCTGAGCAGCCACCATAGTGCAGGCACTGTGAGCGCGGTAGAACCGGTACTTGGGACTTGGCAGCAGCTTCGTGAACCGAGCCAGCATGTCTTCCATAGCCTTAGCCACAGAGTTCTGATTGTCCAACATGTACTTGATGATCGCAGCGCCAGCGTGCCCGCTGTTCTGTGTCATGCGTTTGATGTGTTCGGCAGCTACTAGAGCAGATGCTGCGTTCCAAGCGTCGTCGCCTTCCTTGCCTGCGGGGAAATCAGCACGATCTGCCAACACGAGCGGAGGGTACCGATCGATATTGACTTGCACAAGACGCACAGCTTCGGCTTGGGAGTTGGCTTGGTGAGCAGCTAAGAGGCCGTGGAAGTCTTTATTGCCAGTCACATAAACGTTCAAGCGCCACTCGGATGATTTGGCAAAGACGACATTGCCGCCCTTAGAAGTCATACGAATCTTGTCTTGGCCGTTCGATACGCCGTAGGCTACGTCACTAAAGGTTGAAGGATCAATACCGGTCAGTTCGTCCACCAACACAGGAATGTTGTTAAACACACCTAGCGTCGCCCACAAGGCGTTGGTTGTAAAGCCGTCCTTGGAGTTCAGTGTCAGCTTGGCAGGATTGCCGAACGCAGCCAGTGCAGCATGGCAGACAGTAGTCTTACCGCGAGCGGTATCGCCACCTTGCAACGCCAAGATCAGACCCTTGTACAGGTCTTCGCAGTGGTGTGCTAGTAACGAACCCCAGCCTGCACAGATGGCGTATTGCCAGTGCGTGGCACCTTCTCGGTTGTACAGGAAGTTCAGAGCCTGAGCGTAGCCTTCAATCGATCCTTTGTTGGGTGCGAATGTCACAGCACGTTCTTTAGCGTTACCGCCAATCAACACCTCACTGGGCTCTGCACCCTTGGTGTACAGCTTGTCGCCAAGCAAGAATGCTTTGTGTTCATCCCGCCAGCCGAACGCTGTCAGTGTGTTGGTCTCAGTGATGCGACGTTTCAGTGCTTGCAACTGGTCAAGCAAGTATGCGGACATGTGGTCTCCTGCGTTTTTGTGATTACTCTTAGTCAACTCGTACCGAGCCAAGGCTCTGAGTAAGTCTGTCGACGAAGCCACAGCTTCACCTAAGATGTCAAAGTCGCGAACACGCTTGTCAGGCAAGTGGAATCTCATGCCGTACCGGAACGTACCGTCTTCTGAGCGGATGCGGCTGGTCGGATAAAACAGATTCTCGCAAAAGGGCAAGGGCTGTAAGACCCCCTCCTTGTCTGGAAGTAAACGGCTCAGTAGTTTGCCATCCCACACATAGCCATATGGCAGGGCAGGTACGGCAGCTTCCTCCACAACGCCTTCGTCTGTAACGACTTCAGCAGTGGATTCTTCGACGATGGGAATGACTCGACCCAAAACCAATGGTGTGTTGACCTTGCCTTTGAACTCGCAGCCAACGCAGCCCGGGCTGTTGTGTTGCTCAAAAAATGAGCAGAGGGTTGGGCCGGCATCCCATGTGTTGTACTTGTTCTGCCAGTCGATTTGATCGTGGCCAGTAGCTTCGCGATCTGCGCTCCATTCTTCAGCTAGCGTCTCACCGTTCTCACAATGTTTGAGCAGGCCGATCACGCCGCGCCAAGGCTCATAGCCTACGTCGCCTTTGGAGTCACGCATAGCTGCAGCTTGGAGGCATTTGCTAGCCATCTCATTCGCATCCACAGGGACGTCAGGGTACTGAGTCAGGTGGGCGGTCAAGTCGGAATTCAGATCGGCGTTGTACGCCTTCTTCACAGACTCCTTGATGAGCTTGACGTCGTTGTCAACAACAAAAGTTTGTAGGGCTTTGGTGAACGCCGCTGGATCGATGGCTTCGCAGGTTGCGATTACCTTAATATCCTTGGCATCACCCTTACGATTTGCTGACCCGACAGGGCGCAAGATGCTTGCAAAATCAGCAGTGCGTGATGAATCTGCTAGGACACCCTCGTGCGCTAGGCATGACTTAAGCCACCTAGCAACAACGACCCACTTAGCGTGTGGAATTTCTTTGGTTAACGGCCAGTATGTATGGATGCCGTTTCCGGAATCCACGATCATTGGACGTGGTAAGCCAACTTTCTTGGCAAAGGCAGCAATGGCTTTAGCGCCATCTTTTTTAGTCAGGTAGCCCTGACCGGCGTCGTATTTCTTTTGGCCGCAGTCAATGTCAATCCAAAAAGATTTGGCGCAGTCCCAGTTTTCTTCGACGCGATACTTCTTACGAGTCTCGCCGTCTTTCTCAACTTCGATGTATGGTTTCAAGTAGGACGCACAAGCATGGTACGTCGCCACGAACTTGGGATCGTTCTCCCAGTGCGGGATGGCATCAGCCATCTCTTCCAAGCTTAGGTAAAACTTGTGGTACGTGTAAGACTTGTTCGTCTTTGGATTGAGCTCTTTGGTGAAGAGCGTCAAGTAGTGGATGCCGTATTCGGGCAGGATTGTGCGGAGAAACTCAAGGGAATCCATAGTTACCTCCCGCTGTTGTATTTTTGCAACTCATGACTACTCCAGTTAAACGAAAGAAAGCCCGCGTACGGGCTCCCCGATTGAATCAATCGTCGTTTAGTTGGGCAGTGGGGTAACAGGCATGCCGTCTACTACGTCTGTAGGTGCAGCTTCTGCCTTAGCACGTGCTTCAGCTTCTTGAGCTTGGGCTTGCTGAATGATGTTATCGATCATGCCGCGCATCAGGCCGTGGGGGCCGGCGTCCAAGGTACGGAGCAACACTTGCAGTGCGTTAGCGTCGAGGTTCATTTCCAATTTGATTGAGTAGTTCATTTGATTTCCTAGTTAGTGGTGGAGAAGTTGGGGCCGAAGCCCCGTTGAGTTGCTTAGTCGTCGAAGCTAATACCGTCAAGATCGAGGTCGAGATCGTCCTCAACTGGAGCGGGAGCAGGCTTGGCTTTGGCAGCAGGTTTGGCTTTCACTTCAGGCTTGGGCGCAGGCGCTTCTTCCTTTGGTTCAGCTTTAGGGGCGGGAGCTTCCTCGACTTCGAGAGCAGGGGCGAACTCCACGGGAGCGGAGGTGCTGCCAAGGATGCTGGCAACGACGTCTGAACGACGCATTTCTTGAACTTCGGCAAAGCCTTCATCGTCAAGCAAACCAACCACGCTAAACGTCAGCTTGGGAGATTCAGCTTGTAGATCAAACCCTACCTTGGTAACTACCATGTGGGATTCGACGCCGCGCTTGGCAAGCATGAGGCCGTACTCGCCAATTGCCTTGATAGATGCGGGAGGAATACGCAACAGCATAGCATCATTGATTTGACCAGCGGGGGCTACAGCCGTGCGAACTGCGTCGGAACATGCCTTACCCTTGGTAGCACCGCGCTCGCTGATACGAGAGCCCCACTGGTTGTGGGCGCAGGTTGCGCACTTCTTGGATTGCTTGTTCTGAGCATCGGCTGCTGGCTCGATACCATCGTTGGAATAGCAGTCAGGCTTTTGGCCTTCGCTTGAGTCTTTGTCGTAGCCCTTGAGATAGAACACCTTGCTTGCGTTCCTGTTGACTTTAAGCAACACCACGTTCAGGCTGGTAGCTGCGCTGTCAGGGTCTTTTGGGTTCATCTGCAACTCGCGCTCGCCGTCACGGACAACTGCGAACACTTTGCCCTTGATGGAGATTACGGGGAAGCCGCTGCTGGCGTGTGCAATTAAATCTGCATTTAAGTTTGCACGATCAACGTTTTTCAGGAATGAAGGCAGGTTGGAGCCGGAGTCAAATGGAATAATATTCATGATATTTTCTGTGGTTGGGGGAAAGAGTTTACGACGAACGACGGACATTTACTACACGTTCTTCACGCATAGATATACCCGGGGGTAGGTCGTTGTTGTTTTCACGGTACTGCTCGATGGCAGACTTGGCAGCGCGAACTTCTAGTAACGCCCAGTCATCGTTTTCTTTGACGTGATTCATAAAGATTTCACGATCAGCCACGCTTGCAGTAACACGAGTCGTGGTATAGGCTGTACCGAATTCGGTCTTGACAGAATCCATGCCGATCTTGTTGAAAACGTCTAGGAGCTTGGCTTCTAGCTTTTCCATCTTCTCATTGAGAGGGGCGACACTGGCATCGAACTCTGCTTTCATTTGTGCTTTCTTGTCCCGCATCTTTATGTACAGGCTCACTGCATCTGAGAGTTTCATTTTGTATCCTTTTGTTTGTGGTTGAATGGGGTATGTGTTCGGTATTCGATAGAGCCTCCTATTCCGGTTGTTCTTTCATCATTTCAAGTAGCAATCCCTGCATAGACTGTTTGTCCTGCAGCCGTTTGTAAACTCGTCTTTCAACGTCTGTGCCTGCGATATGCACAATCACAGTGGTCTTGGTCTGGCCGGGGCGTCTAACCCTAGCGCAAGCCTGTTCGTAAATCTCATTGCTATGCACCGGTGCGTACCATACGATGGTAGTTGCCGCTGTTAGCGTTAGCCCGTGTGACATGGTAGCCGCATTTGCCACCAATACTCTCGGGTCAAACCCTCGTTGAAAGTTTGAAAAAATCTGATCTCGCTCGTTCTTGCTTGTACCGCCATGGACAATCTCCACTGACCAGTCCTTACGCAGCTCTGCGGCTACGCTCTCAAGGGCCCCGGTCAAGGGCACGAACACAATTACTTTGCCTTCAGACTCTTCAATAATTTCTTTGAGGACATCCATTCTAGGCTTAGATGGGATCACAACCTCAGTTCCGTCTGTCCCATATGCGACACCGCAGGCAATTTGAATAAGTTTGTTTGCTTTTATGGCCTCATTCACTGCCAAGATTTGACCGCCAGCGTACTCGGTTGCCAACTTGGACATCATGTCCTTGTAGGCTTTCTTCTGCTCGGTTGTCATTTCCACTTCGCGGGTGATGAACATCTGCTCGGGCAAGTCAGTACAGTCGTCAAGCGAAAACCGAATAGCCGGCTGCATCATTTGGTAGATCACGTCGTTAGCCTCGGGGCGGGCTGCCCACTTGAACTGTGTAATCTGCCGCATGACACGGTCTCTAAACGCACCGAAGTATTTAGGCACGTTGGTGTTGTCAGGCGTAATCAGTTTGCATTGTGCCCATGCATCGGTTGGTGCATTGGGTGTCGGCGATCCTGTCATACCCCACACACGGCGGTTGCCTTGTCGGTTGCAGATTGTGTTCAGCGTCTTCCATCGCTCGGTGCTTGAGTTGCGTGCAAGGGCCAGCTCGTCAATCACGATGAGGTCAATGTCAGGCCGCTTGGCAAGCTCGTCTTTGATCGTGCTTAGACCATCGATGTTGATGATGTAAATGTGAACGTCTTCTTTGAGCAGCTTCAAGCGCTTGTCGCGTGTGCCGTGTAATACTACCGCATCGAGATGCGGAAAAGTGTTGAACACAGAGTCAGCCCATGTGCGTTCCATTGTTGACAGTGGACACACAATCAAAACCTTGTTGACGATCTTCGTGCGACGCATGTAGTCATACGCCCACAGTGCGCTGTTGGTCTTGCCAGTGCCCATACCGTTAAGGCAAAACGCCCTACTGTGCATGGATAAGAACGATGCAGTCTCACGCTGTGCAGCAAACGGCTCATGGCGTCCGCTGACTTTAGGAAACGCATAGTGCATAGGCATGGGGTCAGGAACCTCAAAGCCTAAGTTTCTTAATACCCGAGTTTCGTCGGGGCGGTGTGGAACGGCTACAAGCCGTTGTCCTTTGTGGTCTACTTCGATAGCTGTCGGTATGACTGTTGTCACCCGACTTGGATTTTTTAAGCGGAGAACAACCGCCTTTTTTTCTTTGTGAATTAACATGTGAGTTGCATTGCGACCAGCGCCGCCTTGACTCCTTCATCGGTTTGTTCAAAGGGCATGGAATGACGCTCTCCGGTTTTTGTTATCCACTCCACGTTCAATTCATCAAAGATGACATCACGCCTTAGTTGGCAGTGAGCGATTCCTTGAGGTAGAGGGGCGCCAAAAAACCTAAAGCCTTCTTTCCAAATGCCTTCATTTATCTGGGTTATACGAGCCACTGCCTTTCCTCCATCCACGGTTGGTTGCTCGGTCTTGCACGGTCACATTTGATTTGTGATTACCGCCACCGTTCTCCAGTGACTTCTTGTGTGCAACGTCTTTGCCATCACCGACACGAGCTTTGCCATCCTTGATAGCTTCGCGACGTGCAGCGTTGTTCTTCACACGCTTGGCTACTTCTTCAGGGCGTGCGTTGTATGCTTTTTGGTAAGCAAGCTTTTGGGCTGATGATTTGGTCATCTAAAACTCCTAGAGATTAAGTTTTTTGTATGCGTCGATTGAATTAAACAAGACGCCGAGTTCTGACGGGTCATCTACTACAAACGCAAAGCCGTCAGCGTCTCGTATATTCTCCATGATTCTCTTCTGATTGTCAGTTACATTCGCACGCTTACCCGGCGCTTTTGTCTCAATGGCGACAAACAAACCTCGATAGCAACAGATGATGTCAGGTATGCCGACTTGACCCATGCCGTTAGACACAGGCATAAAGAAAAACACCTTGCGTTCTTTCAGGAACTTTTTACAGGCGTCCTTGACTTTGCCTTCAGGGGTGCTAGCCATTAGTGTTCGCCCTTCATGCGTTTGGTTGTAAACAAGTCAGCGTACTGCGGATATGTAACCTTCCACAAACGGGCGTAGAACGCAATGTAGTCATTGCTGATCTTGAAGTCCTCGCCGGTTGTAATGATGCTTGTCTCCCAACGTATGCGGTTGATAACCAACCAGTGACTAATCTTCTTTCTGTTCTTGGCAACAGCTTCCATGCTGAAGCGTTGAAAGTAGTTCCATACATCGGGGTTGTCTTTATGCCACGCCCACCATTTCTTTTTTCGTTCGTCGTATGTCATGTTTTCCTCCCGTTAAAGTCACACGATGTCACAGGGCACCACGCCTTACACAAGCCTGATGTTTTGGCTGGCCATGAATCACGTTCGTATGCTGATTCAAGTTTGCGTACTCGTGGCAGTAGGTTCTGCCATATGCCTGCAAGGTCTGCACGCTCACGCACTTGCCAGTCAATCTTCTTTTCCTTGAGCCACACAAAGCCAGTCGTTACCTCCTGCACTTCGGGGTGATGGTGAAACACATAGGTGGCATACAGGTCAAGTTGTTCTGTGGGCTTACGCTTACCAGTCTTGTAGTCCATGACGGCGGCTTTCTTCCCTGCAATCACAACAAGGTCAGCTATGCCCCTTGTCCATGCGTTCTTCCAGTCGCAAGGTTGGAAGTCTCTGTCGAGAGCGTATTCTCGTTCTGGAAACTTTGCACCCTTGAGCGCTGCAAGTTTGTTAGCCAGTGGTTGCCACTGTGTCATGCCTTCGGGCAAGAGTTCTCCATGCAAGATGAAGTTCTCAAATGCCGTATGCACTTTGGTTCCCCACTCGGTGTGAATCGTTGGGGGCTCCACAATATCGCGGATTACTTTAAGGTGATAGAACTTCTTCGGGCACGTTTCAAACGTGTCTAGTTGCGAGTAAGTCCATGCTGGGTTAGCCATGCCTGCTCCATAGGTTTTTGCCCCCAATGCGACATTCGTCACTTGGAGGCTCGTGGTTGTTGGGCATCACTGTAACAGGTTCTTGCGATTCGTCAACATTATTTTGCTTCGCCGTAGCAGCTAGCAATGTCACCTTCAGACCACGTCACCAACTCGGGCCACCATGACACGCCTTGACGCATGATGGTCTGCAATGTGTCCAAGTGTTGCTCTGCGGAATCTTCCGGCACTACGTACACAAGCTCGTCATGCACAGTGAGTGCTGGCCGCATACCGGTAGCCTTAAAGAACTTAACCGCATGCTCTGCAATGACGTCACGTGCAAGCGCCTGAACTAAATTCTCTACGCCCTTTCCTGCATAGATGCGCGCACGAGTCCGACCGTTGCCGTACCACCATTCCAGTTTGCTATTGTTGTCATCGCGTTCCTGCTTGAGGTTGGGGTAGTGGATGCGACGGCCTGATGGCAAACGAACTGCGTCCTTCTCTGTGACGCACATACCCCATGGATCGATGGCAGTCTCAATGCCCTGCTTGATGTTTGTGAGGTTGGATTGGAATGTCTTCCACCCAGTAGCGATCTCGGAGTGCGCTGTACGGTATGCCTCCACCACCTTCGTGGCTTCGTCCAAGTCCATGTCCACACCGCCCATGAGCTTGGCAACCTTTTGGAACGTAGCACCGCCAGCTCCGAAGCCTAGACCCAAGTGAGCGACCTTACCCACCTGACGCTGAGTTTTTGTCACTTGCACTTCGTCGATGTTGTACAGGTTGTTAGCCGCAAAGTATTTGTACAAGTCCGCCTTGTCAGGGCTAGCCTTGAATAGCTCCATGGCATACGGCACCTTCCACAAGAACATGTTGACACGCAACTCGATACCGGACAGATCGGACACGATAACCTTGTAGCCCTCCGGTGCCCGGAGTGACATGCGCAACGCATCTGATGGCCTAGGTGATGGGCCGATGCGGGGTAGGTTCTGCATGTTGTACTGCTCACCCGACCACCTGCCAGTAGTGTCTGCACCTGCGTACTTGAGCGGCACGGGGATCAACCCACCACATACGTTAGCGGCCTTGATAAAAGCCTCTAGGCGCGTTTCTAACAGCGTCGACTTAACTTCGAGTCTAGCCATAGCTGCAGCGGCTACAAGAGGGTTCTTGTGCGTTTGTAGGGCGATGAACGCTTCGTCTGTCTTAGCCAGTGCCGGCGTCATCTTGGCGGGGTTGGTTGGCGACTGCTTCATGGGCACTTCGATACCCAGCTTCTCAAGCAACGCACCGAACTTGGCGGCTGATGCCAACTCACTACGCACAGTTTCTTCGAGGCTATTACCCTCGAGTGCGCTAGCTGCAAACGTACCGATATCCAACGCCTTAGCTAGGTTGAGTAACGACTCACGCTTCTCCTGCTTGACCTGATGCAAGGCAAGCTTCACCTTGGGCTTATCCAATTCGAACTGAGGCTCGACAAGCATGCGTGTAGTCATGTCTATCAACACCAACTCCTGCTTTGGGAAACCCTTGACCAGTTGCTTGAACAGCTTTGCACACAGATCGGTATCAACCTTGTTGTACTCCTCCATGGCGGCAAGCTCGTCTTCACTGAAGTTAACGAGATGCTTACCCTTGGTGTTTGTAGCTTCGAGGTCTAGCTTCGCGCCCACGTCGAGTTCAGCCGACAGCTTCTTGAGTGACACACCTGTGAGGGTTTTGCCACCTAAGAACACTGACGTCTTGGAGTACTTGGATCGTGCCATTGCAGCAGTACATCCGTACATCTTAGGGTTAATACCTAAGCGCCATTTGAGAATCATCGCGTCGAAGCCTGACATATTGTGACCAATAGCCATGGCGTCTGACCAGTCCATCGCCTGCATGTGCTGACGAATGTTGTCTTCACCGAACAGTACGTAGGTCGGCTCATCGCCTTCCTTGATCGACACCGAGATGATTTCTGTATCGGGGTGCTGTATGTACTCAGTCGGTGACATACGTGTGAGCGTATGGTTGGTATCCCAGTACGTCTCAAAGTCTAGGTAGATTGGCTTCATTAGCCCTCCAGTTGGAATGCCACGATTGCCGTAGCGATAATGTCATTGACATCTTTGATGGTTGCCGCTATGTGCGTGTCGAACTCATAGCCTTCTCGCGTTGCGATGTTGACGATGTAGCCGTTGCTCACCTGCTGCACTTCAATGCGTCCGCTGAAAAGAGTTTTGTTCTTCATGATGCGATTCTGTTGGGCTTGCATTGGGCTTTGGTACATAACAGTATTGGCGATACCTGTGTTTGCCATGTTTTGATTCGCTTGAGACGCTGCAAATAAACCGCTGTTGCTGCCGATTAGCGCGCCTAGCAAACTCATGACTGCACCTCTTTGAGTTTCATCTTGTAGTGCATGGCTTTGCCTGCGTCGTCACTGCCTTCTTTACGGCCTGCTCGCATCGAGTACTTGATGACGTTGCCCTTGAGGTACCCTCGGTATTCTTCCGGTGTAAGTACGGCTTCCATGACATCCCATGGTTGCACGGGCATTTCTTTGTAGTGGCTGCCGCCAACTTGCATATCGTTTGGGTTTTCCATGATGCTCCTTTGTGGTTACTTTAGGTTTCTTACAGTTACACGTCTTGTCCAGCAAGGGGCACAGTGCCATTTGCTTGGACTCATCTGAATCCCGCCCTCGGGTGGTTTCATTTCTTCACACTTGTTGCACAGCTTCAGCGGGTGAATTGGTTGTTTGCTACCAACATCGATTTTATTTTTTACGAAGCTCATTTGTTCCTTGGGTTGACGATTTTCTCTAGTACTCGTTTGAGTATCTGTACATGCATGACGTTGTCACGGTGTCTAACGATTGCTCGTCTGACTATGGCTGCGCAACGTTTACGTTCTACTTCCGTGTCTACGAGGATCATTTGTTCTCCTTCGGTTTGACTGGCAGTGGTGCCCAGTGTGTCCACCATGGGTCTTTACCGTGGTACTGGCCGTAGACTGCAACGCCGCCAGCACCTAACAGTTGAACCTTCACGCCACGAGGGCATGTGTCCATGGGCTGCCAATAATACTCGCGGTCTACCGCTACGGTGTTTGCGCTGTTGATCTCGACTGTCACGTTACAGCCCCAGTTGCTTGAGCGCAGCCTGCAGTCCGGCAAGACCACCTACGCGCTGTTCGTTGATGAATATCTGCGGCATCTGACGTGCGTCTGGAAACTCAGCCAATAGATTCTTCATGCGGTCACCAAGCTCGACATCGATGTCGATGTACTTCAAGCCTTTGGATTCCAGTAACTGCTTAGCCGACACGCAGTTGGGGCAATTACTCTTTGTGTACACATTGATGTTCATGACCGATCTTCCTTTCTTGGTATGTGTAAATAAACTTGCACTTCTTGCATTGCTTCTGTTGAACATAGGCATGCTCGCTTTGAAACGGCTCCCAGTCATCGTAGTCATGTCTGCATTCACTGCGAAAGTATTCGAAGACGGCAGCAACGGCGACACCGCAGATTACTAGCACTGGGCCCATTAGGAATAGAAACATGTCATTCATCATCGTCGTCCTCCATGTGGTCGTTAATCAGTTGTACTTTCACAATGTCCAAGATGCCAAGCACCGTCGGCAAGATCATTGATTCTTCGTACTTGTAGATGACCTCGAGTAGTTCACCAAGTAAGCCATCGGCAAGTTTGCCTTGGGATAAATTCATTTCTTCATCCCTCGAATAACTTCAGCCGCTTTTCTGCAACTTGCGATGCGCCCAGTTCCGCTAGCGTCATCAAATACCTTTGCCACTTCCTCAAGCACTTGATTTCGCTGTGATACAGACACGAACACAGGATCAAAGTGGTAGGGTTGCCCCCTCATGGCGTTCTCACGTTCAATGCGATCAAACTCATCGTCTTCGTCAGTGTGGATCATTTCTTCTCCTTGTTGGGCCACTCAGCCCAGAATATTGGCTTACCAATACAGTCTTCCTTCTCCATAACCATCTCAACAAACTGCAATGGCGACACTTGCACAGGCTCATCCTTCGCTTCTAGTTCCTCAATGCGTTTAGCCATGCGCTGTATTTCTTCAACCAATACAGCTTGCGTGTCCCAATCAGGGTTAAATTCATTTGCTTCTAGTGCGGCTTTAATGGCGGTGAATGTTTCTTTGTAAAGAACTTCGCCAGTGTTTTCATAGTGTTTCATTCCCAAATCTTCTAACGCTTCCAATGCAAGGCGTAATGCTTCGTCTTTGGTCATATCGGTGCGTCCTCTTCGTTGTCAGGGTTGAATGGCAGTTTGTGTAGAGGCTCGTGTTCAGGCGGTTGGTTTGGAAACGGCCATGTCACAGCATTGCGTTTGTTATTGTCAGGTACACACAAATCCAAAACGCAGTCAAGCATATCGCTATCCATATGTATATCTCCTTGTTGCTCATGTCTTCTCCACAATCGGTCGCATCTTGCGTTGACGAAACTCTTCCTTCACAAGTTCAATGGCTTTGTCCATGTCCTTGATCGTGATTAAGTCCATCTGCGCATCGTGCAGTTCCATTACCAGATTGAGCGCATTCATCTCATCGGCTTTCAGAATAAACCTACCAGACTCAGCGCCTCGTTTACCAACAGAACGCAGTGCCTCCAACCCATTGTGTACAACGTCAGCATACTCTTTTCCAAAGCCCATACGATAGAGGGCTTCTACTATGTTGACTGATGCAATGAGCGTATCAAGGTCACCGCGTGTTGCTTCACCCCTTGTCAGGGTTGTCATTGCCAAGTGGTTCTTGATCTTAAGTTCCACAAGGTACTGCTCGTGTTGAGCTACTGGCTTAATACTTTCAAGCACGTAGCCCAATGGGTTTGCTAGTACCGCACGAGGGCGGTACTTACTGCGTTTACGCAAGTTAGTTCTCCAATGCTTTGATGGCAAGGATTTGCAAGATGGTATCGCTCAGCTTATCGCCTTGCGCTACAACATATACTTCTACAGTGCGGTCGTAGTGTCCATGCTTATTCTTCAACGTGCTTGTAACTTCAATGACACTGCCATTCGATGCTTTGATGAAGCGTAGCGTGATGCTCGGGTTGTCTAGGCCCGTAGTGTCCGAGTCCGGAACGTTAGTAGCCATTATGGGTTGAGCGCCTATCATGCTACTTACGGATGCAAACGGTTTGAGAGACGGCTCGGTGACATTCATTTGTCCGTGTGTCATCCACTTAAAGAATCGTGTTCGTAAGCTCATGGTGCCTCCATTGTGATGTCGCCGTAGTCATTTGCTTCTTCCAGTTTGACCGTGACTTTCATCGTCGAGTCAAGTGCTTGGATGGCTTCTGGAAAATGCTGACTAATCCACTTCATCATGGTAACGAGTGTGTGGTTTTCCTCCAGCAATTGAGTCTGTCGCACACGCATACCATGTATCTCAGCTTCAATTCTCAGCAACTCAGACGCGAGAGTTCTAAATGCCTCGTCGGTGTCGGTCTTGAACTGAACAACGTTTGGCTCGTTGAGGATGTATTTAACGCCCCCGCTGTTGTAGTTTGAGTATGGGTCAGCAATACTGGTGACCTTTGGGTAGTAGTTAAAGCTCATGATGCAAAGATTTTCTTGAGTTCGTCATACATCTCGCGCGCCTGCAGAATAGACATCCGCGACAACATGGCTTTCACCAGTGTGTCGTGAGTAACTGCGGGTTGCACAGGAGCCTCAATGATAGCCTCTTGTACTTTTTGCGCTGTCACCTTTGTGACTTTCTTAGGCTTCTTTGTCTTGGTACGTATTGCTTTGATCGGTGTGTAATCAGACTGCGCAACGAACACGCCACTGTCCACGATGCGAGCCATCCCTTCACGAACGAACTGACTGGTCAATGCAAGAGTCGAGCTCTTCTTGAACCCGCGATCTTCCATGGCCTTGGCTATCTGTACACGACGCATGCCGGGGTTGTTCTTGATGTAGTTGAATGTCTCGCGGCTAACGTTGTTTTTGATTCTGTATGTTGGTGTTTGCATGGTACTTTCCGTGGTTGGTGAGCCTTCGTCATCGAAAGCAATGTTTTCTAATTTCTTGAGTTCTGATTGCAAGTCAGGCATGGTAGTTCCTTTGATGAGTGGTGAAGTCGTTACGTTTTTCTGGTGGTGGCGGAGCCATTGATTCGGATGGAGGAACCCACCCAAACTTCCGCCATATAGCTTGTGCATCTCCGTGTGGTGTCCACTTGTAATCGGGGTGGCCGACTGGGATGGACGGTAGTGCTTTAGACATGTACTTCATATTGCCCCCATAAGTTTTGCAGCGATGGCGGCTGCAGTTAGTTCATCGGTTGCCATCTCTTCCACGATCTTCTTACGCTCGCTAAAGCGCTCGACCTTACGATCTAAGCGCTCGAGATCATCGCGTTGTACATACATACGAACGCCGGGAAACAAGCGTACTGCTTCGTTAAGTGTCTTGCACTTACCAAGGAATTCGAGGATATCTTTGTTGACCTTGTCCCACTTGTCTTTGATAGCCACGACTTGCTTGTTCTCTTCCCATGCAGCAAGCGCCTCGGCACGACCTAGCACTACCTCGGGCAATGCCACTAAATCATCGTAAGAAATCTCGGACTCAGACTTGTTGTAGTAGCCATCTTTAGGACGCATGAATGCGTTCATACCGCTAAAGCGAATACTGCAGTAGGTCTTCTTGCCGTCGTCTAATGCACCTTTGATGGTGATGTGTGCGTCTGTAATCTTGCCTAACCATTCGCCGGGAATCTCATGCACTAAGTGCATGTAATCCTTACCCCAGCATCCATAGTGAAATAAGTAGTGAGCATCGATGACGTGTGTCTTGTTGAGGTTAGGTAACTCAGCCTCTAACTCTTTGCGGTGCATACCGCGGATACGTTGCTCGACTCGTTCTTTGAACTCTTTTGTGATGTTTACTGTTGCCATGATATTTCCTTTTGTGGTTGAAAAGAATGGGGCCGAAGCCCCGTGGTTAATCTTTGCTTTGTGCTACGAAACTCTCTATTGATTTTCTAAGTTCGTCTCGTTGTTGCTGAGAGGCACCCTTGTCGAGTGCGTCGTAACATAGCTTGAGTACGTTTTGATACGAGTCAAGCAGGCTGTTGAGTTGATCTATCGTGTCCATTTATTGCTCCAGTGAAAAGTGGATATTCTCGCCGTAAGGAGCCTCGATGTCACTAGAGATACACCATAAAACTGGATAACTTGGCGCGTTGGCGACATTGAAGTCGGTATAACCATCGGTCAAGCAGACGAATACCTCGGGGTCAATACCCTGCTCGGCGATGAAGTCGAAGCCTGCTTCCATGTCAGTACCACCGCCTGAGTAGAACTCTAGTGTTACTTCCTCACCCTGCTCGAACACCTGATGCTTGCATACCTGAGTGTCAACATACAAGACATGTACACGCTCGGGGTTGCACTGCTCGATGATGCGAGACATGTGACCGTTGTAATGAGCCAACTCACGCTGACTGATAGAGCCAGACACGTCGACCTGCACGACGATCTCACCCATCTCAGGGAGCTTGCCTGTGCTTGGAAGATACGCAATGTCAGCGAAGCGACGGTTAGGGCGTGACCATGTGTAGTCGCCACGAGTGAACGAAGTCATGTAACGCTCGAGAATCTCGTGCCATGGTGTGCCGGGGTCGATCAAGTCTGCGATGATTTTGGCAAGGGCGGCGGGCATCTTACCCTGAGCCTTAGCTGCTTGAGCTGCTTGTGCAATCTCTACACGAGTCTCGGCATCGATACGCGTAGCCTCGTCTGGGGACACTGGTGAGCCGCGCTCGATGAGGTCATCGCCTGTACCGCCGGGGCCTTCGCCGTCAGGATTGTCGGGGAGCTTGTTGTAAATCTCGTCAACAGTCTCGTCCTTGGAGCCGGGCATGTCGACACAACCTTTGATTGGCTGACCGATACCTGATGCCTTGAGCATGTCGTTGATCCAAGCGTCGCCTGCGATGTTCCACTTCTTAGCATTGCGAGTACCACGACGTGATGCATGCTGACCGATGACATGACCGATCTCGTGAGCTAACACGAACACAATCTCGTCGACTGACAATGTGTTGAACCACTTGGGGTTGATGTAGATTTGACCGCGCTGATCGACAGCGGCTGTTGGGATAGTCTCGTCATCGATGAGCTGGCGCTTCATAAGGATGGATGCGAAGAACGGATGCTGTGTCACGATGGACACTTTGGCTTTGTCTAATGATGTTACTGCCATGATTAATCTCCTGCGTTGTATTGATGGATGGTGATGGGAAGTCCTGCGTCAAGCATTGCCGCGATATCTGCTGCATGCTTTGCTTCTGCGGGTGTGCGAGTCTCTGAGATAACAATGCCTAGCTTCTCTTTGTAATCTCTGCTGTGCGTACGCACCTCGACACTGAACCCTGCTCTGACAGCGGCAATCTGTTCAGCTGCTTTGTTCTTATCCCACTGTGGGTTGTAGTGATCGCCGTCTAACAAGTAAGCGGTCAGGTCTGCTTGGATTAGCTCGACAATTCGTTCGCGATGTTGCACAGGCATTGCCGGTACTCGTAGCCCATACCATGTGCGGTCTGTATATCTAACGTCGAACTGCTTGCACAGATACCTAGCGAGACGTGTAGAGTGTGATGAATGGCCTCCAGTCAGGACTCCGCTTGCCACCTGCCGTTGAATAGACTTCTTGAGTCGGGCGGTGATCTTGGTCGGGTCAAACTTAATGTCTGCTGATACACCTGCGGTTGTAAGCATGCGTGATGCTTGATAAAGTGTTGGTCTCATTTAGTTCTCCAATTTCTGCGCAACGCGCATTGCTAACAATTGATCTTGAGATAGCGTCTCGTTAGGTATGTCTTGGCTTCTGTGTAGCCTCCATGTGCGATCGCTACCCATGTAGTCATAGTCCAGTCGAACTGCGTTTGCTATCACAGCGTCCGCTAATTCTTTGGGTATGAGAATATGTGAACAGTCAAGCCGGATCAGCTTAGAAGTATGTGGATAGTTTGTCGGAAGCTTCTGCAAATTTACGACGGGCTTCAACTCGAGCATTCGCAGAACCCTTAATAATCTCCACGTCGTGTAAAGAGGCCTGAGCGAGAGCTTCAATAGTGTTAATTTCATTTAATAACTCCTCTGTTGGGTTGATTGCTAACTTACGAGCGAGGTTGCATCCCTCGATCACATTCTCGACAAGGCTGTTGTGGAAGCGTTCACCTTTCTGTCCCTGATACTCCTGCAAGCGCTGAGTGAGTGCTGACAATGGCTTGAGCATCCTTGAAAGAATGTCAGCGTTCATTGCCATAGATGCTTCTTGCTCTGATGCCTTGAACGATTGCAAGTCATCTTCACTAAGATCGAACAGGAAGTGTCGTGAGTCAGGCATTGGCGTGAACCGAATGTCAATAGACATGGCACTATCGAACTGCTCTGCAGTCGGGTAGTCATCCACACTAGCACGACCTGCCGCGTGTCCGCTGTTGCGATACATCACATCGTCCAACACTAGCTGGTCATACATTGGCATGTGAGTGCGTTTGAGATTCTCGACCTGAGCGATGAGGTGCTTGGTCCGCTGTGTGTACTCGAAGTACAGATCGTTAGGCAAGATGCGTGGGCCTGCATCCACATATGGAAGCGTGTGTGTCTTGTGGTACGCATAGACCTCGTTGAACTTGGTCATGATCTGTGCAATGGCATTACCCTTAGACCTGAACAACTTAGTGAGCACCGTCAATGATGCGTCACCCTCTTGTCGTTGTATCTTGTCTGATAGAAATGCATCACGTTTAGTGAGCGCTACTTTGCGTTGTGTGAGCTTGACAAGGATTACCTTATCTGCCAATTTAGTTGGTTGCATATAGGTCTTTCATTGGTTGAGAAGAACGACTGCTTGTGCCCAGTCTTTGGCTTGTTCTAATGATGGAAAGATAGCTTCATCCTTGGTTGCGATGACTCTTGCTCTCCACATATTTGGTGGTTGGTCTGAGCCGAACAGATGAGCTACCCATGCCATGTGATGGGGTTTCTTCTGATCGGGTAGTTGTTTGTACAGCGTGTGTGCGTACTGTGTGTTAGCCATCCACACTAGCTTCATCGCAGTACCACCGATGCCAGTAAGAACGCCTTGGCTTCCTCAAGATCGAAGAACTTTGTTGGCTTCTCGTTTGGGTCGAGGCCACATGCCCAGTACACAGTGCCTCCCGGGTCTAGGATGTGTCCGTACTGCCTTTGCTCTTTAGGGTCAACCCTCCCGTCAGGGGCCACCCAAGGCCCCATCAGGAAGTGCGTGCCCATGCCGGGGTTGTAGTTCCAGCTGTATGTCACATTAACACCTCGGCATTTTTGCTAGCCCACTCGACGAACGCACGAGTCGACTTGATCTGAGGGCACAGCTTGATCGCATCCTTGGTAGCCATGACGTTGAACTCTGGCGACATACGTGACAGATACTTAGATACACGATCGAAGTTGTCCTTGGTAGACTTACGAGCCAACGCACCAGT
>JACCDQ012104250.1_pt1 | contig 26907 bp, 40 predicted proteins | sample 7446031 | NCBI WGS metagenome assembly JACCDQ01 (sample SAMN15323442, study PRJNA562643) | freshwater metagenome | isolation source: river surface water | place: USA:Blue River Watershed | collected 2017-08-17 | reverse complement strand
CCCGGCGAGGTAGGCCCGGGTGAGGTTGACCCCGGCGAGGCAGGCCCCGTCGAGGTTGGCCCGGGTGAGGTTGGCCCCGGCGAGGTAGGCCCCGGCGAGGTTGGCCCCGGCGAGGTAGGCCCCGGCGAGGTTGGCCCCGTCGACGGTAGCTTTTTCCAAAGCATAACGGGTGACCAGTCCGGCCGGGGTATAGTCCGGCAAGTTACATTCAAAAAGAACGGATTCGGTGAGGCGGTGTTTGATTTGGTATTTCATGGTTTAGGCTTTCAGTGGGTTATGGGTTTCGCTGGGTTAACTGTCCCACGCGGCAAGGATCAGGGCGACAAGGGCGGAAACGATCAAGGCGCTCATGGGGTCAACTCCTCGGGCACGTCAACGGTATCGCCCAGCTTGCTGGCGACATAGCACCGCATGGCGGCGATCAGGGGTGTTGGGCCGTTCTGCATAGCCAAGCCACCGGGCGCGGGGCACTCAGCCTCCCAAAGCGAATCATTAACGCAGTGCAGGTCTACCCATTCCCGCTCAATGATCGGCCCACCTTGTGCCCAGTCGGTTGAGGGCGTGAAGTGGAACTCGTCGTCGCCATGCACATACACCAGACGATCATCGTCCTCGTAGTCCAGCTCAGGAAATTCAATCAACGCCACCGCCCAATCAAGGGCAGCGCCTATCAGTTCAATGGTTTTCATAATTCAATTCTCCAAAAAAGGGGCAAGGGGTAGGGCTTCGCGTTGCTGGCGGGCATGTTGTCGCACCTGGTCAGGTGTCCACGGGATCGGGCCCGATGGGGGAGGAAAGGGCCACGTTTTCAAGGCAACACCTCCGCCGCAGCGCCCGCACACTGGTGCGCGGTCATTGTGCCGGTGCGCCCGGCATCGCGGATCGATTCAAGGGCGCATTCATACGACAGCAAGCGCGATTCAAGCTCTGTGATACGGGCAAAAAGCTCGGCGGCTTTGGTGAAGCCCTCGGCATAGCACAGGCGTTCGGCTTCATCGGCGGGAAGGGTCATAAAGTCAATCATTGGTCATTCTCCAAGTTGAAAACGGTCAGCGAGGGAATAGTCGGGGTTGTCGGTGTCATCTTCGGCACCATAGAGTGCATCGAGTTGAGCGGTCAGCCGTTTGACGGCTTCGCGGCATCGTGCGATCTGTACGGGGTCGCGGGATTCGCGAATCACGTGATTTTGCCAAAAGATGGATTTCTCAAGCATCGCGGGGGTCATTGGGGCGCGGTTCATGGTCACTCCTTAGACAAGTCAGAGTTAAAGACAAACGAGTAATCACCGCTGGGCAAGCATCCGCCCAGCAATCCGCCATAGTGCGGATCATCCCAGCCCAGCTTTTTAACCAAGGCTTCAGCGGCGGCGCGGTGGCACGCTTGGCCGCTCAATTCGTAAGGGTAAGAGATGGTGATTGAGCCAGCGGCTGCCCACGCTTTGATTCGTGCGCCACGGGAATTCGTGGGGGCGAGATAACGGGTTTGAATGGCTTGCATGATTGATCCTTTTACAGTGGTTACGGGTTACAAGGGAAACAGTGCGCCCATTGAGTGCAACAAAACAGCGGCCAGTACCAAGCCGATAAAAACGGCGAATGTGATGTCTTTGATCATGATGATTCCTTGGTTACAGAGTTACAGGGGTTTAACGGAACGATCGGTGCCGGGGTAAGCGTAATCCATGTCAATGCGCATTGCACGGCGATTGACGGCGCTATTTTCTTTGGCAAAGTTAGCGGCGGAAATAACGCGCACGGCGCGGGTATCAGTGGCCGATCGGGCGGCGTTGAAATCGGCGGCAAGTGCATCGGCGGCGGGTTTCGTTTGCGCACCGTGCACCGTAAACCAACCTTTAACGCACATGTAAGGGTTATTGGTTTGTAGTTGAATCAAATACTTAGCTTGCATGATTGATCCTTTACAGAGTTACGGGTTACTTAACCAAAACATCAAAGTAGGCGAGAGCGCCCACGGTGAGAGCGAGAGCGATGACCAGTGCGGTCAGGGTGTCAACGATTGCGGGTTTCATGGTGTCGGTCCTTATGACACGTGGGAAAAAATAACTTGGCCATAGTCGCCCTTGTCATAAGCGGCCAGCACGCCCTTGCCGATGGCTGCGTCGGTGTCATTCATGGCGAAGAAATCAACGGTTCCGGCGATGTGGCGGGAATGATCAACAAAAAGCGCTTTGCCGGTGATGAAGTTGAATTCATCAACATCGTGATGCAGGATTTGAATTTTCAGCACTTGGGGCGCGTCATATGTGCGACCGGTGCGATATTCGATTTTGTGGTTCATGGTGTCAGTCCTTTACTGTTACGGGTTACTGGGTTCACCCTCGCGGGCTAGCCGCTAGGTTATCACGGATTTCTGGGTTGTCAACCCACTGGGTGTCACTTATGTGACCCAATGGGTCTATTTATCCTTGCTTCACCCGCTGGGTTTGCACGCTGGTGCAGTGCGTCAATTGTGACTTGTGGAGGGTATAGGGATTCCGGGATTCTGGATTTCTAGTATTACTTTCAAAAAGTCGTCTATCCCCCCTCTCCTGCGCGGTGTCACAAATGTCGCACTTGACCCCTAAATCCGTTGTTTTCGTGCAACAAGTATTACTTTTGACCCTCTGGGTCACAATGATCACATTAACCCACTGGGTGCACGTTTCACCCACTGGGTTGACCCCGTGAAGCCCTGATTCCGTGACCCAATGGGCTCATTGTGACCCGCTGGGTCTGGTGGTGCCGTGACCCAATGGGTGCAGTGATTCGCCTGGACAACTTGATCCGCTGGGTCTGGTGGTGCTCGGGCTCACTGGATCATGGCGCGTGGCCGTGGCGCACGGGATCGCGGGAGCCTCGGGTTCCGAGGGGGAGGGGTAGGGCCGACGGAGCAAGGGTCACGGCTACGGTGACCCCGGAAACAATTTTTTATTTTTTCAAAGAACCCGTGAATCCCTAACCCAGTGGGTTCATTAAATTCCCAGTACCACTCATTCCACATCCGTGATAGCATCCGTGACACTATGGACACATTGAACCCCAATCCCGTAGGCGCAGATGTCGCACATCAAATCGAACTACCAGACTGGCTCGACCCTGCGCCACGATCCGACACCCCGTTGGCCAAATTGCCCGCTGAGGTCAAGGCACTCACCCTCGTGCAATACGAGCAGGTGTTCATGCGTGCCATCGACTCGATTGCCCACGGCAAGTCCCTGTCCCAGGTGCTGCGGGATGACCAGCGGGACATCGACTACAACGACTTCTACCGGTGGATCAAGAAAGACCCGCAGCGCAAGCAGTTGTTCGACGAAGCCCAGGAGATGCGCACCGAGTTCATGGCCGGCGAGATCATCGAGATTGCCGACGCCGATGACTCACTGGAGGATGTCCAGCGTTCGCGCTTGAAGATCGACACTCGCAAGTGGCTCATGGGCGCACACAACCGCAAGAAGTACGGCGAGACAAAGATCGTGGAGCTCGGCGGGTCGATCTCGATCACCGATGCACTGGCTGCGGCACAGGCTCGGATCATTGAAGCTGAAGTGATTGATGTGGAGGTCAAAGAATGAGCAAATTTCGCAAAAAGCCTGTCGTCATTGAAGCGACCCAGTGGTTCAAGCACGGCGATCATCCAGCAGTGGAGGGTAAAGACCCGAGGGAGGGTTTCGTGCCCACGCTTGAGGGGCTGATGCGTGTTATCCCAGGCGACTGGATCATTACCGGGGTGAAGGGTGAGCACTACCCCTGCAAACCTGACATCTTTGAGATGACTTACGAGAGTGCCGACTGATGCAGAAACCGATTTACTCGCCTGAAGATGAACAGGTCTTGATGACCCAGCTGTGGTCGCCACAGATCAAGGACAACCCTGAGACGTTTGTCCTGTTCGCGTTCCCCTGGGGTCAGAAGAACACACCCTTGGAGAAGTTCAGTGGTCCGCGCAAGTGGCAGCGCAAGGTGCTGCGCGAGATCACGGCCCACATCAAAGAGAACCAAGGCCAGCTGGACATGGACGCCCTGCGCGTCGCGGTGTCGTCTGGCCGTGGTATCGGCAAGTCGGCCCTGGTGAGCTGGCTCATCCTGTGGATGCTGTCCACCCGGATCGGGTCATCCGTCATCGTGTCGGCCAACAGCGAGAACCAGTTGCGCACCGTGACATGGGGCGAGCTGACCAAGTGGGCCACGATGGCCATCAACTCGCACTGGTGGGAGCCCAGCGCCACGAAGCTGGTGCCCGCGCAGTGGTTGACCGAGCTGGTCGAGCGTGATCTGAAGAAGGGCACGCGCTACTGGTCGGCCGAGGGCAAGCTGTGGAGCGAGGAGAACCCCGACTCATACGCAGGTGTGCACAACCACGACGGCATGATGGTGATCTTTGACGAGGCCAGCGGTATCCCTGACGGCATCTGGTCGGTGGCTGCGGGCTTCTTTACAGAAAAGATCCTGGACAGGTACTGGTTCGCGTTCTCCAACCCACGGCGCAACACGGGATACTTTTTCGAGACGTTCCACGGCAAACGGGACTTCTGGAAAGGGCAGATCATCGACGCCCGCACGGTCGAGGGCACGGACAAGGCCGTCTACGACCAGATCATCGCTGAATACGGTGAAGACTCGATCCAGGCCCGTGTCGAGGTCTACGGCGAGTTCCCCGCAGCCGGGGAAGACCAGTTCATCTCGCCCGTGGTGGTCGAGGACGCCATGAAGCGCCCGGCCTACAAGGATGCCACCGCCCCGATCGTGATCGGTGTGGACCCGGCGCGGGGCGGCATGGACAGCACCGTGATCCTGGTGCGCCAAGGCCGTGACATCGTGGCCATCAAACGACTCAAGGGTGAGGACACCATGAGCGTCGTGGGGCACGTCATTGACGCCATCGAGGAGTACAAGCCCACTTTGACCGTGATCGACGAGGGTGGACTGGGCTACGGCATCCTTGACAGGCTCACCGAGCAGCGTTACAAAGTGCGCGGGGTCAACTTTGCATGGAAGGCCAAAAACCCGATCATGTGGGGCAACAAACGGGCGGAGATCTGGGGCGCGATGCGCGATTGGCTCAGAACTGCGTCAATTCCCAATGACCGATCACTCAGAAATGATCTGATCGGCCCGATGAAGAAGCCCAACTCGGCCGGCACAATCTTCCTGGAAGGGAAAAAGGAGATGAAGGCCCGTGGGCTGGCCTCTCCTGATGCGGCCGACGCGCTGGCCGTGACATTCGCGTTCCCTGTGGCCAGCCGTGGGGAGTACAATTCGCGCAAAACCACTGTGCGCACGGTGTCCGACCGTGGCATGGTATCAACCGGATGGATGGGTTCATAAATGCCACTGAAAAAATCTGCATCTCCCAAGGCCTTCAGCGCCAACGTCAAGGCTGAAGTCAAAGCCGGTAAACCTGTCAAACAGGCCGTGGCCATCGCGTATTCCGTGAAACGTGAAGCCCAAAAACCAGCAACAAAGAGCAAAAAATGACCCTCAAGGCCAACCAAAACTGCGTCATCATTGAACCTGATGTTGAAAAGCATGAACTTTTCATCATTCCGCCAGGTGACAAATCTGAAACAGGCATCGTTGTTGCAATTGGTCCAGACTGTGTAGACGTGAAGGTAGGTGACCACGTATACTTCGGCGTGGGTCAAGAATTCAAGCACGATGGTAAGAATTACGTTGTCATGCGCGAACCCCACATTTTAGGAGTTTTGGAACATGGCTGATCCAACTGGCATGGTTGCCGCCGCTGCTGTGGCAAACGGCGGTAAGCCCAAAAAAAGTGCCTCCGATATTCTGGCAGTCGCCCGATCACGCTTGGATCTGGCGGTTTCCGCGCTTTCCGAGTCCCGTGAAGACGAGATCGACGACCTGCGGTTTTACGCCGGTTCGCCCGACAACCATTGGCAGTGGCCAGCCGACGTGCTGGCAACCCGTGGTGCTGTCCAAGGCCAGACCATCAACGCCCGCCCAACCCTGACGATCAACAAGTTGCCACAGCACGTTCGTCAAGTCACCAACGATCAGCGTCAAAACAGGCCCGGTGCCAAGGTCATCCCTGTGGACGACAACGCCGACGTGCAGGTGGCCGAGGTGTTCAACGGCATGATTCGCCACATCGAATACATCTCGGACGCAGACGTGGCCTACGACACTGCCTGCGAGAACCAGGTGGCCTACGGTGAGGGCTACATCCGCCTGCTGACCGAGTATTGCGACGACAACACGTTCGATCAGGACATCAAGATCGGGCGCATCCGCAACAGCTTCTCGGTCTACATGGACCCCTTGATCCAAGACCCCACGGGCGCTGACGCCAAATGGTGCTTTATCACGGAAGACGTGACCAAAGCCGAGTTTGAGCGCATGTACCCCGATGCCACGCCGATCACGACACTTCAGTCGCTTGGCGTTGGTGATCAGTCGATCAGCAACTGGCTCAACGAAGACACAGTGCGCCTGGCGGACTACTATTACATCGACTACGACAAAGCCACGCTGAACTTGTACCCTGGCAACGCCACTGCGTTTGAAGGCACCCTCGAAGACAAAGAGCTGCGTGCCATCTACGGCAAGCCCAAGCGCAGCCGTGAGTCCGAGCGTCCGAAGGTCAAGTATTGCAAGATCAACGGTTACGAAATTCTTGAAGAACGCGAGTGGGCGGGCAAGTGGATTCCAGTGATCCGCATTGTCGGCAACGAGTTTGAGGTCGATGGCCGTCTGTACGTGTCGGGCCTGGTGCGCAACGCCAAGGATGCCCAGCGCATGTACAACTACTGGGTGTCCCAAGAAGCCGAAATGCTGGCACTGGCCCCCAAAGCCCCATTCATTGGTTACGGTGGCCAGTTTGAAGGCTACGAGGACAAGTGGAAGACCGCCAACACGAACAACTGGCCTTATCTGGAGGTCAATCCTGACGTCACAGACGGTCAAGGCAGCGTGTTGCCCCTGCCGCAGCGTGCGCAGCCCCCAATGGCCTCCAGCGGCCTGCTGCAAGCCAAATCGGGCGCTGCTGAGGACATCAAGGCGACCACCGGCCAGTACAACGCATCGCTGGGCATGGGCTCCAACGAGCGTTCTGGCAAAGCCATCCTGGCCCGCCAAAAAGAAGGCGATGTTGGCACGTATCATTACGGCGACAACCTGGCCCGTGGCGTGCGCCACATCGCCCGTCAACTGATCGACCTGATTCCCAAGATCTACGACACCCAGCGTATCGCCCGGATCATTGGTGAGGACGGCGAGACGAAGATGGTCAAGATCAACCCTGACCAGCCTCAACCTGTCAACGAGATCCAAGACGAGCGCGGTATCGTGATCGAGAAGATCTACAACCCAGGCGTCGGCAAATATGACGTGGTGGCGGTCACTGGCCCAGGCTACGCAACCAAGCGCCAAGAGGCTTTGGAGGCAATGGCTCAGTTGCTGCAAGGCAACCCTGATCTGTGGAAAGTGGCCGGCGACCTGTTCGTCAAGAATATGGATTGGCCAGGCGCTCAGGAGATGTCCAAGCGATTTGCCAAGACCATTGATCCGAAGATCTTGTCTGACGACGACAAGTCCCCTGCCCTGCAAGCTGCCGAGCAACAGATCCAAGCGATGGGTGCGGAAATGGAGCAGATGCACCAGATGATCCAGAACGTGAACAAATCCGTTGAGATGCGTGATTTGGAACGCAAGGACTACGAGGCGCAAATCAAGGCGTACCAGGCCGAGACACAGCGGATTTCTGCCACACAGGCCGGCATGAATGAACAGCAGATCCAGGACATCGCAATGGGTGTGGTTGCCGCAGCAATGGAGTCCAACAGTCAGTTGAACGGTATTCCTGAGATGCCCGAGCAGCAGATGGACATCGGCATGGAACAGCCAGGAGCAATGCAATGAACGCATCACAGCTAGTAGGACTGTTGTTTTTGGGCCGCAATGTGGCCCATTCAGTTCACCTGAACACCCGCAGTTTCTCCAAGCACATGGCTCTGAACACGTTTTACGAGCAGGTGATTGAACATGCGGACGCCTTTGCCGAGGCATATCAGGGCCGTCACGGCCTGATTGGCCCAATCGCCATCCCTGCGGCCAAGAAAACGACCAACATCATCGAGTTCTTGCAGGACCAACTTGCCGAGATCGAAAAAGGTCGGTACGAGGTCTGCGACAAGGCGGATTCATCGCTGCAACAGCTGATTGACAACATTGTCGAGCTGTATCTCAGCACCTTGTACAAACTGCGCTTTTTAGCGTAAGGATTTGGTATGGCAACGTACAATAAATTTCAGCCCGCGATTGAAAATCTCTTTGAGAACATCAACTCGGGTTCTGACTCATGGGTTGTGAAGCTGGCAACTGCGGTTGACGCTGCTGCTGGCACAATTACCGAGGTGGCCAACGGAAACGGGTACACGACCGGTGGCAATTCCACATCAACCACCAGTTCAAGCCAAACCGGTGGCACATACAAACTGGTGCTGGCAAGTCCGACTGTTTGGACAGCGTCCGGCGCAGGGTTTACTTTTCGTTACGCTGTGCTGGCGGATTCAACTACCGGCACAAATGTGGGGTACTGGGATTACGGTAGCTCGCAGGCTGTGGCTGCTGGTGAAACCATCACCGTGACACTTGATGCAACCAATGGTGTGTTCCAGGCAACGTGATGAAGATCGACTTTGAATTTCAAACCGAGCACGGCGTCTTCCGAGATGCCCTTCACCTGCCTGACGACCATGCTTTGACGGATGCCGAACTGGACGCAATGAAGCAGCAACGCTTGGACAATTGGATTGCTTTGGTCACAAGTCTTCCGTCGACTGATGAGGTGGTCTGATGGCGGATCGCTATTGGGTTGGTGTTGGTGGTGCGTGGAATACAACATCCACCGCAAATTGGTCTGCGTCATCTGGTGGGGCCAGCGGCGCTTCGGTTCCTACTGCGTTAGATAACGTATTTTTTGATCAGGCTGGAACGTACACCGTCACCTGTAGCGGCCTACTCAACTGTGCCAATTTGACTGTTTCGGCTGGAACGGTGACATTTGCAAGTGGTACATCACCAACTTTCAACATCTACGGGTCATTGTCGTTGGTCACGGGAACTGTATGGAGTTCCACAGGCGCAATTACGTTTAGAGGAACAGCTGCTGGTAACACAATTGTCACCAATGGTGTGGTTTTTGCTGCCACTGTTACAATTGCTACCGCTTCTGGATCTTATGCGTTAGCTGGCGCATTTCAGTCAAGTAATAGTTTTATAGTTACGATAGGTACGTTTGACACAGCTAGTTATTCATTAACAGCATCATCGTTTGCGTCTAACAGCTCATCAACACGATCCGTGTCGTTTGGTGCATCCTCTATAACACTCAGTGGAGCAGCAAACTTTCTTGATTTTACTACTAGCACTGGATTAACATTTAATGCTGGAACATCGACAATTACCTCAACGTCGGTGGCTACGTCTTCTGTTTCAGGGAGTGGACAAACCCTCTACGCTCTTTCAATTTCCGGGCAGGCTGTAGCATTTACATTAAATGGTTTTCCGTCAATAACCACATTTTCTGTTGGGGCAAGAACATCACTCGGTACAAGTGGCGTAGTTTTCCCGCAAGATGTCACAATTGGAACACTGACAACCCCCGCCCAAGTAGATGCTACTCGTCGGTTGTTTTTGCGTTCGAATGTAGTTGGTACTCCACGAACATTGACCGTTGGGACATTTACACCTGGATCTTCAGATATTGATTTTCGGGATATTGTGGTTGCAGGAGCAGCTGCCCCAATTAGTGGTACTCGCTTCAGTGACTGCAAAGGTAACAGCGGTGTTACGTTTCCTGCTGGTGTAAATAAATATTGGAACCTTGCAGGTGGCGGAACCGTGCAATCGGCTGCATGGGCAACCACAAGCGGAGGGGCTGTCTCTGTTAATAATTTTCCATTGGCTCAAGACACGATGGTTTTTGAAGCTACCGGGTTAAATTCCGGTGCTACTGTGACAATCAATGCTACTTGGACTTTTGGTACGATTGATATGTCTGCCCGTACTAGCAATACGATGACGTTTGCTATGGGTACGCAAACACCCACGTTTTGCGGAAACTGGATTAACGGAACGGGCACTACAATATCGGGCACGGGAACAATAACGTTCGCAGGACGAAATAGTCAAACTATCACAAGTGCTGGACGAACTTTCACTGTGACCTTATCCGTAGACAGCCCTGGCGGAACCGTCTCGTTGCAAGATGCACTCACAACAACCAAGGCAGGTACAGCACTTAGCCTGGTGTCTGGAACATTTGACGCGAACAATTACAATATAACTTTGCCGTCCAGTGTGTTTGCATCAAGCAACAGCAATATACGAACACTCAAAATTGGTTCCGGTACATGGGTAATCGGAGGTATTGCAACGGCGTGGAACGTTGCAACTTCTACCAATCTGACAGTGACGGGCACGGGTACGATCAGTATGACATCCGCATCTTCCAAGACATTTGCGGGAGGTGGGATTCAGACTTATCCGACATTGAATCAAGGCGGCACTGGGCAGCTTACTGTCAGCGGCTCAAACAAGTTTGCTGGCCTAACCAATACAGCCATTGGAAGCATCCAGTTCACGGGTGGCACAACGAACGAGTTCAGTAGCTTTACGATTAGCGGGGCACCAGGCAACCTGTTGCCGCTTGGATCGACCAACACCACACAGGCGATTCTCAAAAAACCGACGGCGTGGAATATGGGCCTGTTGTCCACAGATGCCGGAAACAACACGGGGCTGAACTTCCTGTCCACTGATGGGACGATGGAGTATTTGTCGGTCAGCTACATCAACGGAACGGTTACCGCAGGTAACTACACCCTTGCTGCCAATAACGGAACCTATGCCCTCTCTGGTCAAGTTGCCACGATTTCAAAAAGTAGAATACTGATTGCTGGCAACGGAACTTACACACTTTCGGGTCAGTCAGCCTCAATCACGGCAGGTAGACTATTTGTCGCAGATGCTGGACAATACTCATTAAACGGGCAAGATGCTATCATCACGCTTGGCGGTAGCCCGATTGTTGTATCAGATCAATTGTTGATCGAACTTCGGTCATTCACCGAGAGAAGGAGATTCTAATGGCAATCAACCTCAAAGCAATCACTTCGGTGATGGGGTATCAGCAGATCACAAGTCTGAGTTCGGCAACCAAACTCACAGTGCCTCCAAAAGACTTGACCGGCCTTGTGGGCACCCCTCGCATCGCCATCATCACACCTGAAGGTCAAGCTGTTCGCTGGCGCGATGACGGCGTGGCCCCCACTGCCAGCGTCGGGATGCCGCTGGCCGCCGGTGTCACTTTGCAGTACGACGGTGACTTGTCGCAAGTTCAATTCATCGAGCAGACCGCTGGTGCAAAACTGAACATCTCCTACTACTCGTAAAGAGGCCATCATGAACGTATCCAACGACACCCCAGCACTCAATTACGTTGAGTATTTCACCAAACAATTGCCTGTTGACCTGGCCAACATGGCAGCATTGCGTGACGAGCTGGCTGTTCGTCAGGGCGCATTGTCGGCCGTGCAAGATGCAGCGGCTGACCGCGAAAAGGCCAAACAGGAATTGGTCAAGGCCAAAGCTGACGCTGACGCCATTTTGGCCGAAGCCAAAGCTGACGCCGATGCTGCCAAGGCTACACTGGTCGACGTGAAAGCCCGCGAAAAAGAACTGACATCACGCGAGAAATCGTCTGCCGCTGCTTTGGGCGATCGTGAAGCCGCTGTGGACAAGCGTGAGTCTGCTGTTGAGGCAAAAGCCGCAGCCGTGGCATCGCAGCAAGCTGCATTGGACGCCCGCGCCACTGCTTTGGCTGAACAAGAAGCCGCGCTGCAAACTCGCGTCAAAGCATTCCAGGACAAAGTTGCTGCACTGAGCGCATAAGGATCAAAAATGGCCGTCAATCTCTCTCCTATCGGCGGGGTCGCCGGTCAATTTTTTGACAACAATGGCAACCCGTTGACTGGTGGCAAACTGTACACGTATGCTGCGGGTACAACCACCAACCAAGCCACTTACACATCGGTGTCTGGTGGCACTGCTCACACAAACCCGATTGTGCTGGACTCGGCCGGCCGTGTACCAGGCGGTGAAATTTGGCTCACTGACGGACTGGCCTACAAGTTTGTCGTCAAGACCTCGGCGGATGTGACGATTGGTTCATATGACAATTTGGAAGGCCTCAGCAGCATCACGTTGCCTGTGGACTCCAGTGATGTCACATACAACCCACCGTTCACGGCGTCTGTGCCCACCACTGCGGAAGACAAGCTGGCTCAATATGTCAGCGTCAAAGATTTTGGCGCTGTGGGTGATGGCACTACTGACGATACGTCTGCAATTCAAGACGCAATCGACGCCGCTGTCGCCAGCAAACAGTCGTTGTATATTCCCGCAGGCACCTACAAACTCACAGCCAGTCTCACAATCAGCGACGAGATTGTGGTCTATGGTGACGGCAATCAGCAATCCATTTTGAAGCTGTACACCAGTTCTTCATCGACTTTTGCGATTGTGTGCGACTTGCCTGACAACTCAAGCGTGGTCGGGTTGAACATTGGCAACATCGGCATCACGGGTGACGGTGGTGCTGCTGACGGTGGTGGCATTTACTTGGCAACCACTGCAACAAACAGCGCAATCAGCCAATCGTCCATCCATGACGTGTACATCAAAAATGTGACCACCGGTGTCAGCTTGAACGGTGTCGTGTACATGTGCGATTTCTCGCGCATCACGGTGACAGGTGTTGCGTCCTATGGCTGGAAAAGCGTGCCAATCTCTGGCCAGATCATTTACAACGAGTTCAACAACCTCGAAGTCACGGGTGTTGCCAGTAGCGCGTATGCGTACTACATGGATGCGCCTTCTTGTCACTTCAACAATTTGACAGCAGACGGGTGTGCTGATTTTTCAGGGGCGTATGTCTGCGTTGACGGATACGCTGTTGAGGGCATTTCAGCTGCCACCGCCGCATCGACATACGCCATTAAATTCAACCAGGTCATGTCTGTGCGCAACGTGGACATCATCAATGTGCCCACCGCAAAGTGCGCCTATGGTCTGTCGATCGAAAGCCCCAATTTTGTGTTGAGCGGTGTTCGTGTGCCCGATTCGGGCGCAGGCAACCAACCCGACAACATTTTGAATTTGTACACGGGCAACAACGGCACGATTTCAGGCATCCAGTGCGACCGCGCTGTGACAAACAAACTGGAATCGTATTTGTCGGATGCCATTTTGAACGGCTTTGTGTTCACAAGCTGTGAAGATGTCACAGATCGCGGATTGTCTTATGCCCAGGGCACCTGGACACCAACGTTCCCGACAAACTGGACTATCGCGCCCTCGGTCATTTCTGCGCAGTACACGAAGATCGGCAGACAGGTCACCGTCACGTTGTACGCGACTGATGGTGCATGCACAGCGAACGCTGTGATTGGTGGCCTTCCTTACGCCGCCAACGCAACACAGGGTGCAGGTGCCGCAGGTGGCAACAGCGACTCGACCGAAAGCATCAGCGGCAGCATCACGCCCGCAGCCACGTCCATCAGCAACATCCCCGCGAGAACGCTGACAGGTAATTTCTGGCAAATCACCGCGACCTATTTCGCGTAATCTTGACAAGCGATTTCTTAGCGCATAATCTAAGGACTGTACCGGCCCAGTAGACCGGGGAATCGAAAGGTTCATTTAAATGACTGAAGAAGTCCAAGCCTTAGCGGAAGTTGACTCCGCGCCTGCACCAGAAGTGACGGCCACTCCTGAGAATGCTGAAACCGCGCCGGAAGTCGCTGAACAAAGCAACGAGACAGTCGAGGAGAAGAAATACTCCCAGGCTGAGATCGACGCGATGATCGGCAAACGCCTCGCAAGAGAGCAACGTAAGTGGGAACGAGAGCAAGCGCAACGCCAGGCCGAACAGCAGGTGTTGAAAGCAGCCCCGACGGCCACCGCTGACCAGTTTGAAAGCCCTGAAGCCTATGCGGAAGCACTGGCCCTCCAGAAGGCCGAAGAACTGATCGCCAAGCGTGAAGCCGCCAAGCAGCAATCGCAAGTCCTCGAAAGCTATCAGGAACGTGAAGAAGCAGCACGGGACAAGTATGACGACTTCGAGCAAGTCGCCTACAACCCCAAGCTCCCAATCACCAACGTGATGGCAGAAACGATCCAGTCTTCGGACATTGGCCCCGAGTTGGCTTACTACCTCGGCTCCAACCCCAAAGACGCAGAACGCATCTCACGCATGTCGCCACTCGCACAGGCGAAAGAAATCGGGAAGATTGAAGCCAAGTTGGCATCAGAGCCTCCCGTGAAACGCACCACGTCAGCGCCTGCGCCGATTTCACCCGTCACCGCACGCTCCTCTGGAGCACCGGCCTATGACACTACGGACCCACGGTCTACCAAGACCATGACGGACTCGCAGTGGATTGAAGCCGAACGTGCGCGACAGATGAAGAAGTTGCAAGCAATGGCAACCCGCTAAACTTTTGAAAGGACTCACATGTCTAACAGCATTCTGACCATTGACATGATCACCCGCAAATCGCTGGAGATCTTGGAAAACAACCTCGTGTTGACCCGCAACGTGAACCGCCAGTACGACGACAGCTTCGCTGTTGAAGGTGCCAAAATCGGTTCCACACTGCGTATCCGCCTGCCCGACCGCGCTCTGGTGACCGACGGTGCCGCCCTGCAAGTCCAGGACGACAACGAACAGTACACCACCTTGACTGTCGCCAACCAAAAGCACATCGGCGTGAACTTCACTTCTGCCGAATTGACCATGCAGTTGGACGACTTCGCGGAACGTGTGTTGAAGCCTCGTATCAGCCAGCTGGCCTCCAGCATCGACGCTGACGTCGCCAACGCCTACAAGACCATCGGCAACTCGGTCGGCACTCCTGGCACCACTCCCGCCACTTCTTTGGTGCTGTTGCAAGCCCAGCAGAAGCTGAACGAGAACGCCGCTGTGATGAACCCCCGTTACGCCACCGTCAACCCAGCAGCCAACGCTGGTTTGGTTGAAGGCATGAAGGGTCTGTTCAACCCCACCGACACCATCAGCAAGCAGTTCAAGAACGGCATGATGGGCACTGGCGTACTGGGCTTTGACGAGATCAACATGTCTCAGTCGATCAAGCAGTTCACCACTGGTTCGCGCACTGCCACCGGTGGCACCTTGTCGGCCGCTGTGACCTCTGAAGGCGCAACCACCATCGCCATCACCGGCGCTGGTAACGCTGCCACCATCAAAGCTGGTGACGTGTTCACCGTGGCTGACTGCTACTCTGTGAACCCACAAACCCGTGAATCCACCGGTTCGTTGTTCCAGTTCGTGGCTTTGGCTGACGTGACTCTGAACGGCTCTGGCGCTGGCAGTGTCACTGTGGCTCCGATCTATTCGGCATCGCACGCCCTGGCCACTGTGGACACTCTGCCTGCCTCTGGCAAAGCAGTCGTGTTCTACGGCGCTGCCTCCACGCAGTACGCTCAGAACTTGGTGTACCACAAAGACGCCATCACCTTCGCAACTGCTGACTTGCTGTTGCCACGAGGTGTGGACATGGCTGCTCGTGCCGTGCACAACGGTATCAGCCTGCGCGTTGTTCGTCAGTACGACATCAACAACGACCGTCTGCCTTGCCGTATCGACGTTCTGTACGGCTACAGCACGATCCGTCCTCAAATGGGCGTTCGTCTGTGGGGCTAAACTGAAACGGGGGCTTCGGCCCCCTTTCAATCGTTTTCATCTCTGAAAGGAAATTATCATGGCTCTCCCTAACGGCGCAGGCGGTTACCAAGTCGGTGACGGCAATTTGAACGAAGTTATTCTCGGCGTTCAACCCGCACCCCAAACCGCAACTGCTACTGCTACTCTGACAGTCGCTCAAATCACTGGTGGCATCTTGCTGGGTTCGCCCGGTAGCTCCGCTGCTGCTTACACTTTGCCCACAGGCACCAGCCTGGACGCAACCGTGTCGAGCGCAAAAGTGAACAGCTCGTTCGACTTCAGCGTGACCAACGTGGACGGCTCTAGCTCTGGCGTCATCACCATGACTGCCGGTACTGGCTGGACTATCGTTGGTTTGGCAACTATTGCCGCCACCGCTGGTACAACTGGTTCCTTCCGCGCCCGTAAAACCGGCGATGGTACTTGGACCCTGTACCGCTTGGCCTAAGTAAAATGGGGGCTTCGGCCCCCATTTTTGAGAGAACCTCATGGCAGTTATTTATCTGATTCACCCTCAGCACGGTGCCAAAGTTGCCACAATGGAACTTGAAGCAGCAGCTGATGAAAAAAATGGCTGGACGCGCTACAATCCAGACACGCCTTCGGCTCCCGAAGAAGCGGCCAACACACTCGTTGTGAAGCGCAAATACACGCGCAAAGCTGAATCTGAAGGAGTCTGAGCATGACGACGTACACCGCAGGCGATCAAATCAATCGAGCATTCCGACTGCTCGGCATTCTTGCCGAAGGTGAAACGCCGTCTGCCGCAATGTCCCAGGACGCCCTGATGGCGCTCAACCAGATGATCGACAGCTGGAACACCGAGCGTCTGTCGGTCTTTAACACCATCGACCAAACATTTTTGTGGCCTGCCGGCGAGATTCAGCGCCACCTCGGACCAACTGGCGATTTTGTCGGTGTGCGCCCTGTTTTGATGGATGACGCCACGTACTACCGTGACCCCGGCACCAATGTGTCGTACGGCATCAAGTTCATCAACCAGCAACAGTATGACGGCATCGCGGTCAAAACTGTCACGTCCACGTATCCGCAAGTCATGTGGATCAACATGGAGTTTCCCAACATCCAGATGACGGTGTACCCTCGACCAACCCGTGAGTTGGAGTGGCACTTTATCTCGGTGCAGGAATTGGATCAGCCTGCTGATCTTGCCACTGTTCTGTACTTCCCACCTGGTTATCTGCGTGCCTTCACGTACAACCTGGCGATGGAGATCGCCCCCGAGTTTGGCGTGGAGCCAAGTCCACAGGTGCAGCGCATCGCCATGACCAGCAAGCGTGATTTGAAGCGCATCAACAACCCTGACGACATCATGTCCATGCCGTATTCACTGGTGGCAACTCGTCAGCGATTCAACGTGTACGCTGGTAACTACTGATGAAATCCCCAATCCTCGGCTCCAGCTACGTGGCCCGCAGCGTCAATGCTGCGGATGCCCGCATGGTCAACTTGTTCCCCGAGATCGTGCCGGAAGCTGGCAAAGAGCCTGCGTTCCTGAATCGCGCACCAGGTTTGCGGTTGCTCAATGCCGTGGGGTTCGGACCCATTCGTGGCCTGTGGGCTTTCTCGTCTGATGACGGCGTGGGTTTCGTGGTGTCGGGCACCGAGTTGTACAAAATCAACAACGCTTACGTGGCCACCAAGATCGGCAACGTGAGCGGCACTGGTCCTGTCAGCATGGCGGACAATGGCACCCAATTGTTCATTGCCTGCAATGGCCCCAGCTACATCTACAACAACGGCACCGGTGGCTTCGGTCAAATCACTGACGCCGACTTCCCTGGCGCTGTGACCGTGTGCTATCTGGACGGCTACTTTGTCTTCAATGAGCCGAACAGCCAGAAAATGTGGATCACGTCGTTGCTGGATGGTACGTCCATTGACCCTCTGGAATTTGCCAGTGCTGAAGGTTCACCTGATGGCCTGGTGGCCGTGGCGTCCAACTTCCGCGAAGTCTGGGCCTTTGGCACCAACTCGATCGAGGTGTGGTACGACAGCGGCGCCACTGACTTTCCTCTCCAGCGCATCCAGGGCGCGTTCAACGAGTTGGGTTGCGCCGCACCTTACTCGGTGGCCAAGATGGACAACGGTCTGTTCTGGCTCGGCCGAGATCGTCGCGGGCAGGGTATCGTTTATCGCGCCAACGGTTACGCTGGTCAGCGCATCTCGACTCATGCTGTTGAGTGGCAGATCCAGCAATATGCCGACATGTCCGATGCTGTGGCCTACACCTACCAGCAAGACGGCCACAGCTTCTACGTTCTGGTTTTCCCTTCGGCCAACACCACATGGGTGTACGATGCTGCGACTCAATCTTGGCATGAGCGTGCAGGATGGGCCAATGGCGCGTTCACCCGTCACCGTGGCAACTGCCAGATGGCGTTCAACAACAAGATCGTCGTGGGTGACTTTGAGAACGGCAACATCTACGCCTTTGACCTTGAGGACTACTCGGACAACGGCAGCATCCAAAAGTGGTTGCGCTCTTGGAGAGCACTGCCCACCGACCAAAACAATCTCAAGCGCACATCGCAACACAGTCTCCAACTCGACATTGAGTCGGGTACGGGCTTGAACGACGGGCAAGGTAGCGATCCTGAGATCATGCTGCGCTGGTCAGATGATGGTGGTCACACATGGTCCAACGAGCACTGGGCCAAGATGGGCAAGATTGGCGAATACTATCGCCGGGTGTTCTGGCGTCGCATGGGTATGACGCTCAAGCTGCGCGATCGTGTGTACGAGGTGTCGGGCACCGATCCTGTGAAGATTGCGATCATGGGTGCCGAATTGATTCTGAGCGGCACCAATGCCTAACATCACGCCCATCACGCCCCCACGGGTTCCGCTGATCGACCCTCGCACAGGGTTGATTGACCGGGCGTGGTATTTGTTTTTCTTATCCCTGAACAACACGGCACAGGCTGCTGAAAGCAACCCTGATGTTGGACCCAGTCCTGAGTCACTGATCGCCACATATGATGCCGCGCTGCATGCGCTGGCGCAGGCAACAGAGACACAGCCATCGTCTAATGAGCTGTTGGCGCAGATTGCTGAGATGCAAAAGCAAATTGAGGCTTTGGCGTCCGGTTCTCAAAACTTTGACCCCATTGAAGTTGAAAAGCAGATTCAAGCTCTGGCTGTCACACCAGCACCTTTGGTCCAGCTTCCTTGGTCCAGTGTGCTCAATCAGCCCAAGATTGAGGCGTATGATGCATCGGTCAGTATTGCGTTGACCTCGACGCCTGCGTTGTTAAAGCCTGCCAGTACAACAACCGGTTCGCAGGGTATTGTGTACGATGCAGCAACGGGTGAATTTACATTCAGCGCCGCCGGCAGCTATTCGTTGGCGCTGTCGGTGAACGCTGTATCGGCTGCGGCCAACCAGTTCGTCTACATTTATGCAGAAAACGACACTGGCGCAGGCTGGACCGTGAATACAAATTCGGGCAAAACATACGAGCTGACCAACGCCAACATGGTTCAAATTGTGTACGCGCAATCAGTGGCCCGTGTTGCTGGTCAGAAGGTGCGTTACTGGATATATTCCAATGATGGAAAAGTCACACTTGAGACATTTTCCTTGCCTGGTGGCGTAGGTGCAATTGTTCCTGCAATCCGAATCCAATATTCATAAAGGACTGACAAATGACAGTTACAGTCAAAGTGCTCGTACCGGCCAAATATGCCGAGAACAGCCAGACCACCCAGTACACCGCCAACGGTGTGACCACCATCATCGACAAGTTCACAGCCACCAACATCAGTGCATCGGCCGCAACGATCTCGGTGAACCTGGTGACCACTACTGGATCAGCCGGCAACACCAACTTGATCACCAAGACCAAGACGCTTCAGCCGTCCGAGGTCTACACGTTCCCCGAGTTGGTGGGTCAAGTCTTGGGGATTGGCGACTTCATCAGTACAATCGCTGGTACGGCCAGCGCGATCAACATTCGCGTCAGTGGCCGCGAAGTGACTTAAAGGGCAGCATCATGGGACTTTTATCTACGCTTGGGACAATCGGTGGTTCGTTGTTCGGTGGACCAGTTGGTGGTGCGATCGGCGGTGCTCTTGGTGGTGCTTTTGAAGGAAACGCCGCAGGCGAAGCAGCTCAGGCTGCTGCCGGTCAAACTGCCGCAGCTACCAATCAAGCCACACAGCTTCAGCGTGAAATGTGGCAAGCCCAACAGGCTCAACAACAGCCTTGGCTGCAAGCTGGCCAAACTGCGCTGAATGCGTTGACACCGTTGGCCACAAACTATCAGAAGTTTGGGATGGGTCAATTTCAGCAAGACCCTGGTTACGCATTCCGTTTGTCCGAGGGGCAGAAAGCACTTGACCGACAAGCCGCTGCTCGGGGTGGGTTGATTTCAGGTGGTGCTCTGAAAGCGGCGCAGCGATACGGTCAAGACATGGCCTCGCAGGAATATCAGAATGCGTTCAACCGATACCAGACCGAGCGCAATGCTCAATTGGCACCGTTGCAGTCGTTGGCTGGTGTTGGTCAAACATCTGCCAATACGCTGGGTCAGGCAGGTCAGAACTACGCCTCGAATGTGGGCAACGCGATGATCAACCAAGGGTACACTCAGGGCAATGCGCTGATTGCGGGTCAACAAGCGAACCAGTCGATGTACGGTAACATCGGCACAGCTCTGGGTAAGGTCACACCTGACCAATGGTCCAGCGCAGGCAATGCTTTGACCAGTTGGCTCAATCCTACCTACTCTGGTCAAGGCCCAACGGGCTATGCCCCATAAGGAGCACACATGCCTGAATTAAATTTCAATGCCCTGATCCCCCAAGGCCCCCGAAGTGTGGCCGAAGGATTCAACATTGGCCAAGAGCAACGCAACCAACTGATGCAGCAACAGCAGGCCCGCCAACTGAACGAAATCCAGTTGCGTAATGCGCTGCGCGGCGAACAGGAAGCACAAGCTGAATCGGAAGCCGTGAAAGGCGCTGCGTCGTTGGCTGAGTTGCCTGGACGGTATCGTCAAGCGGGACTGGGCAAACAGGCGTTGGCCGCAGAGGCCGCGCTTGCCAAACAGCAAACTGACAAATTGGCACAGGCCAAAACCCAAGTCGAATTGGTCAAGCACACAGCAAACCAGATTTTCGCCAACCCTCAAAATGCTGCTCAAATTTTGACCAGTTTCAACCAACGCACAGGCATTGATGTCAGTGATGATCTGGCGCAGCTCCAGCAGCTCGGCGGCAACCCCGAGGCTATCAAAAATTGGGCGGCGGGTCATGTGATCGAGGCCGACAAAATGCTGCCCAAGTTCCAAGAGTTTTCGACGCCTGGTGGCGGCAAGCAAATTGGAACAATCAACCCGTTGACTGCGGCATTCACCGCCACCAAAACGATGGCACCTCAGTTGTCCCCTTACGAGCAGGCCCGCATCGGTCAGGAAAATCAGCGACTGGCTCAGGAATCCACCAGCGTGGTTTACCAAGAAGATGCCAACGGCAACATTGTTGCTTTGCCGTCCAAGCTCAAAAAGGGTGAAGTGCCCACAGGCCGTGTGGCCGTGGCTCCTGGTGGCGGATTCCAGCCGATGCAGGGCAAACCGTCCGAGGCTGTCGGCAAAGAGCAAATGTCGATCAACCAGCAACGATCCATTGTCAAAGGTGCAATTGACGCTGTGACATCGGCACCTGACGCATTCGGCATGGTTCGAGGGATGACTCCTGAATCGTTGGGTGGTCGTATGGCAACGTCTGAGCAAAATCAGGCACGTTCGTACCTGTTCAACGTGGTGTCAGGTGTCATCAAGGAACGTGCCGGCACTGCACAATCTGCTGCCGAAGCCGACACACTGCGTCGATTCCTGCCTGTTGAGACAGACGATGCGCAGGTCATCAAGGACAAGATGTTGGCCTTTGACAAGTATCTGTTGGCCAAGGAATCGGGCACCACCAAGAAGCGTGGTGGTCCGGCTGCACCTGCCTTGTCGTCAGTCGACCAACAGGCTTTACAATGGGCCAATTCCAACCCTGCTGACCCTCGCGCAGCAGCCATCAAGCAACGACTGGGGATGTGACATGGCAGGTTTTGACCCCGATGCTTACCTAGCTCAAAAGCCTGCGGCCGCGCCGGCAGCATTTGATCCTGACGCCTACCTTGCAGCCGTCACCGGGGGTCCACGCGCCACGGGTTCGTTGGCTGACCAAATCCCTGGCTCTAGCGTCAAGGCTCCTGCGGCCACTGCGCCCGCTGCCAAAGACTTCACCTTTGGCCAAAAGGTCATGGGTGCGTTGGAAACAGTGCCCGCGCTGGCGGTGGGTGCTTTGACTGGCCCAGTCGTCGAGGGTGCAAAAATCTACGGTGCCTTGACCAGTGGTCAATTTGGCACGCAGGCAGGCATCCGTGCAGGTGAACAAGCTGGCCGCAAAATGCAGGAACGGTTTTACCAACCTCGCACAGAGGCCGGTCAGCAGTACGTTGGTGACATTGGTAATGCGTTGGCCAGCACCGGTCTGCAAGGCGTGCCCATGAACGTGCTGGGGGATCTCCAGCGCGGCATTGCTCCCGCCACTCGTGCTGTCACCGATCTGGCTGGTGCCAAGATGGCCCAGCGTGCCGAGGCCGCTGCGCAACAGGCATCCTCAAAAGACTGGGCGCGTGCTCCCCAGATCGAGGCTGCTCAAGCTGCGCAGCGACTGGGCATTGCTGTCAACCCTGCTGAGGCAAACCCGAACGTCAAGACCAAGATGTTGGTGGGTGCCACAGGTGAGGCTTTGGTCAATGCCAAAGCTGCCAAGGTCAATGCCCCCAAGTGGAACGAGTTGGCCCGCCAGGATCTGGGTTTGCCCGAGAACACACCACTGACCGCAGAAGCCTTTGAAAAGGCCCGCGCTGCTCATTCCGCACCCTATGACGCCATCCGAAAAATCGACACAATGGAAATGTCCGATGGTGTGCTTAACCAACTTGACAGTTTGAAGTTGGACCCTCTGTCCACAAGCAGTCCTGAAAAAGCAGCCAAGGTCAACGCAATTGTGGATCGTGTGGCAGAACAATCAATTGACGGCTTATCGGGTCAAAATGTCATTGGTCAAATCCGTGGTTTCCGTAAAGATGCCACACAGGTGCTCAAGAATCCCAACGCCAGCCCTATTGACATTGATGTGGCTCAAACCCAGTTGGGTATCGCAAATGCGCTGGAAAATCTGATTGAGGACAACCTCACCACCCCTAAATCGCTTGAAGATTTTCGCAAAGCTCGTACAGCAATCGCAAAAACCTACGATTGGGAACGTGCCACCGGTGTCACAACCAAACAGGTTGATCCGTTACAAATCGCCAAAATGGCCGAGAAGGGTAAACCTTTGACCGGTGTGCTGGCCGATGTGGCCAACGTGGCTGGCAATTTCCCCGACATCGCCAACCTGAACCTGCCCAAAGAACCCCTGCTGTATCAGCGCCTGCGCCGTGGTGGTGCAGGCGGCACAGCTGGCTTTGTGTTGGGTGGTGGCCCTGTGGGTGCAGCCATCGGTGCTGGCTTGACCAGCTTGGGCAGTGAGGCCACGGCCAACATGCTTGCCCGCCCAGGGGTGCAGAACCGATTGGCCATCCCCGCAGATCGCCGCATCCCGTTTCAACAAAATCAAAACGCATTGGTGAAATAATGGAATCTCAGACAGTCATCAACCTGGTACTTGGTGTGGCTTCAACAGCAATCGGATGGTTTGCCCGTGAACTTTGGACAGCGGTCAAAGACCTCAAAGCTGATCTGGCCAAGCTCCGTGAAGAACTACCCAAGACCTATGTCACCCGTGATGATTTCAGAGAAGACATGCGGGAACTGAAAGACATGCTGGGCAAGATCTTCGACAAGCTCGATGGTAAGGCTGACAAGTGAGCTTCTCACTGGGTCCACGCTCCATTGCCCGCCTGAAAGGTGTGCACCCCGACCTGGTCAAGGTGGTCGAGTTAGCCATCAAAATCAGTGACACCGACTTCACGGTGCTGGAGGGTCTACGGACACCGCAGCGCCAAAAGGCATTGGTGGAAGCTGGTGCCAGTCAGACGCTCAACTCGCGCCACTTGACTGGCCATGCCGTGGATCTGGGTGCGTGGGTTGAAGACGAGGTGCGGTGGGACTGGCCGCTATACGCTAAGATCAACGCCGCCATGCAAGATGCCGCCAAACGACTGGGTGTACCAATCGTTTGGGGCGGTGGCTGGCGCACTTTCAAAGATGGTCCTCATTTTGAACTGGACCGCAAGGAGTATCCATGAATCAGACAATCGTCACCGCCATCGCCCGCCATTTGCTGACCACCGTTGGTGGTGGTTTCCTGATGTCGTTTGGCCTCACCGGCACAACGCTTGAGGCCGTGGTCGGCGCTCTGTCCACGTTGGCCGGTGTGGCCTGGTCAATTTACGACAAGCGCAACAAAGATCAGCCCGAAGCACATCCAGCCGAATAAGCCCAGGAGCACCCAGTAAGCCAGTGCCTTCAGTTGTCTGCGCCAGACAGTAGGAGGCAATGGTTCTCGGGTGTAGTCCTTGCGGCCGACCCGTGCTACACGGACGGGGCAGTCCCGGCCTTGATTGCAGTTACCGTAATCGTCGCAGCAGTTGGGCATTTCAAAGTCTCCGTCAATAAGTTCTGAAGCCAGCGGCTACCACCAAGGCGGCGCAGCTGGATCTGTTGTTCTCGGGTCAGGCTGACCGAGGTCTTGTGTCTGATTTCGCCGGGCACAAGCGCAGGGCGTCCAACGGATCTCATCGCGCCCCCAATCCTGCGAATGGGCTGGCCGCATATTCGCGCCATGTTCTGCCACGCTTGATCGAGCTCACGGTGGCCTGGTGCACCCCAAACCGTGCGGCAATCTGGCGTTGACCACCTTCGGCCTCACGTATGGCAGTTGCCAACTCAACTGTGAGCTTGGCTCTTGCGCGGGCCTTGTCTGCAATTTTTTTACAGCTGACAACGCTTGCTTGGTATCGCTGATCGTTGGTGGTGCGAAGCTGTACCGTCCGCCTGTCGCGCCAGCCTGTGTGCTGTGGATTCACACACAAAGGGTTGCCACAGAGGTACGTGGCAAACCATTTCTGTTTGACCGCCACGTATGGTTTTTCCAGCATGACGAAACGGCGCACAGCTCCAATCTTGCCCTGCCACCGCATCACTGGCGTAGACCCGCATGATTGCATTGCGCCGGTCCAGTTCCAGCAATCACCTTCCTCGACAATGCGTTCGCGGATGCGTTCGATCAACTCGCTCATGCGCCCACCTGCTTCAGTGCTGCCTGCAAACCAGCCAGACCACCGACACGCTGGCCGTCGATGAAGATCTGAGGCATTTGCCGGGCATCGGGGAACACGACGGCAAACGCCACTCGATCTGGCTCACTGTCCAGACAGATCTCTTTGTACTCAAGGTTTTTGGATTTCAGCAGCTGTTTGGCGCTGACGCAGTTGGGACAGTTGCTCTTTGTGTACATGACAATTTTCATCACGGTTACTCCTTACTTTTTAGGCCAGCCGAGTTTTGAAAGATCTGCTATAACGTTTGACAGTGCTGGTAAATTCTTGGTTGGTTCAGTTTCGGTGGGGTAATATTTTTTAAACTCGGGGAACGTGGTCAGTGCTTGCTTGAGTGTATTGATCCCAGCAAACGCACGAGTCAATTTTGCATCTGCTTCACGTCGTTCGGCTTCTTGTTTCTCATATGGTGCAATGATTGCGCTGATCTGCTCCTTTGTTAAATCACCGACCACAACTTCCTGATACCACCGATCAGGGTTTGTGTATTCCACACTTTGTGTGCGCAATGCTGTTGGGTTGGTCTTAAACAACTTACGCACTTCAGGACTCATTGTTTTGACAATGGCTTCCTTGATTGCGGTGGCTCGTGCCTCTTTGTCAATGGGTGGCAAGTCATGAATGATTGCGCGGACAATGGCCTGCTTTGTGTATTTGGTTAGTTTCACGGTTACTCCTTAGTTGGTGTTACACAGTGTATCACACTTGTTTTACAAAAATGCCTTCTTTTGTCAAATAACCTTTGCGGTCTTTGATTTCACCATACGCACCTTTGAGGCACTGCACCAGGTCAAAATCTAACACAGCGCACACCATGATCAGCGTGACCACGATGTCACCAATTGCGTCTTTGGCAGCGTCTACATCGCGCTTGTTGATCGCATCAAACAACTCGGTGACTTCTTCGAGTGTTTTGATGGCCTGTGACAAAGCTGTCGCGTTCTGCACGATGCCACGGGCTTCGCCCCATTGCACAACTTTCATTTCATATTCAGCGTAGCTCATTTCAGTGTCCTTTCGAGTTGCGGTATTCTTTGATTGCGTTTCGCAGACCTTGCTGCGTGGTTGCCTTGTCATCCAGCGCCAATGCTTGCGCCTGGTCCAGTGTGGCCTGGCACATGATACGGTGACAGATGACAGGCACCCCTTGACCTTGGCGGCGCACACGGGCGTTGAATTGCTCGTACAGATCCAATGACCAGTTGAGGCCGTACCACACAAGGATATGGCCATTCTTCTGGAGGCCGTCGATTCCGTGACCCATTGACGCTGGGTGGCCAATCATCAGTTGGCAGTCGCCCGTCTTCCATCGGTGCATGGCGTTGGTCAGTGACGCTTCGCTCTTGCACTCGGTCAGGTTGATTGGGTCGAGGTGTTTGAACTTCTCCATGATCCGTGCAGCGTCTGACCGATAGGCATAGGCGCACAGGATCGGTGAGCCGTTGGCTTCGTCGATGATGTCCTCAAGGGCTTGCAGCTTCAGGTCATGCACTGGCTCCCACAACGGCATCCCAGGGATCGGGTACATGGCACCGTTGGAGAACTGGAGGCACTTGTTGGTCAGCGACGCCTGGTTGAAGGCTTCGACTGTGGTGCCACTGTCGAGCTGGATGAAAAACTCCTTTTCCATCTTCTCGTACTTGGCCCGCAAGTCATCGGGCATCTCGATCTCGATGTTGTTGATCATCAGGTCGGGCAGCGGGTTGTAGTCCTCGGCCGACAGCTCAAGTGTGATGTCACCGATCAGTTTTTTGAATGTGTCTTCGGTGTCGTCGCAGGGCGTCTTATTGTACGGACCCACGTTGCGAAAGAACCGTGTCTTGAACTGAGTCTTGCTG
>JACCDQ012053722.1_pt1 | contig 26908 bp, 12 predicted proteins | sample 7446031 | NCBI WGS metagenome assembly JACCDQ01 (sample SAMN15323442, study PRJNA562643) | freshwater metagenome | isolation source: river surface water | place: USA:Blue River Watershed | collected 2017-08-17 | reverse complement strand
TTGATCGTAATCGAACACTATAACTAGTCTTGGTTTCGTAATCAAATGCTATTGCAGCTTTTAATTGGTTGCCTACAACCGTAAAACTTGTGTTGTCTGTACTTCCTAATCCACTAACTAAAGTGTACGCATGTGGATATACATCCCCGAGGTCAGTCGTTGCAAAGTTACCAATTACAGCGCCTACTGCATTATTTTCATCGATTGCATTGGCGCTCAAGCTGCTGTTTGAAGGAGCCACATTTTCTGATTCATAGTAGTCGGAAAGACCATCACCATCGGTATCTCGGGCATCACCTGGAGTGGCTGGATTGGTTCCTTGTTGTAACTCTACATAGTCCGGAACTCCATCATGATCCGTGTCTCTTGCATCGCCTGGAGTCGATGGATTAGTGCCTTGTTGTACTTCTACATAATCCGGAATTCCATCGCCGTCCGTATCTCTTGCATCGCCTGGAGTTGTTGGATTCGTTCCTTGTTGTACTTCTACATAGTCCGGAACTCCATCACCGTCCGTATCAATAATACTATCTCCAGGAGTAGCTGGATTAGTACCTTGTTGTACTTCTACATAATCCGGAACTCCATCATGATCCGTATCTCTTGCATCCCCTGGAGTCGTTGGATTAGTCCCTTGTTGTACTTCTACATAATCTGGAACTCCATCGCCGTCTGTATCTCGGGCGCCTGGTACATTCGGATTAGTTCCTTGTTGTACTTCTACATAATCCGGAACTCCATCGCCGTCTGTATCTCTTGCATCGCCTGGAGTAGTTGGATTAGTGCCTTGTTGAACCTCTACATAATCCGGAACTCCATCACCGTCCGTATCTCTTGCATCGCCTGGAGTTGTTGGATTCGTTCCCTGTTGTACTTCTACATAATCCGGAACTCCATCGCCGTCCGTATCTCGGGCACCTGGTACATTCGGATTAGTGCCTTGTTGTACTTCTACATAGTCTGGAACTCCATCGCCGTCTGTATCTCTTGCATCGCCTGGAGTAGTTGGATTAGTGCCTTGTTGAACCTCTACATAATCCGGAACTCCGTCGTGATCTGAATCTAAGTAACTTGATCCTGAGTTAGGGTTTGTACCTTGTGAAATTTCAACTGAATTTGGCACACCGTCACCGTCTGAATCCAAATCAACTAACAACGCTATTGTTTTAGCGTCTGATCCAGCCACATTAGTGGCGGTGATTGTATAATTAGTTTGTGGCTGTACTACTGTTGGTGTACCAGAAATAACCCCTGTAGTTGTATTGAATATCAAGCCATTTGGCAAACTAGGATTTATCGAATAACTACTACTAGCACCTCCTATATTAGTAGGTGTAATAGCAGTCATTGAACTACCAACAAATGCCGTATAACTACTTTGAGCAAAAGTGATACTTGGCGGTGCCAATGTTTGAATATTTGTAGCTGTGACTGTGGCAACAGGACTACTATACACATCTTGATAACTTAAGGTAACATTGTATGTTCCGTAGCTTAAAGCAGCGCCAGATATAACATAGGTAGCGTTGGGTGGTGCCGTTACCGTATAATTGAAATCAACTGATGTGGCATTACTCATAGTCCAAATTACTTGACTACCTCCTGAAGTAGGCACAAATGTTAATCGAACTGAACCTGCTCGTGGTGCCTCTGGTAAGGTGTAATTAATTCTAAAAGTAGTAGCGCCTGTAAGGTTAGAAGCAGGGTGAGTTAACACTGGTGCTAATGTAGTTCCTACAACAACCGTAATGTTTTTAGTCGTTGAACATCCTGTACTGTCAGTAAAAGTAATTAACGCTGATCCTGTTGCAACTGCTGTTACCACTCCTGTAGCATCTACAGTAGCAACACTAGCGTTCGAAGAAACCCAAGGATTATTAGTAGCTGGTGTTGTGGTAGCAGTCAAGGTAACTGTTCCTCCTACCTCAACACTTCCTGTTCCAGTTACCACTGGGGCAGGATTGATAACTGCTGTGATAGTCGCTCTAGGGCTTTCACATCCTGTTGATGTATTCACTTGGCTCACATAATAAGGTGTTGATGTAGCGGTTGAAGTACTAACTACCGGAACTGTTGTTGTTCCTATGCCTCCTGTAGCCACACCATACCATTTCAAGGTATGTCCTGATAAAGCTGTTGCTGATAAACTTGCTGTACTTGTTTGACAGAAATTCATTGTATTGGTAACTGTTGGAGCAGCTGGTGCGCTCAGAACAGTAATGGTTTTGGTATCGGTAAAAGAACAACCATTGTAAGTGTAAGTATAACTAATTACCGAAGTTCCTGCGTCTACTGCAGTAACAACCCCATTAGGATTGATAGTAGCCACACTAGTAGTTGCCGAAGACCAAGTTCCTCCTGTGGCTGTATGAGTTAAGCTTGTTGTCGCACCTAAACAAATAGTTGAGTTACCAGATATGGAAGCTACATCTTGGAAACTTGAAGAAACCCAATTTGATCTTGATCCACTTAAAGCAAAATTAAGTAAAGTTCCATTATTCGCATTTGGAGAGCTATCATTAGCAATTGTACCTGTTCCTTCGTTCAATTTATAATACAATTGTAAATTGGCAAAACCTCTTACATCACTACTTTTATTAGTGTTGATTTCTGAAGCTGTTTTGGCTACATTCCATATACGCACTTCGTCTAAACCTCCATTAAAATTAAAATTAACATTGTTCCCAAACGCACCTATATTAAGATTGTTTGAATTGGTTGGAATAGTAACATTTCCTGTTCCGCTAGCCACACCATTAATGTACATTGTAGCTACTCCTGCAGAGGTAACAGATACGGCTACATGAGTCCACGTATCATTAGGAATCGTTGTATTAGATAAAAACGTTCCTGTAGTAGCTTCAAAAACTAATTTTCTGTCGCTAGTCCCCCAAGAATTGACATAAAACGCATATCCTGCGGTCCCTCCTCCTGCTGTTTTTTTACCAATAATAGTATTGATTGAAGATGCCGCTGAATTAATCTTAACCCAAGCTTCTAGAGTAAACGAGTTACCTGTAGTATAATCATAAGTAGTTGAATTAGGTACTGAAATAAAATTATTAGTGCCATTAAAATCCAATCCAAATCCTGCAGACACTGGTGCTGTAGTTAAGGTAATATTGACCACATTCGAAAATACATCTGTACAATATTGACCGCTTAACTTGGCTCTAAAGCTTGTTCCCTGACTAATAGCTGGAGTGGTTAGTGTAGAACTCGTTTCACCTGCTATATCTGTCCAAGTAGACCCTACTAATTGTTGCCATTGGATATTCCCTGTACTGTTGGCCAATGTAATGGTAGCTGTACCTCCAGAACACACTGTGCTTGAAGCAGCTGTGGCTGTTCCTGCTACAGGTGCAGCATACACATTTACAGTGATAGACGTTGAAGTACTTTCACAACCCGTAACATTCACAAATTGCGTAACATTATATGTTGTTGTGCTTGCTGTTGTAGTACTTGGAGTTGGAGCACAATAAGTAAGTGGTGTTACTCCATTATACCATTGCAAAGTATTGCCTGTAATTGCATTGGCTGCTAATGGTGTAGCAACATCTCCCTGACAATAATTTACCACCGAATTTGGAACGGTTGGTGAAGCAGGATTAGAGTTCACAGTAACCACAATTGCGATTCTATCACTCTCACAACCTGATATATTATCTTTTTGACTTACATAATATGTAGTCGTTCCAGAAGTACTAGTGTCTGGTGTTGGAGCAGTACTACTAGCTACACCTCCTGTTGGAACCGTATACCATTGCAATGAATATCCATTAGTTGCGGTAGCTTGTAATGGAAAAGCAGTAGCTCCTTGACAATACGAAATTGCATTAGCTTGTACTGTGTATTTTAATACCACAATCCCAGAACCTCCCTTTCCGCCAGCTGCAGAACTTGAAGATGTGGCTCCACCTCCTCTACCTCCATTCCCTCTATTTATAGTCCCATCAGTACCTGTTAAAGTAGATGTTCCTCCTCCAGCACCTCCGGTGCCAAATACAGTTGAGGTACCTGTAATAGATGATGTAAAACCTAAACCTCCAGTACCCGGCGTTGTTCCTGAATTGTTGCCTCCATTTCCAGTAGCACCTCCACCCCCTTTTCCTCCTGATCCTCCAACGCCTCCTGATCCACCAAAAGCAGACTCACAATTGAAATTCTGAGCTAATCCAGTATTTGATGTTGAACTTCTTGCACTATATCCTTTACCACCACCAAAAGCTTTAATTGATGCAAATTGCGTGTTTTGTCCTACAGACCCATTACTTGTGGTTCTTACACTAAGACCTCCAATACCTCCATCACCAATAGTAATAGGATATACAGTTCCTGGTGAAACGGTTAATCTACCTGTTAAAACCATACCGCCGCCGCCGCCGCCGCCGCCAGTTTGATCCCAACCATTACCACCGCCGCCACCGCCGCCAACTACTAAATATTCTACACTATTCACTCCTGCTGGAGCTGTCCAGTTGGTTGCACCAACAGCAGTAAATGTTTGAATTGATGGAGTTGCTAAAGTGGGAACCGGAATATTTGTAACTGTAATTGTTACTACATTACTAGTAGCAGCTGTACAAACGCCACTGCTTACAACTGCTCTGTAATATGTAGTTGTTGTTAGTGCAGGAGTAGTATAACTGGCTGTTGTTGCCCCTGTTATATTTGTCCATGTTGAATTATTTGGAGAAGATTGCCATTGAATAGTACCTGTATTTCCTGTTAACGAAAGAGTTGTTGTGCCCCCTGAACAAAAGGTTAAAGCAGTTGCCGAAGCCGTTCCTGCAACCGAAGTGGCACTAATAGTTATTAAACCAGAAAAATTAGATGTTACTGTTCCGCATGTTCCTGTTACTACACAATAATAATACAGTGCAGAAGGAGTTGAATTAACAGGTGTATAAGTTGCACTAGTTGCACCAGTGATTAAGGTGCTCCCTGTTGTGGAAGCTGTACTATTTGAATACCATTGATACGTTAAACTTGTGCCTGCTGCTACAACTGAAAGTGCCGTAATTGTTGCTCCTTGACAGACCGAAACCGCCGTGGTTGATGGATGTGTCGAAATTATAGTTACCGCGTTTACAGTACCTGAAACTGCAACAGTTTGCGTTGTTGCATTCGTTGAACTAATTGATATTGTCCCACTTGGCGAGCCAGTACTTGAACTAGTTAAACGAACATATACAGTTGTTGAAGCAACGGTTCCAGAAGTTGGTGATAAAGATACTGTTGATGAGTAGGTCGTACCATTTGTAGAATATTCATATCCTGTGACTGCCGCAATATCAATATTTGCTGTTAAATTCGAACCTGAAACTGTAAATGTTTGTGCTGTTGATGCAGTTCCTACACAAGTAGTAAAATTAGTTAAAGTTCCTGTTAATGTAATTGTAGGCAATGAACCTACTTTATTTTCAAGAATTGACATTGAACCACCTGATTCATATAATATGTCTAATTTATTGTCTTCATTAACATCTACAAGTTTAAAACCATTACTTGGAGAAAGATTGCCAGCTAAATCTACACGATTTGTAAAATCAAAAGAAATATTATTTGCCGATGAACTTATATTTGGTACATACATAAATCCATATGAAGAGAGATAAACAAGATCTACATCACCATCGCCATCTAAATCTCCTAACTCGATTCCTTTAATTTGTTGAGATGATGGTTCTGTAATTGTTGTTTTAGTGAATATGCCATTACCATCATTTGTGAGAATAAAAATATCTCTATTAGTGTTATTAGCTGCAATGATATCCAAATCTCCATCTCCATCAAGATCAGCAGTTCTTAAAATATCAGCATTTAAACCTTGATTTGTGGATGCAGAAAATGATAATGTAGCTGCTCCTGCAGTAGCGGTATTTCTTAAATAATAAGAACTAGAACTGCTTCCTGTAACATAATAATCTTCTTTACCATCATTATTAAAATCTCCTGAAACTATAGCACGAGCACCTGTAGCGTATGATGCTGAGGAAACTAAATCTGTAAAAGTTGTGCTTTCAGAATAAGTACCATCTGAACTAGTATTAACACAATAATAGGCAATTCCATTTAACCAATATGCACCTATTACATCCATCTTACCGTCCATATTATAATCTCCAATAGCAACATCCCAAGCATTAAAACGGTAATTTGCGTTAGGCGCTATCTCAATTCTATTAGAAAAAGAAGGTATCCCAGAATTAGATGAATTTATATTTACCCAACCTCCTGACTGTCCTCCATTTGCAGTTACATAATCTAATAATCCATCATTATTCATGTCTTTTACCTGAGCATAACTTAAGGTTGAATAACCTGGACTCGGTAAAACGGCATTGCTAATAGTTGTTGTTCCAAAATTGAAAGAAGAAGGAGTATTAGATACGGCTCCAATTTTTAGAGAGTATCCATTTGTCATTGCTAATATGTCTAACTTACCATTTCCATCTATATCTGCAGTCGTATAGGAATTGGGGTTAACAGCTGAAAATGAATTTAATGAAACCGGAGAGTTAATTTGAAATGAATTCGTCGCTATTTGAGATCCTGAAGTTTCACTTTTAACAATAAATTTTTTCCCTGATAAAGCACTTAATTTTGAAGAGGAATTAACAACTTGAAAATGACTTAAATTTGATCCCTTAGGAATTGTAACAACTAACGAAGTTGAACTAGCTGTAGTAATTGGACATTTCATTCCTCCCAAATACACCACATTATTCGCAGCAGTGGTATTAAATCCCGTTCCAGTAATAGTTACTGTTGAACCAACAGCTCCACTTGTTGGTGAAAAAGAAGTAATGGCTGGAGGATCAGGGGGATAGGCATATTTAATCGTTCTATTGGTAGCTAAACTACCAGTAGTACCTCCTACTACATAAATATCGGTTCCTATCGAAAATCCAGCTGCTGAATTAATACCCCAACCAGATGTAATCGCGGTTTTAGTCGACCATGTATTAGAAACGGGATCATAACTATGATGATTAGTATAATCCGAATAACCCGAAGCAACAACACCAATAGCTCCCATACTGTATCCGACCGCAGTATAAATACCGTTAGTTGCAGGATGACTTGCTTTTTGAGTAAAAGTATTGGTAGACGGATTAAATTCATAAAATGTATTGAGCATGCTAGAGGTTCCGTAAGTATTTCCCCCTCCAACATAGGCTTTATTATTTGCTACAAAAGAGAATGCATATGCTCTTTCTGGTAGAGAAGCAGAAACGTCTATGGACGTCCAACTATCCGTTGAAGGATTGTATTTGATTAAAGTCGAACTTCCACTACTACTTAAAACATATCCATCATTATTTAAAACAAATGTTGTAGACTGATAAAAATTTCCAGAAGGTCTATTGGCTTTTTGTGTCCAAGTATTAGTGCTAGGATTATAAGCATAAAAATTTAAATTATCACCAATTCCAACATACGCAATGCCATTTATAACAAAAGAAAAAGCCCTTGCTACAGTAGCTCCTCCAGGGTAGTTGGGTCCCGCACTCCAAGTATTCGAGGCACTATCATATATCCACAAATTTGACGAAGGATTGTTACCGTATAAAGTAGATGCTGTTTCAGTATATCCACCTACAACATATCCTTTAGTACCAATTGAAAATCCATTGAATCTCCATTTGTATTGTGGTAGATCTGCCATTTGTGTCCATTGTGAATAAATCGTATTAGAAACCAAGATGAATAAAACTAAAAATAACTTAGTCAATACTAATTTCGTAGCTTTGTTGTTTTTTGAAAAAAATATATTTTTCTTCATAAAATTAGGTTATTAGTGGGGTGAACAACTATATAAATCTATTTAACTTACAAAAATACGTTTTTAATCTCTCTTTATATATTTCGTTTTATTGCATTTGTCTAAAAAAAAATTTTTTTAGACAAGAGTGTTTTCAATTAAAATTCCTATTTTTGTTAAAATACCCCACATCTATGTTACTATATCTTTCAATTTTCACGATATTATTATCGTTATTATTGCTCTATAATAATTTAGCATCCAACAAGAATGTTGCTTATTTATCTCTTTTCTTAATTGGCTCATCTATTTATGGCATTGCACATTATTTAGTAGTTTACGGAAAATCTCCTTTTTGGTTAGCAATTTTTTACAATCATTTTACTCCCCTAATGTTATTGTTAGGTCCGTTATTATTTTTCTATGTAAGGGGTACTCTCAATGATACTTCTAAATTAAAAAAATGGGATGCAGTTCATTGTATTCCTGCATTAATTCATTTAGCAGGTATTATACCCTACACCTTTCTGCCTTTTGAGGAAAAACTTCGTATAGCCCACGCAATAATTAATAACATAGATGCAATTATATCCATTAATATTAATTATTTCTACAGTACAGCTATAAGTTTTGTTATTCGACCTATACTGCTCTTAAGTTACATCTTATATTGCATAGTATTGCTTTGGAAACGTTTTAAAAATCCAAAATTAGACCTAGATGTGCCCCAAAAACAATTGTTTATCTCTTTACGTTGGCTGGTTATATTGCTAGTAAGTTTGTTTTTTATTGTTATAGAATTCTTAATAATTACCTACAATTCTATTACTATAAAGCCAAGTGTGGGTCTAGTTAATTCGTATCCTTTATACATTCTATCAGGAGTAGCTTATTTTATAATGTCTTTTTCATTATTGCTTTTTCCTAACATATTATATGGTATTCCAAAGCGTGTATATTCAGAAAAAGAATTTAAGAAAATAAAATCTCCTAAACAAATTCAACCGAATATTGTTGTAAAATCTTCTATCGAAGAAGATCCATTTTACGAGTTGTCCGAAAATATTAAAGAATACCTTAATAAAGAAAAACCTTTTGTTAATCCAAATTTTTCAGTTAGCGATATCGCATTAGCACTACAAGTTCCTCAAAATCACATTTTATATTGTATCAACGATTTAATGCATACTAAATTTTCTGCTCTAAAATCAGATCTCAGAATTGGTTATGCAGTAGAATTATTGTCCGGAAGTTTAAAAGAATCGATTACAATAGAAGCAATTGCGCAGCAATCAGGTTTCAATACTAGAGCTAGTTTTTACAATGCATTTAAAAAAAAAACAGGCATGACTCCAACGGAATTTATTGCAAGACAAAAAACAAAAATGGCATAAAAAAAACTCCAAATAATGGAGTTTTTTTTATAAATTAAATTGCTTACTAAAATTTAAATTGTAATAAAATTTCGTTAGTGTTTCTTGCAGCGGCTAGTGTAGGTCGTGTACTCATTTCATAAGCAAATCCAAAAAGAAAACGTTTGTTCAATCTAACCGTACTCATAGCGGCATAAGCTTTGTCTGTTCTGTACATCCCACCAATCTCGAAATTCTTTTCTATCTGTAACATCGTTGTTAAATCTAACGAAACTGGCGCCCCGTTAGCATAACGCAACATTACTGATGGTTTTAATACTAAAATCGGATTCAAATCAAAATCATAACCCCCACTTACATAAATATGAGGTCTGTCTGTAGCGGACATTGCATAGCCTGATTGATTGACTGCTTTGCTTGTATTAAGTAATCTTGGTATCGATACCGAAGCGTACCATTTATCCCTTTTTAATAAGGCACCTATTCCAAAATTAGGATTAAAAGTATTTATAGAACCTAATGCTTGATCCGATTGTACATTATACGTTTCTAATCCTGTAGTGTTAACATCATAGAAGTTTCCTCCCGCCTTAATTCCTAAATATAAGTCGGTTGTAGCATCCATTTGAACTTTATACGAAAAGTCAACCCCTAAAAAGGTTTCCTTCTCTATAAAGGTTTTATCATTAATGACAGACAATCCTATTCCCATATTCTTCCCTAGAGAAGTTCCATAAGAAACTGTTTGTGTCTCAGGAGCCTCTTCTATTCCTGTCCATTGTTTTCGTAAAGAACTTGTCCAAAGTGTCTCGTTGTTTACACCTACATAAGCTGGGTTAACTAAATTCATGTGTGATTTGTAGAACGCAAAAACACTTTCTTGCTGAGCTATAGCTAAACTGCTTACTAAAATGAGTGCTACACTTGCTATATAATTTATTTTTTTCATTTTCTAATTTTTTAATAGTAGATACCTATTCTCTAATATATAACCAACCTTGTGCGTCTATAGTTCCATCTCCGTTTAAGTCAATTTGATAGAAATAAGAAACAGCCGATGGTAAGCTTTCATTGTTGTCTTTATAATGTCCGTTCCAATCATTACGGTAATTGTTTGAATAGAACACTTCTTTGCCCCATCTATTAAATACGCGCACAATACTTCCTGGATGATTCTCGATGTTGTAAATTACCCAAGTGTCGTTTACTCCATCTCCATTTGGTGTAATTGCCTGGGAAACATTAATTTCTACCAAATCACAAACATCTCCCTTGCCATCATGGTCTCTATCTGCTTGATTAGCATTTGGAGTTAAAGGACAATTATCTCTAGTGTCTAAAACACCGTCGTTGTCGTCATCATCATCACAAGCATCTCCTAAACCATCATTGTCGTTGTCTGCTTGGTTCGCATTTGGAGTTAATGGGCAATTGTCTAAGTTATCGGCTATTCCATCACCGTCAGCATCTAAATCTCTAAAATCTGGTATGCCATCATTATCGGTATCTTTTGGAGTAATGCCACTACCTTTTTCTAATGCATCCGTTATACCATCGTTATCAGAATCTAAGTCTCTATAATCTGGCGTACCGTCATTATCAGTGTCTAGAGGGGTGGTTCCGTTACCTTTTTCAATAGCATCAGTAATTCCATCATTATCTGAATCTAAATCTATGTAATCTGGCGTACCATCATTATCGGTGTCTCTTGGAGTAGCTCCTGGACCTTTTTCAATAGCATCAGTAATTCCATCATTATCTGAATCTAAATCTCTGTAATCTGGCGTACCATCATTATCTGTATCTCTTGGAGTGGTTCCAGTACCTTTCTCAATAGTATCTGTAATTCCATCGTTATCTGAATCTAAATCTCTGAAATCTGGTGTACCATCATTATCAGTATCTACAGGAGTGGTTCCACTACCTTTCTCAATAGCATCAATAATTCCATCATTATCCGAATCTAAATCTCTGAAATCTGGTGTACCATCATTATCAGTATCAATCGGTGTAGTCCCGTTTGGTCCTTTCTCTATAGCATCAATAATTCCATCATTGTCTGAATCTAAATCTCTGAAATCTGGTGTACCGTCATTATCGGTATCAACTATTCCTTCAACTGCGTTAGGAATTCCATCACTATCACAGTCAGAAGTATTCCATGCTGCACTTGGGTCTAGTGTTCGATGTGTTACTACGAAATCACAAGAATTATTTTTATCCGTTCCGTCCAAAATCTCTTGTGAATCTAACACTCCGTCGCCATCGCTGTCACCAACCAATGGATCAGTATTATTTAAAATCTCTTGTCTATTTGATGTGCCATCTCCATCACAATCGGCTATATTCCAAGTAGCACTAGTAGCTACTGTTTGATGTGCTTGAATAAATTTACATCCGTCTTTAGGATCTGTACCATCCGTTTTTTCGGTTCCGTCTATCACCCCATCACCATCTGTATCAGGTTTCAATGGATCTGTACCATCCAATACCTCTTGAGCATTAGTTACTCCGTCATTATCACAATCAGCCGTATTCCAAGCTGTACTTGTTGGTTCTGTTTGATGTGACACCACTAATTTACATAAATCTTTTTCATCAGTGTTGTCTGCTTTTTCTGTTGCATCTAATACTCCATCTCCATCACTTTCTAAATCCAATCTGTTTGGTGTTCCATCACCATCTGTATCAATATCCACACAAGCCGTTGGGTCAACTAAACCTGCTATTCCAAGAGAAAAATCACAATAATATTCTCTTTCTCTTCCTGTAAAAGATACTTCTGTGACATTTCCTGTAAACGAAACTGTTCCACAACCTTCGTTACCAGGTAAAGCTGTAATAGAAGTATTTAAAGCCACACCAGGGAATGCATTGTTAGATTTAATTAAAATTCCTGGAACTGACATATCTAATGTCTTATTTAATGAAGAGATAAAGAATCTAGGATTGTTTATCGCCTTATCAAAAACAAATTTATGCTCCCCTAACGTATAACTTCTAAACGAGTTTGCTCCTCCATTCCCGCTTGGTGCAGGAGACCAATAGGTAGTTCCACAATAAGGTGCATTACCATAATCTATAATTGAATTATTTGAATTAGTTGCTGTAACATTAACTGTTGTACCTGCTACATTGATAGTTCCTCTTAAAACTCCTCCTGAGAATGAGTTCCAAACTACATAATAAAAATTAGTTGGGTTCAAGGTTTGACTTACCGATGTACTCGCTGAACAATCTTGTTCTTGATAATCCATTAATCCGTCATTGTCATCATCCGGATCATTCACATCGGTTATTCCATCACCATCTGTATCAACACCTCTTACCGTAATTACTTTAGTAGTAGTGTTGTTACATTGTGTATAGGTAATAGTTACCGTACCATCCGTTAATCCTGAAACTACTCCGGAATTACTTACTGTAGCTACAGCTGTTGCGTTGCTTGACCAAGATCCCCCTGCTACAGGATGAGATAATTGAATCGTACTTCCTGTATTGACTTGTGAAGCTCCTGAAATTTGAGCAAAATATCCCGTAACAAAATTACTAGTTGAACCTGTTTTTGCAAAATTGTTAAGTGTTCCGTTATTAGCCGTTGTCGTAGAATCGAACAAAGTAGTAATCGCTGTGTTAGCTCCACCTGCAATTCCTTGATTGAATTGGTAATAATCCACCAAGCCCGTTTCGTTACCAGTTAAAGTAACATTCAAATTGTCTGCAATTTCAGAAGCAGTTCTTGATGTATTCCAAAAACGCAATTCGTCTAACAAACCAGCATAGTAATTATCTACACGACCAAGGTCGTACGGATGAGTAACATTAACCGCTGTAGGGGCTGGTGCTGTGTGCACTAAACTTCCGTTTACATATACTTTAAAAGCGGTCCCTTCTTTAACTATCGCTATATGTGACCATACGTTTTGAAGAATATGAGCATTAGGCGTTACAAAACCATAATCAGTCAAAGTGTTATCTTCCCATGCTGATAAATGGATTTTACCACTCATTAAATACAATGATGGTATTCTTGAGTTGTTACTTACAGGTTGTTTCCCTAATATAGCATGCCATTGACCATCAAAATTGGAACTATCTGGTTTGATCCAAACTTCAATGGTAAAGGCTGTTGCGCCATCTTGTATCGATTGACTACTTAAATTAACAACATCATTCACACCATCAAAATGCAATGCATTATTAGTTACGGCTGTTACGGCTGTTCTCGTACTAGCACATCCTGTGCTTGTATCATTTGCTTGAACATAGTAAGTTGTTCCAGAAACAACTGCAGTACTACCTGTAATTAGATTTCCTGCGGAAGCAGCATCATACCAAGCCAAAGTTGTTCCTGCCGCTGAAGTAGCCGCCAAACCTGTAATCGCATCGCCCGTACAAACTAACTGTGAAGCCGAAGCTGTTGGTGCTGTTGGAAGCGAGTTAACCTGAACATTAAATGTTTCAGTAACAACTCCACCAGCATTATCATTAACTGTAATAGTAATTGTTGCAGTTCCTGTTTGCCCTACTACTGGAGTAATTGTTGCTGTTCTACTTCCTGTAGATCCAGATAAAACTATGTTTGCATCTGGAATTAGAGTAGTATTATTAGAAGTTGCGGTAATTGTTAAATTATTTAATGGTGTTTCTGTGTCACCTGCTGTAAAAGAAACAGAGGTAGTTGCTCCAGCACATAGCGAAATATCATTTACTGCTGAAACTGTTGGATTTACATTTACATAAGAAGTATTACATGTAAATGTAGAACCCGAAATTAAGGCTGTGGTAAGTCCTCCATAATCCTCCATTTTCATATAGGCCTTATTCGTACCCGCATTTAAATAGGCTGTCCCGGTAAAGTTTCCTATTGTACTTAAACTGTTATGAGTGGCTCCTATTTGTGTACCTCCCGTTATGGTTGGTTTTACAGGATTCGTTGCATCTATAACACCATTGATATAAAATGTAATTGCATTATCTCCCGATCCTGAAAAAGTTAAATCATAAAAACCAGATTGTGGTACAGTAAATGTTTGCTCTACAATCCAATTATAATATCCTCCTATTAATGATCCTGCATCTGATTTTGGAGCAATCCAATAATAGGTATTCCCATTTACTGTATAACCTTGTCCTCCAGCAAAATAACCTGGGAAAACAGAAGTTACTGGAACATACGAATCATATGGTAAAGTGTTTGGAGATGTATATCCTTGCGGTAAAGCAACTACTTTCCAATTAGTATCACGCTGAGTTCCTGACGTTGGAGTTGTTCCATATCCTGAACCTATAATACTTCCTCCGCAAACTACAGGAGCAGTAAATGTTACTGTAGCCGTACTATTCGATCCGGTTGCAGTAGTTCCGTTTATAGAAAATCCTAAAGTAGCTGTTGCTGCCGAAGAACCACTAGTAAGAATAACTGTATAAGTCCCATCATTATTATTAACTACTGATCCTAACGTTCCTGCAGTTGTAGTGACCACTACGGTACCACCGCTTGAGGTTAAATTATTTCCTGACGCATCTTTTAATTGAACCGTAATTGTCGATGTTGTTGTTCCATTAGCAACTATACTTATTGGAGATGCTGTAATTGTTGATTTGGTTGGATCAGCTACAATAGCTACCGCTGTAAATGTAACTGTAGCTGTACTATTTGATCCGGTTGCAGTGGTTCCGTTTATAGAAAAACCAATTGTTGCAGTTTCAACAACATTTGAACTTGTAAGAGTTGCGGTATATGTACCATTATTATTATCTATAATGTTTGATATTGTACCTTTATTTGATGTAATACTAACATTACCTCCTGTACTTGTTAAATTAGTTCCCGAAGCATCTTTTAATTGTACCGTAATAGTTGACGTACTTGTTCCATTTGCTAAAATAGAGTTTGGAGTAGCAGTAATAGTTGATTTTGTTGGGTCAGCAGTAATTGCTACAGCACCACACAAATCAATTGTAGGTGTATTGCTACAGTCAAAAGAAACTACATTACCAGAAGAAGTTGTACTCTCTCCCATACTTCCATTTGTTCTGTGACCTACATAACAAAATTTAGTACTCCCTTCTTTTACATAAACCAAGGTATGACCTCCCAACTCAGTAAAAATAGCTTTGTCTTGACCTACTGTGAATCCTTGTGGAACTGTTGGGTCATAAAGACCTGGGTCATTTAATTGCCCTAGCATTAATCCATTATTATCCCCCCATGAATACAAAACCGAATTTGTGGTTATTGCAGCAACACCTGGCATCCCTGCAGTATGTTCTTGGCAGCTAATAAAACTAACATTATTAAAATTTGTTGTCGAATTGCTTTTTACATTTACCCAACTCAACCTTTCTGTTGTAGTATAATCTCCACACTGTTTAGATGAATTATCCCCCAATGAATATAAAGCACCTGTATAACTTAATACATATAAAGTGTTTTTTGTAGTGGAGGTATTTTTAATACCACCTGTAACACCTATCATCTTAGGTTTGTTAATAGACGTAAACTCTGATGGTAAAGTCATCAAAGTAGCGTAATTTTTAGAAGTTACCCCTGAAGCATTTCCCAGATACGTTGATGAACCCCATGTGTAAACCGATCCATCAGTTGTTAAAGCCATTAAAGCATTTAATGATGCTGAACTTACTTGACCTCTAACCGCAATTACATTGGATAAATCGGTTGTACTATTAATCTTTACTTTATGCCATGTTGTAGCAGACAAAGTAGTCCCGTCTCCTTGTATGTTCGCGCTAGCTTGCGTTAGAATCCAAACATTGCCATTAGCAACCAACATTAGTGTTTGATGTGATGCTACAAACATTGTAACATCGGTCGGGGACACTCCCAAAGGTAATTTAGTTGTAACGTCTCCGCCTATCGGAGTTTGAATTTTCTGAAATGCAGCACTCGTTGTTAATGTCCCGTCTAAAACGCCTGTCTCAAAACCCCATGCCCATAATCCTGTAGTTGAAAGAGCTAAGTATTGGTCTTTTCCTCCACTTCCAACACCCCCCATTGTGGTATGTAATACCGTACCTGTAAGAGCGGAAAAATTAGTTGTATTTATTGCTTTTGGTGGAGCTACATCTGTAGTACCGTTACTAGCTATTGCTTGTCCCCAAACTAAAAAATCACCATTGGAACTTAAGGCCATGGAAGAGTGATAACCACTAACAATTTTATCGTACTTTCTGTTCACATCACAAGCAGGAGGGGGTACAGTTATGATTAATTCATTAATTGTGTTATCACTTAAAGTATATCCTGCTGTGTTAATAATTGTAGCCGTAACAGAATACGTATTTCCAGATGTTAAACTGTTCACTATCGGCAAAGACCAATTATTTCCTGTAATAACTAAACCATTACTTGTTGTATACAATACCCCATTAACCATTACTGACAACGTTTCTCCACTTTGTAATGTAACGGTACCTGTAATCGTTGGAGTAGTATCTGTTGTTGTTTGTGAAGTTACAGTTACTGGACCATTAGGATTTAAAGCTTGTGTCGTTGTAAGATAAGCATTCAAATCATCCAATAAACCTGTAGTTGCGGCATTACCTGAAACATTTGAATTGTCAGTATAAGTTATTGCTTCTCCTATTTTTTTAAATCCCAAATTACTAGAACTATTTATTGTATAAGTTGAAGATCCTCCATAAACAAATGAAATTGGTGTTATCGTAGAGGATGGAATAATACCAAAAGTTTGATACCCTCCTGAGTTTGGTGTTCTCCACACAATTGCTCCAGGAAATTCAATTATCTGACCAGAGTTTAATTGTAATCGTATCGTTCCAGCAATATCATTCCCTTGAAGTTGGAAACTTCCATTGGTCGATTGTTGAACAAAAAATGCTTTAGCAATTCCTAACGTTGAAAACGTCTTAATAGTATTCGCTGTTTGAGCATTACTACCCACTACGCCTATAAATCCTTCCGAGAAAGGAACACTGACTTCAGTGGTTTGAGAATGTAGTGCTGAAGACAATAAAATTGCAAGCACGACAAATACTTTCTGAAATTGTTCTTGAATAGTTGAAATACCTTTTCTAATTTTCATAAATAAAAATTTAATAATTTTAATTAATTCAAAACAATTGTTATTGGGGACTAACAATTCTTTCTAAGAAAAGGGATCTCGAAATTTCTAAATAATTTGCAAAGTAAATTCAAAAACAAATAACTTGTGTTCTTAGGTGCAAAAATTTGTCAATTAAATATGTTTTTTTGACAGATTGTCTTCTGTTTTACACACTAAACCAACTTTATTTAACTCATAAAAGTACTTACAAATACTAAGAAAAAATTAGACAATTATAGATATAATTTATTGTGTTTTTTATAGAAAAAATATATCAAGGCACTTTACGCCCTAAACAAATCTGGTCATCTAATTCTTTTCTGTTTTATAATTCTATTTGGACCCTTATTAATAACTAGAACTCATAACAGATAATGTAGATAATTATACTTCTTACACTTTCAAAAAAACGTGCTGTATTTCAGATTAATTTATAAATCACATTTAAAAATTTCTATATCATTTTTTGAAATTAATCTTTGAGCTACAAGACTTCTTGTATCTTTAAAAAAAAGCACTATTTTTACGAAATATAATATGGGCGATTAATTGTCTATATTCCTTCTATTTATAATTTAATACTACACATACCAATGAGTTCAGAGAAAGAAGCCAAACTAAAAGCCTTACAACTTACACTAGACAAGCTAGACAAAACCTACGGAAAAGGAACCGTAATGAAAATGGGTGATAAAGCCATTGAAGAAGTAGAAGTAATTTCTTCGGGTTCTCTAGGAGTTGATTTAGCTTTAGGTGTAGGCGGTTATCCAAAAGGAAGAATTATTGAAATCTATGGTCCTGAATCATCAGGTAAAACAACCTTAACCTTACACGCTATTGCCGAAGCACAAAAAGCAGGCGGAATCGCTGCTTTTATCGATGCAGAACACGCTTTTGACAGACATTATGCGGAAAAATTAGGCGTAAATATTGAAGATTTAATTATCTCTCAACCTGATAATGGGGAACAGGCTCTAGAAATTGCCGAAAACTTAATCCGTTCAGGAGCGATTGATATTGTGGTAATTGACTCAGTAGCAGCTTTAACACCAAAAAGCGAAATAGAAGGCGAAATGGGAGATTCTAAAATGGGACTTCATGCTCGTTTAATGTCTCAAGCCTTACGTAAATTAACCGGAACCATTAGCAAAACAAACTGTACTGTTTTCTTTATCAATCAGTTAAGAGAAAAAATAGGGGTGATGTTTGGAAATCCTGAAACAACAACAGGTGGAAACGCCTTAAAATTCTATGCTTCGGTTCGTTTAGATATTCGTCGTGCTTCTCAAATTAAAGATGGCGAAAATGTAATTGGAAACCGAACTAAGGTAAAAGTGGTAAAAAATAAAGTGGCGCCACCTTTTAAAACAGCCGAATTTGATATTATGTATGGCGAAGGTGTTTCTAAAACCGGAGAAATATTGGACCTAGCAGTAGAATTTGAAATTATCAAAAAATCAGGTTCTTGGTTTAGCTACGGCGATACCAAACTAGGACAAGGTAGAGATGCCGTTAAAGCATTAATCAAAGATAATCCAGAATTAGCTGATGAACTTGAAGAAAGTATCAAAGCACGCATTAAAGAGTTAGCCTCGGCTTAATACTGTTTTAACATTAATAAAAAACGCAGGTTATTTACCTGCGTTTTTTTATTTAGCTTCATTCTCAAAAATCACCAGTTGATTATATACTATCTGGTACACTTCTTCTTTAATTGCCTTTCTATCCTCTAATGTCTTTCCTTGTGTGTTTACGTGATGATGTATTTTAGCTCGCATTAAACCAGGGCTCCCACTAAAAAAAGTATACGACAAACGCCTTTTATTGTCCCCAAAGGAAATAGGAACTATCGGAATTTGATGTTCTATAGCCAATCGAAAGGCGCCGTCCTTAAACGAATCCAAAACAATAGACTCGTCATACGGCACTCCTCCTTCGGGAAAGATACAAATGCTTAGACCTCTTTTTAACCGTTGTTGAGCGCTTTTAAAAACAGCTCGACGGCTTTGTGCATTGTTTCGATCGACCAAGATACAGGTTCGTTTATAAAAAAAACCAAACAAAGGTATGGAAGCCAACTCCTTCTTGCCTACAAATACAAATGGAGCATCTACTATGGCTAACATCAACATAATATCGGTCATCGAGGTATGATTAGCCACAATCATATAGCTTGTGTTAGGAAGTAATGCTTGTGCTTTTTCTACTCTATAATAAAAACCCATTCCTAATAGAATGAATTTAGCCCAAATTCGAGCCATACTAAAAAAATAGGGGTATCCGCGCTCCGAGAGTATTGACAAAAGTAGAAACGGCAGCATCACAAGAATAGGAATGGCAATTAACACATAAAACCATATGCGCCAAAGCAACCAAAAAATCATTTTTATTCCTCTCATGTGGTCAAATGTATGAAATGAATGGCATTTAAAAAATATAATTGAATTCATTGTAACTTTATTTTCTTTCTAAAGTTATAAAAGCACTTCGTAATAATGGCCCACTGATGTTTATATATTTATATTTTTTAACAATAAACATTTATTGATAATCAATAAATATATATCTTTGTAGAGTCAATTTAAAACCAATTCGAATGGAACTAAAAATTACAACTTCACAAATTCTAAAATTTCTTCACCTAGTCTCTTGGTTGATTTTTATAGGACTTTGTATTGAAGCAGGCGGTGTGCTTTTCAACACTTTTTTTGTTTTTTATATTAATCCAATGGCTTCTCAAAATTTTTGGCAAACCATCAATCTCAAACCACTCTATGATTTTGACAAAGGTTATTTCTTAGTATTTACCGTTTTAATGCTGATTGTTGCGGTATTAAAAGCTCTATTGTTTTATTTAATTGTAAAATTGTTGCACGACAAAAATCTAAATCTAACTAACCCCTTTTCTAACAAAATGACAAAATTTATTTCTAGAACGGGCTATCTAACAATTGGAATTGCCTTGTTTTCAAAATGGGGAGAAAACCAAACAAAATGGTTAGTCGAAAAAAAGGTGTCAATGCCTTTTATTCAAGAAGTAAACTTGGGAGGAGCAGATGTGTGGTTTTTTATGGGAATTATTTTTTGGGTGCTTGCGCAACTTTTCAAACGTGGCGAAGCTATTCAATCAGAAAACGACTTAACAATCTAAAATATGGCAATTATAATAAACCTAGATGTAATGATGGCAAAACGCAAGATGTCACTTAACGAACTTTCTGAAAAAGTAGAATTAACTTTAGCCAATCTTTCTATTTTAAAAACAGGTAAAGCCAAAGCAATCCGTTTTAGTACACTAGAAGCCATTTGCAAGGCATTAGAATGTCAACCTGGGGATATTTTAGAGTATACCGAAAAAAAATAATTTAAACCCCCAATTAAACAAAAAGCACTACTCTCGTAGTGCTTTTTGTTTAATTGGATAACCAACCTGCAGGATTGATATAAGAGGTGTTTTGAAGAATTAAAAACTTAATAATAGTTTTTCCTGTCTCTCCATTAGAACGAACCCTTCCTATCGATTGTTTTCTGCTTACCTTTTCTCCTTTGCTTACAGAAACAGCACTTAAATTTTGATACACCGTGAAATAATCTCCGTGTTGTATCATTACGGCTCTATTCACAGGAGATAAACTAATTACACTTGTCACAACACCATCAAAAACTGCTCTGGCAGTAGCGCCTTGATCTGTGGTAATTTCTACACCACTATTATGTACCATTAATGATTTATACACCGGGTGAGGCTGGTTACCATAACCCAAGGAAATAACCCCGCGTTCCACCGGATAAGGCAGTCTCCCTTTGTTGGCTCTAAAATTATCAGAAACTATTTTAGCCTCAGGGGTCAAATCAATTTTGGTAGACGAAACAGGCTCTTTAGATGCTGTTTCTGGTTCTTCTTCTACCTCAATTGGTTTAGTTATTGGTTTGGTTGTCTTATTGGTCTTGTTGATGTTTGCTAACTCTTTTGCAGCTGCTAATGCAGCTGCTTTTTTCTCCTTGGCGGCAGCAGTTGCGGCAGCTTTTTGTTTAGCTCTTTCTGCGGCAGCTTTTCTATTAGCTTCGGCGATTGCTTGACGAATTAAACGATCTATTTGTCGATCAATGGCCTTGGCTTCTTGTTGTTTCTTCTTAATGTCATTAGCAATTTTATTCTTGTCTTTTTTAATAGCATTAACCAGTTTCTCTTGTTCTTGCTTTTCTTTCTCTAATGACAGTCGCTCTTTCTCTTTTTCTTCAATTAATTTTTGTTTGGCAGACTTTTGAACATCCAACTTCTGATTATAAACGACCAATTCTTTTGATTTCCCTTTAATCTCTTCTCCTTGAATTTTTCTAAAACTAGTATATTGCTTCATATACTGCAATCGTTTATAAGCCTGCTGGAAGTTTTTGGACGACAATAAAAACATCGCTCTGCTCTCTTCTGAACGGCTTTTATACGATTTTACAATCATCTTAGCATAGTCCTCTTTTAGAATCTCTAACTCTTTTTTAAGCTTATTAATTTGTACTTGATTACTATACATATCATTACTTAACAATTTGGCTTGTTTTTCGGTTGTCTTAATCAAATTCTCTTTTAGCGCAATTTTTTTCTCCTGGATAGCCATGACATTAACTGCCGACTTTTCCTTTTTCTTAACGGATTGTAGGAGTTTTTCATTCTCTTTTATTTCTTGCTGAATTTGAGCTTTTCGTTGTTCTAACTTCTCTTGTTGCGTTTCTTGGCCCCAGGTTACTATGGTGGCGCAAACAAAAAGTAGACTAAATAGCAATTTTGGCATGATCAATTGTTTTTGCAAATTTACTTAATTATAATTCTTTTATATCCATTCGGGATACTATAAGGAAAAGAAAGTTCTTCATTAAAGTTTACCGAATTGTAATTTAAACTGATTTCTGTGGTTCCTTTAGTTTGAAACGTATGAATCAACACTTGCATAGGAATTGTTCCTGCTGCAAATGTAGCATGTTCTGAATAACTCACTTGAACTTTTCGATCTTGGGTTGGCTGACTTATTTCTTGTTTCTGAATTAAAAACTTTACCAAATCCAAAACAAATGTCTTTTTGCCGTCTCCAGACCGTTCGTCAACTAATTCAAATCCTTGATCTCCTTTTGACAATGCATACTTTCCTTGTTGCAAATCATCAAAAGCTTCTCCCAATAACATGTTTTGGATTTTAGCATAATCTAAATCAGTCCCTAACCATTGTGTTATTCCTTTAAAATCTCCTTCAAAAAAAGTTCCGTTCATTTTTTCATAATAACTTACAGCAGTTGGTGTAATTAACGCCTTAGCCATGGTAATTCCTAAAAATCGAACGCTAATCAAAATCTGTTCGTCTTTCTTAATTTTTATTTCTGCCGAAACATTTTGTGTTTGTTTTTCATCAGAAAAACGCACGTTAGACTTGATATAAACGGTAGTAAAGTTGGTTTTATTTTGATAATGATTGGCAATTACTTCCTCGGCCGACATCCCTTTTGAAACAGTGGGCTCGGGTATCGTTGTAACAACTGCTTGTTTGGTTTTACAAGCGCTCAAAACTGTTAGAAGTGCTATTGTACTAATTATTTTTTTCATTTCTTTCTCAACTGAATTAATTGATTCGCTTTTGCAAAATACGTTTCTTTACCTTTAAAATCTTTCAACCCATTGCACGCTTCCGCCAATTGTAAATTAAAATTAATTTCCAAATCCAAATCATCTACCACATAATCCATACCTGCTTCTAATACTTCTTTCGCTTTTTTAAATTGGCCTATTTGATTATTAGCTACGCCAGAATAAAAATAAAGCTGTGACATTGCCGGATACAACTCTAAACTTGCTGTGGCTTTCTGAATCACTTTTTCGTATTGCTGGGTTGCCGTATATGCCTGAAGCAACAACACCGTGGTTGCTGCCGCATCCGCTTCTTTTTGAAGCGCTAATTCGTAATAATAAATTGCTTTGCTGAATTGTTGTTTGTTGTGATAAAACTTTCCTACTTCTTGAGCAACATTGGTATCTGGACCTGCATCAAAAGAAGAAATTACTTTTTCAAAATCTGATTCATACTGTGGGTTCTTAAATGAAAAAATTAAAAACTCATTCAGCACTCGGTGTTTGACTATTTTAGGTATTTGATTATTTTCTATGACGCGATACATAGTTGCTACCGCTTGATTCCCATCATTAGCATCCAAATAGCTCTTAAAAAGAGTAACATCTTGCCAGTCTGTAGGTTGATTCTTAGTGGCTAAAAGTATCTGATTTTTAAATTGCTTTCTGTCTTGAGATTTTCCAAATTTAGCATCCATCTCTCCAATTAAAGTTAATGCTTTTTCCGGTTGATTTGTTGCCATATACAGCGGAATCAAATCGTCTTTATAATGTTCGTCAAACGGAATCAATTTTTGTATTGCAGTCATTGCCCGCTCGTAATTTTTTGTTTGAAAACTCACATCATATAAACCCACCCAAAACCATCTGTTTTGAGGCTCAATTTGAGTTGCTTTTTCAAAAGACTGATAGGCACTTTCATATTGCTTCAGTGCCAAATAATTTTTGCCTAACTCAAAATAAATTGTCGCGTTATTAGGCTGACTTACCAAACACTTTTCTAATGCTATAATTGCCTTGTCGTGATTTTCAATGCCTTTTTGCAAGAGCGACTCGTAAAAAGAATCCTGGAACGCATCCGAAACCATCGCAATATCTTCTGGCTCTGTTTGTGCTTGCCCCACAAAAGGGAAAAAAAACAGACTGAAACACAGCAAGATAATGGTCTTTTTGTACATGTTCTATTCTAAAACAGAGTAATCCCCAATACTAATACTTGTAAAGTTACCATCAAAATTAGCGTGGTTACCAATCATTGCATTGTCTAAATTAGCATTTTTGATATGGGCATGTGTTTGTAACAAACTATTTTTAATAGTGCTGTTAGTCACATGACACCCTTTTCCTAAAGAAACATTCGGTCCAACAGTTGCATTAATCAGCACCACATCTTCGCCAATATAACAAGGTGGAATAATCGTTGAATTTTCTATTTTCACTCCCGTATCTACAAGTTGTTCTCCGTCATTATGCAAAAATCCTAACATTCGAGAATTGGTCTCTACTGTAACTTCTTTATTACCACAATCCATCCATTCAGCCACTTCGCCAGGAACAAATTTCATGCCTTTAGCCATCATTTGCTTAATTCCATCGTTGATTTGGTATTCGCCACCATGAATAATATTATTATCTAATACCTGTTGCAATTCGTTTTTGAGTACTGCAATATCTTTAAAATAATAAATTCCAATAACGGCTAAATCAGAAACAAATTCTTTAGGCTTTTCTACTAATTCTATTATTTCGCCAGAGTCATTCAAATTCACTACCCCAAAAGCCTCTGGTTGATCTACTTGTTTTACCCAAATCACGCTATCGGCAGTTTGATCTAAATCAAAATCGGCACGAATTAACGTATCCGCATACGCAATCACTGCAGGGCCACTCAATGAATCTTTGGCACACATAATAGCGTGTCCTGTTCCTAAAGCCTCATTTTGGTAATAAATGGTTCCTTTAGACCCTAATTTTTGGGCAATGGCAATCAAATCGACCTCTACTTGTTTACCAAAACTCTCGTGGATAATAAAGGCAATTTCTTCAATATCTTGATTCAACACTCCTGCAATATCTTCCACCAAACGATGCACGATTGGTTTTCCCGCAATAGGAATTAATGGTTTAGGAATAGTTAATGTATGTGGGCGTAAACGTGAACCACGTCCTGCCATAGGCACTATTATTTTCATATTGTATTGAAAGATTATAAGATTAAAAGATTTAAAAATTCAGCGTTGCAAATCTTTAAATTTTTCAATCTTTAAATTATTAAATTTTATTTCACTCCAGTACTACCAAAACCGCCTTCGCCTCTGGAGGTTTCAGACAATTCTTGTACTTCAATCCATTCGGCTCGTTCGTGTTTTGCAATGATTAATTGAGCGATACGTTCGCCGTTTTCGATGATAAAATCTTCATGAGATAAATTCACCAAAATTACCCCAATTTCTCCTCTATAATCGGCATCAACAGTACCTGGCGAATTCAGTACTGTAATTCCTTTCTTAATAGCCAAACCGCTTCTTGGACGAACCTGTGCTTCGTAGCCTATTGGTAGCTCAATAAACAGGCCTGTTTTTACAATAACTCGTCCTAAGGGAGCCAATGTGATTGGAGCAGACAAATAGGCTCTTAAATCCATACCTGCCGAAGCTATAGTCTCATAACTAGGTAACGGATGTTGGGATTTATTAATGATTTTAATTGTCATTTTATTTTTTTCGTTTAATGATCGACAAAATGGTTGCTTTTTCATTGTGATACACAAAATACACAAATAGCAATAATAACGGAATCCCCACAAAATAATTTTCTCTAAATCCGTAAAAAGAGATAGCCGAAAACAAAATAGAAAGTCCTAAATAGCCTCCTATTTTTTCCATATCATAGGGAATAGGATAATAGCGGTTTCCTAATACATACGAAATAAACATCATGCTTCCGTAAGCAGCAATGGTAGCAATAGCTGAGCCATAGTAACTGAATTTTGGAATTAAAAGATAATTCAGAACCAAGGTTAAAATAGCTCCAATTATCGAAATATAAGCCCCCATTTTTGTTCTATCGGTCAATTTGTACCAAACCGAAAGGTTGTTGTAAATACCCAAACAAAAATTAGCTAAAATAATTAAAGGTACCACTTTCATAGCTTCCCAATACGACTTGTTGTCCAGCAATAAGAATTTTAAAACATCGGCAAAAACTATTACACCCAACAAAATCAAGGAGCCAAAAATTACAAAATATTTGGTAATCATAGCATACGTTTGTGGGGCACTTTCATGATTGGAATGACTAAAAAAGAACGGTTCAATTCCTAAACGAAAAGCGGTGGCAAACAATACCATAAACAGCCCCAATTTATAACAAGCGGAATACGCTCCCACTTCGGCTTTTGCGATGTTGTCGGGCAACCAATAACCTAAAAGAATTTTATCAAAATGTTCATTGACGGCAAAGGCAATTCCAGCTACCAAAATAGGCAATCCGTAGCGCATCATTTTTTTCCAAAGAATCGCATCAAATTTTCTCGTCAAAGAAAGATAGTTAGGAGAAAGTACTACCAATGTCAACAAACTTGCCGCTAAATTTGAAACAAAAATATAGCCTATTTCATAATTTTCGACATATAAATTTCCTAAGAAAGAGTTTGGATTAGAGTTAGCTATTTTGGGTAATACCAATAAAAAAAAGATATTCAAAAGTAAATTGACCGCCACATTACCAATTTTAATTATGGCATACAGCATCGGTCTTTGATTAGCACGCAACTTAGAAAAGGGAACAATCACCAAGGCATCCAACACTAATATCCAAATGGCATACGTAATGTACTGCGCTTCTACATTGGCCCAAGAAGCTAAGGTCCCTCTAAAAATTAAGGCGCCAAAAAGAAAGAGAATAGATGACCAAAAAATAGAAATCGTAGAGGTTGCAATTACGTTTTCCTTGTCTGTTTCTGAATTATAAAACCGGAAGAATGCGGTTTCCATTCCGTAAGATAAAACTACATTGAAAAAAACCATCCAGGACAATACAATAGACACCTCTCCGTACT
>JACCDQ010847510.1_pt1 | contig 26995 bp, 21 predicted proteins | sample 7446031 | NCBI WGS metagenome assembly JACCDQ01 (sample SAMN15323442, study PRJNA562643) | freshwater metagenome | isolation source: river surface water | place: USA:Blue River Watershed | collected 2017-08-17 | reverse complement strand
CGATCACCACCTGGCATTCGAGCCGGGTAATGAGGTCCATCGCCGCGACAAGCGCCTCCCCGCGGGAGGGCTGGATTTCTATATGCCAATCGATCTCGGCCGCCCTTCGAGAAAATGGAATCAGCGCCGGATTTACAAGATAAGTACCCTTTTCCAGATAGAACCGTGCGCCCCGAACGCGACGCTTGTCCAATTCCTTCATCTCGGATATCGTCGCCTGTGCGTCGACCATGGCAACGCCACGCGCGTCATCTCCAAACCGATCGAGCGCTTCCAGCAGGCAGCTGTTGTCTGAGCCATAACTAGCGGCAGCAACAACCACGGAGCGCCGGATTCCCAACTTTCGCTTCAGTAGCGCATAGTCATTCACCGTGCCAATCGCCCGCATTGGCTTGCCGGGAGGTTTAGGGAAGCGGGGGTCGAAGATGTGATGATGGCAATCGACGGTGCCAACAGGCACTTCGTTGCGGGGGCGCGCAGAGCCTGTCGAGTTTGGAGCACTGAAATCCTCAGTGGCTCCCTCATTTGTACCAACATTCGAGTTCATGATTCACCTCCCTGCGCGTTGCGAAGTTTTTCAAGCACAGCTTCCAGCTGTTCAACGCCAATCACCACGAGGCCATCTTCATCGCCAACAATGATGTCGCCCGCCTTGATATGCACGCCGCCCACACTCACCGAGCCATTGAATTCGGCAGTTTCCTGGTCCGATTTTGAGGTTGTCGGAGACGTCCCGAGACAGAACGCCGGAAAACCCATGTCCCTGATTTCCGCAAAGTCCCGCACGCTGCCGTTGACGAGCACTCCGCTAACACCGCGAGCCTGACAACGCTCTGAATGATGCCCACCCCAGCCAGCAACATCAGTGCGCCCGCCAGCATCAAGAATGACGAAATCCCCTTCCTTCGCCAGACTGCGACTCACCTCTCCATGACGGCAAAGCCGTTGATCAGGTCTTGCTGGCGAATGTTTCGGAACCTGCCGGATGGTGAATGCGACACCAACCACAGCCTCACCGCTGGTTGTGCAGCGAAATCCGACGATCACTGTACGGCGAAACCCTATCGCTTCCATGACGTCACTGACGCCACTCGTTCGCGCTTTTATCAACAACAATCTCTGATCAGTCGTCAAAGTCATAAATACTCCAATTCACTCCATGATCGGTTGCACCGCTACGAACCGTCAGCACAAAAACGTGACGTTGTTTGCTTGCATAAAAATAACAGTTTATCTCTATTTTTAGTCGAGTCAACTAAATTGTCGACAATTTAATTAACAAGGTCAAAAATATACGACAATGACGCAATCACTTTTTGACGTTGTTGCCATCAGGGGGACTGGATCCAGGCCAACAAAAGTGGGTGCGCCGTCGCAACGCCGTGAACAGCCACTCCCGGCGGGAAAGGTCGAAGGCTGAGGATCAAGATCAGATTCTTTGATCTTGTTTGTTCGGAATACCATGTCACCACACCAAGGATTGCAATGACATTCTTTCAATGGGTGAGTTCGCAAATTCGCCTCAAAAGATCTTTAACTCGTCGACAAAAAATCACGATGATCAAAATCATGTACCGCGAGACTGAAGCATGAAATTCGGCTATTTTGGAGCGGTCAATTGAAAACCAGAAAGGTTCGTGCTTCCGACCTGGAGGAAAAGGACTTCCAGCGCTTTCTAGTTACTCGATTCTTTGGTGCTTCGGCCAATCAAATGCTGCTGGTCGCGGTAGGCTGGCAGATGTATGACCTCACAGGCAGTGCGTGGAATCTCGGACTGGTTGGTCTTTTTCAGTTCATGCCGGCTTTGCTATTTGGCGTGCCGGCCGGCTATCTCGTGGACAAGTATGACCGTCGCTACCTGCTGTCAACCGCATTTATGCTCCAATCACTGGCTTGCATAGGCTTGGCTGTGGCAACTGCGGGACATTGGGTAAGCCGTGACCTCATCCTTGGCGTGTGTCTGATCATTGGCTTGGCAAAGTGCGTACAAATGCCGTCTACGCAAGCATTGCTCCCATCCCTGTTGCCATACCATCGACTCACGCGGGCACTCTCGCAAAACTCGGCGGTCAACAAGATGGCAGTTGTCGGTGCGCCGGCATTGGGTGGTTTCGTATACGCGTTCAGCGCGCTTGGGCTTTACGGGCTTTGCACAACGCTTCTTCTGATTTCATTTTATTGCGTCATATCAATCCGGCCATTGCCTCGCCATGACACAACGACCGTGATGGATCTAAGCTCCTTATTTGCTGGCTTCCGATTTATCTGGAATCATAAGATTGTGCTCGGAGCGTGCTCACTCGATCTTTTTGCCACGCTGCTGGGAAGTGCGACCGCTTTTTTTCCGATTCTTGCCAAAGATGTCTTGCATACAGGACCATGGGGCGTCGGACTCCTGCGCGCTGCAATGGCTGCCGGAGGACTTTCAGTTGCGATCGCAATGACTCGTTATCCAATTGAACGTCGAGTCGGATTCCGAATGTTCGTTGCCGTTGCGATCTACGGATTCGGCATGATCACGCTCTCGCAATCCACTTCGCTGCTTTTGTCCTGTCTCGCGCTCGCCATCAGCGGTGCTGCAGACACAATAAGTGTCGTTTTACGCCAGTCGCTGATTCAACTTGAGACAACCGATAGCATGCGCGGACGTGTCAGCGCGGCGAATTCGACTTTTGTTGGCGCCAGCAATCAACTGGGTGAATTCAGGGCCGGAGTTAGCGCTGAGTGGCTTGGTGCGACAAGTGCATTGCTTGCCGGAGCCGTTGGCACGATGCTGGTCGTAGCACTTTGGACCAGACTTTTTCCTGATTTGGCTCGTCGCGACGCCATGAGAGATGGCTCCTCCATTCCTTGACTGCACTGGCTTAGCGGTTTTTCGACGGCAACAGGCATAGACATTGTCAGAGCTTCAACATTTTTAATCATCAACGATGACGTGGGCCGGATCGAACCGAAGCCGGAATTGTCATCAAATTGCATCGGTGTGCACTTGAACTGTCCATAAAAACCAATCCAGGCCAATCATTGCAATTCCGCGCCCTCTTTAGGGTGCAATCGCAAAAAAAAGCAAAGTGAGACCATGGTCAACAGTCCCACCACCACAAAAGCCGGCGAAAAGTCTCGCGCTTGAAGATGGGCTGCATCACCCTCGTGCCACCATACAGCCAGACCGACCGAGGTTGCGCCGAGAACAACACCAAAACTAACTGAAAGCTGCTGGATCATGGAAGCCAGGGTCGTTCCATGGCTCATATGTAGCTTAGGAATTTCCGAATATCCCAAGGTCCCCAACGTGACCATGCTCAGCGAGTTGACCAGCCCCCCCAACATCAGTGTGATGAACATAAGGAGATGCGGTGTTGACGGACTGAATTGACTGTAACTGATGTATGAAAGCCCGGTCAAGGTCGTCGCTCCAACCAGCAAATTACGAAAACCGATACTGAGAATCGCTCGTTTCATCACAAGACGGGTACTCAGTCCACCAATTGAAGTCGCAACGGTTAACAAGCCTGATGTGAGAGGCGAAAGTCCAAATCCCAATTGGAGCATGAGGGGCAGCAGAAAAGGCGCAGCGCCAACTGCAATGCGCAACGGCATGCCACCAATAACATTCGTCCTGTAGGTCCGAAATCTCAGAATATTCAAGTCGATGATGGGATGTGTCTGCCGGCTTCCGTGCAGGTAGTACAGCCAAAGCGCAAGAAAACCAATACCAGCAACAATGCCGGAAACCCAGACTGGCGCGAATGCCTTGCCGGCCGTTTCAAGAGAACCCATCAATCCACACAGTCCAACAGCCAGTAACACGAAGCCTTTGATATCGAAAGGAGCTGGTGCCTCATTCCGGGCTGTGTCCTCAACAAATCTGAGTGCAAGAAAGATGGCGATCAAACCTAGAGGAATGTTGATCAGAAATATCCATCGCCAGGAAGTCAATGTGACTATGATTCCGCCAAACAACGGCCCCATCATGCGACCCATGATAGGTGGTAAGGTATACCAAACCATGGCAGAGACCAGTTGTGAGCGAGGTACGGCTCGCAGCAGGATTAGCCTGCCTACCGGTAACATCATGGCACCACCGAGGCCCTGAAGTACCCGACACACCACCAGAACTGGCAATGAATTGGCTGCACCACATAAGGCAGATCCCAGAGAAAAAAGTGCTATCGCCACACAAAACACCCGTTTAGCACCGAATCGATCGGCAATCCAGCCACTCAGGGGAAGAAAAATGGCCAGACTCAACAAGTACGTCGTGATGGCCAGATTAACGTGCAAGGGAGGCACATGCAGGGATTCTGCAATACTGGGCAATGCCGTGGCGATCGCCGAAGTATCGATGTTTTGCAGAAATACCGGACTAGCCACAATTAGCGGGACTAGCCTGTTGCGAGTGACCATGTGACTCTTTTCAACCTAGTTGCGGCCGCAAGTCACTACATCGTGCTGTTGCAAACCTCTGATCCAAATGATCATTTTTGACGGCTATTACCTAGTTGATGACTCCAAGTGGCAAATGGCGACTGGATCATATTCAAGGCTGGACAGATCACATAAACGTCATCGTTTCTGCGGCGAGCTTGGCATTACAACGCAGTGATCAGATCCGTGTCGCGGGGAAGTCGACGATCTGTAACGAACCGCCTTCAGGATCCTTCAAATTAGTCAGCATGCGGCCTGTTGCTTCGATCGGCCTGGGCGGCTTGTCAAATGTATATCCCCGGGCAGTCAACTCCTCAAAAGTTTTATGAATGTCCGAGCTGCGAACGGCAATGTGTCGTAGTCCCAACTCACGAACCTTGCCATTGCCCTGATCGCGTGATGTAAGCTCCAAGATGGGTTGATCACCTTCTCCTGGAAAAGACAACTCAACAGCGTCACCCCCATGGTCCAATTTGCGCAGGAGCTTGAATCCGATCGAAACGAAGAAATTGGCCATCTGCTGTGGGTTTTCGACGACGATGTCGATGTGGTCAAGAGATCCGAGATGTGTCATTTGGTCTAGCCTATTAGTGATTGCTTTGATGTGTTCATGAATGACATTTTTTTGCAGACGGATGCTCGCGTACCCGCCTGACAATTTTTCGTCATTTCAATTCGAGAGATGCTTCAAGTCAGTTTCTCGCTATTGATTCAGGCACGAGCGGACTTCCAGCAATCGTCCAGGCGTGTAGCGTTGTCCAAGTTTGGATGCATGACAACGCCATGGATATGGTTCTGGAGTAGCTTGGAAACATTTCTAAAGTACATCTTGTAGGTCCCGTACTGGGCCAGCAGTCGAGCCTCCAGTTCATGCACCAACGCGATGCGCTTCTTCTCATTAAGCTCCTGTGACTGGAGGTCTACCAACTCATCGATCCGGCGGTCGCATAACCTGGAGTAGTTCAAGGTGCCATCACATTTAGCCGAGTTGGTGTACATGGAGTCAGGGTCATTGAGCAAAAACGGCGCCCCACCGATTTCGATCTTGAATTGGCGATTTTTCATCGTATCGAGGTACTTTGCACTTTCCTGGAAATCAAGTGTGGCCTCAATACCGATTTTCAGCAGTCTGTCCTTGACGTAGATGGCATTGGCCTCGTAGACAGGAATGCGCTGGACCAGGAGTGTTTCCTTATAGCCGTTGGGAAATCCTGCTGCCGCCAGCAAGGCCTTGGCCTCGGTAATATTGCTCTCCTTGTAAGGGCCGTAACCTGGTATTTTTTCGAGTTGTTCTTTAGGCAGCGCCCATTTACCCGGCATCGCAAGACCGGCTGTAGCAAGCCCTTGACCTCTCATCACTGTTTGCATCCCTTCTTGGCGATTCATGGCGAGGCAAATCGCTTTGCGCACACGGATGTCGTCGTAGGGTTTCGCCTGAGCGTTGAAATTAATGGCGTTCGAACTGGTGGAATTGCCTGAAACCATATAAACCTTGTTACCCAATTCTGCTTTTCTTTCATCGGACAAAGCACCCATCGGCGCGTATTCATCTAATTGAGCAGTGCGGAAATAGGCAAACGCTGTATTGTCCTCAGGGATGATGAAAAATTTCATCCCATCGAGATAGGGGCGATTGGGCAGGTGATAGTCAGGATTGCGGACCAACTCAATGCTGACGCCGCGCTTGTATTCCTTGAGCTTGAACGGACCGGTGCCGATGATGACATCGGTCATCGGGCCCTTTTCCAGGATGTGTTTCGGTAGAATAACCATCCAGCCACTAGCGAGATTGGCTAAAAAAGAAGGCGACTTTCTTTTCAGAATAAAACGCACCGTGTTCGGGGTTGGCGTGATGATCGAATCGACCGCGTCAAAGAGGTTGGATCGCATGGAGACGATTCCTTTGGGCGGATCGCGCAACACATCAAATGTGAATTTGACGTCTGCAGAGGTGCAAGGCTTGCCATCGTGAAATTTCAGACCCTTGTAGAGCTGAAAGGTGTAGGCCAAGCCATCCGATGACACCTCATAGGATTCAGCCAGGTCCGGCACAATCTTGTCCGGGTCCAGCGAGTCATACCGAATCAAGCCGTTGTAACACGGACCTGCCACCGTAATGACGCGACTTGCATTGTTGGCAAAGGTATTGAAATTCGGCACATCATTGGTGAGGTAACGATTAAAAATCCCGCCGCGCACGGGGGTTTCTTTGCCACCACTTTTAGGATCGGTTGCCGCGAAGGCGATGTCACCCATGCCTGCACCCAGTCCCAAGCCCATCAGGGTGGGAGCCAGGATAGCCTGCCGACGACTCAGACCGCGGGAGGAATCCAGAAAAATACCAGTGTCTTGTTTAGTCATGATAGTTCCAATCCAGTTTTACATTGTGTATTTAAAACCAACGCCTGACTCTCTTGCTGAAAGGCGCTTGCCAGCGTACCCAACACGGGGTGCTGAATTAAGCTTTGGACTTCCAGCAGTCCTGAAGCCTCATCGCGTTGTCTTCATTGGGATGCAGTCCCCAACCGTGGACATTGTTCTGGTACAGACGGAAACGGTCCTTGAAATACATCTGGAAACCTGAGTACTGAGACAGCACCCGTTTCTCCAGTTCATTGACCAACGCGATCCGCTTTTTCTCATCCATCTCTTGTGACTGGCGCAACACGAGCTCGTCTATTTTGGCGTCACAAAGCTTAGGGTAGTTGTAGGTTCCATCGCAGGTCACTGTGTCAGCATAGATCGCATCCGGGTCATTGTTCACATATGACATGCCGCTGGCGAGCAGTTTCCACTGACGCTTGGATTCTTTTTGGTAATACGCAGCGGTCTCCTGAAGATCGATTGTGATATCGATACCTATTTTCCCGAGTTGATCCTTCAAGAAAATCGCATGCGCTTCAAACGCAGCGATCCGTCGTGCCAGCATCGTTTCCTTGAAACCGTTGGGATAACCTGCGGCAGCCAGCAACGCCTTGGCCTGCGCGATATTGCTGTCTTTGTAATCGCCGTAGCCTGGAATCGCCTTCAGCTCCGCAGCCGGCAAGGCCCATTTGCCGGGCATGGAATAGCCGCTCGCCGTCCCCAATCCACTCATGACCGTGGTGAGAGCATCTTGCCGATTGATAGCAAGACAAATTGCCTGGCGCACGCGGATATCGTCGTAGGGCTTTTCCTGCATGTTGAAGTAAATGCCCATGATGGCGGTGCTGTAGATCTTCTGCATATAGGCGCGCGAAGCCAATTCTTTCGCACGAGCCAGGACAACACCAGGACCAGGTACATATTCGTCGAGTTGGCCGGTTCGGAAATAGGCATGGGCCGTGTTCTCATCTGGAATCACGAAGAACTTGATGCCATCAAGGTAGGGACGGCTTGTCAGGTGGTATTCCGTGTTCCGGACCAGGTCAAGACTCACGCCACGCTTGTACTCCTTGAACTTGAAAGGGCCCGTGCCAATCATGACGTCCTTCATGGGGCCTTTCTCAAGGATGTGTTTGGGAAGGATCACCATCCAAGCACACGCGAGGTTGACCAGCAAGGACGGTGATTTCCTCTTCAAATTGAACCGCACGGTGTACGGGTCGAGCGCCACAATGGAATCCACCGCGTCCAGCAAGTTGGCACGCACCGACACATAACCAGCGGGCGGATTACGTATGATGTCAAACGTGAACTTCACGTCTGCCGAAGTGAATGGCATGCCGTCATGAAACTTCACACCCCTGCGCAGGCGAAAGGTGTAGGCTTTCCCGTCAGCTGACACGTCATATGACTCGGCAAGATCCGGAATAATTTTTTCCGGCTCGAACTCGTCAAAACGCACCAGCGCGTTGTAGCAAGGAGCACCTACAAAGACCACCCATCCGGTCGTATTTGACAGGGTATCGAAGTTGGGCGGATCACCAGGCAACCGGCGCGAAAGAGTCCCCCCCCGCACAGGCGGACCGTCGCCACGCAGCGGATCGGTCGCAGCAGAAGCGGTCAGCCCATGGAGTCCCGCGACCATACCAAGGCCCATCGCGGTGGGAGCCAGGATAGCCTGGCGCCGGCTCAGACCGAGGGAGGAATCCAGAAAGAATTTGTCATTGCGATCATGTGTCATGTTGTCTCCTATTAAGTTTTTTACTTCACTGCTTTCAAACCAGCGTCATGGTTTAACCATACTTGAACCCGGCGTCACGTGGCCTTGGCATATTTGGCCAGATGTGCATCTAGCCGGCTGTAAACACGGCGTGCATTGCCGCTGAAAACCTTCTCGCGCTGGCTTTCGCTGAGCCAGTCCACGGCGTCAATGTAGCGCTTGGTGTCGTCGTAGTGGTAACCCGTGCGCGGATCAATGCCCTTGACGGCGCCAATGATCTCCGACGCAAACAGCACGTTATCCTCGGGCACCACCTCAAGCAGCAACTCGATGCCGGGCTTGTGATATACGCAGGTGTCGAAGAAGACGTTTTTCATCATCTCTTCCAGCGGCGGGCGCTTGAGTTGCTGCGCCAGACCGCGGTAACGTCCCCAGTGGAAGGGCACGGCGCCGCCGCCATGGGGAATGACGAACTTCAAGGTCGGGAAATCCTTGAAGAGATCCGACAGCAGGAACTGCATGAAGGCGGTGGTGTCGCCATTGAGGTAATGGGCACCGGTATGGTGGAAGTTGGGGTTGCACGAACAGCTCACATGCACCATCGCCGGCACATCAAGCTCCACCATTTTTTCATACAGCGGATACCAGTGACGCTGCGTCATCGGATGGTCTGTCCAGAAGCCATCCGACGGATCAGGGTTGAGGTTGCACCCGACGAAGCCAAGCTCTTCGACGCAGCGCTCGAGCTCAGCGATGCAGTTGGCCATGCCGCCCCCCGGTGTCTGGGGCAACTGGCACACACCGGCCAGCCGAGTCGGGTAGAGCGTGACAGCGCGGTGGATCAAGTCGTTACATGCCTGCGTCCAATGGCGACTGGTGGTCTCATTTCCAACGTGGTGGGCCATCGCACTCGCCGTCGGCGAGAAGATGGTGAGGTCCACACCGCGCTGCGCCTGCACCGCCAGCTGGTTATTCTCCAGGCTTTCGCGGATCTCGTCGTCGCTGATGTGAACATCAGGAACCAGGGCGGGTGAGCCCGGCAACGAGAGTTGCGCTGTCTGGCGGTTGCGATAATCTTTCAAGGCGGCGGGCGCGGTTGTGTAGTGACCGTGACAATCAATGATCAAGATGAGCTCCTTATGTATATTTTTCGTAGGATATGCGGACACTCACGAAGCCTACAATAGTGTTCCGACTGGTGGAACAATGGAGTGGTGATGACCGAGTACTCTGACGGCGAACTTGTTAATGCGGTCGAGCGCGCACTGTCGCTTCTTGATGCCTTTACCATTGATGATGCCTCACTGGGGCTGACCGAACTTAGCCGTCGTGCTGCGCTACCCAAGACATCTGCACTGCGCTTGGCGCGCACACTCGCGGCGCACGGCTACCTGACCCCGGTCGCGGGAGGTGCATGGCGCCTGGGCCCCGCCACAGCATGGCTGGGTGCCCGCTACCAGGTCGCTTTTGACATTCACAACACGATCGAGCCGATCATGCAGGCACTGGGACACGACACGGGACAAAGCATCTCGTATTTCGTCCACGATGGCGACTCGCGTATTCGCCTTCTGCATGTTCACGGTGAACGGCTGGATGCGAGAAAAATCAGGGTGGGCGAGCCATTGCCGCTTGACAGGGGCTCGCCTGGACAAGTCCTGCTCGCGTTCACCGGCCGACAAGGCAGCCTCTATGATGAAATCCGTCAGCGCGGATTTCATTTCACGATCGGCGAGGCAAGCAAAGCCTCTGCGAGCGTGGCTGCACCAGTGTTCGGCGCACGATGGAACGTCGTGGGAGCCCTATGCATCGGCGTTCCCTCAAACACGGCCAACGAAAAACTGCTTCGAGCGTATGCGCCAGCACTGATGCTCGCTGCAGAAAAAATGTCCCGCGCACTGAACGAAGAACACACAGCGCGAAAACCGCTTGCTCTCGCGCGCTCCACCTGGCACCCAAAGTGATGGAACCTCGTTCAAGCGGTCACTGGATCCGCCCCTTGGATGCGTTTTATCTCGGCTATCTGCCATGAAAATAGTTGACAATATTGCGTGCAATGACATCATGAATTGAAGATGATGATGGCTATGCTGGCCGAACACGGTGTTCAGATGGTTGATTGGAAAGAACATGTCCTCGACTTCCTGTTGGTCAAGGTGAAATCATTGAATTGGCGCGTTTACTTGGCAGCAAAGATGACAATGCGAGGGAAAAACTCATTTTTCACCTGTGGGATTAGCCGAACGTTTTCCTAACTTGCAGCTCGGACAGTCGGCGCTGGAGGCTCTTACGCCCTTCGGTTTCCCATTGGCGGGATGGAGTCGGACACAAAAATCGATCCCTGGAATCGAATGTTTCACCGATCTAGAAACATTTCTTGCTCGAACTGATATCCTGATTTGCCTCCTGCCGCTCACTTCGGAGACAGAAGGCCTGCTGGGTGCAAGGCTCTTCGCAGCTCTTCCCCCTGGCGCACGGCTCGTCCACGCAGGGCGCGGACGACAGCTCGACCCGGGCGCACTTCTGGCGGCGCTGGATTCAGGACAAATTGCAGCGGCCATGCTCGACGTCACAAATCCTGAGCCACTCCCCCCAAACGACCCACTATGGACACACCCCAAGGTGATCGTCACGCCGCATGTGGCGACTCGCATCGAACCACGAAAAGGCGCACGCCACGTCATCCGGGGCATCCTCGCCGACCTTTCCGGCAATGTCCCCGAGGGTCTCGTAGACCGCGAGCGTGGCTACTGAAGCCCACGGGACGCCCCAGATCGCCCAAAAACTCTTCGAAACTGCAACATAACCAGGTCGAAAGTGGCATCACAGAAGTCCGAATGGGCAATTCAGTGAACTCTTTCGCATGCTCAAAAAACGAGGGGCAGCGCTCCCACCGGCAGGAGTCCATCGGCATCTGGTCCGGCGCGAGGCCGGAGCTTTTACCGGGAGTAGGTGCTCGTTGCCACAAGCTATAGTGTCCTGATTGGCGAGAGTTCGCTCGCAGGCCTCAGTCGTCCTGGCGCAAGGCCAGCTGCGCCGCCTGTTTCCAGGCAGCAGCCGCCTGATCGGTGTCGCCCTGGCGCTGCGCCAGATCAGCCAGCATCATGCAGGCACGGGCCGCCAGGCGGTGGTCATGCAAACGTGGCAAGGCCTGTTTGATCAGTTGTTGCGCCTTGCCCCACAACTCAAGATGCAGGCAGGCCACACCCGCCAGATATTGCAAGACGGCATCGCCAGGTTGCGCCATTTGCGCCTGCTCGATACGCGCCAGCCAGGCCGAATCCACGGTGCTGGCAAAGGCTGCCTCCAGCACCCGGACCAGATCGATTTTCTGGCTTTGGCTCAGGCCATCCGGCGCCGACACCATGCGCTCCCAAACCGGCAGCAGCCACCCCAGTGCCGTCGCCTGTTCCCCCGCCAGCAGCAGACAACGCTCTGCGGCCAGGCAAGCGACCTCTGGCATGGCCTGCTCGATCGCCTCAAGCTTGAGCCAGACCCGCTGCAACTGTTCGGCGTCACGGGCGTCCCTGATGTTTTCCAGCGCCAGCGCACGCACCAAGCCCCGGCCGGAGACCTCGGAAAAAGCACGGTGCTTGACCAACAAACGTGCGGTATCGAGCGCCAGGCCGGATTGACGCGCCAGCCGCGCCAGCTTGAGTCGCAGGCGCAGCGCGACGGTGCGCCGGGCTACTCCCGACGGCAGTTGGCCAAACCATTCCTGGGCCGCAACGGCATCGCGGTCTTCAAGCGCCCAGCGCACGGCGCGCAACAACAAACCCTCGCGCACACCCAAGGCGCCCACGGCACCAAGACCGGCTGCCTGCGCCAGTGCTTGCTGCAGATGGGCATCACGCGCCGACTTGTCCTGTAGGGCCTGGGAGCTTTCAGCGGCCAGCAGTGAGGACAACACCCGCAAGCGCACGACAGCCGCAGCACCGTCACTTCCGCCCGCAATCGCCGCATCACGCGCCAGCACATCCAGCGCGGCCTTGCGGGCGCGCAAGAAACGGCCGGCAACAAAATGGGACAGGGCTTCGAGCAGACTGGCAAACATGGCCTGTTCCTGGTGGCGCAACCGCCATGAGCGTGCCTGCCCCGGCAAGGCAAACAAGGCCGCCAGGGCGCGCAGCGCCAGGTGGATCAGCAAAAACAGCAAGCCCAGCAACACCAGCACCATATTGAGCGACAAATCAACCCGGTAAGGCGGCCAGAAAACGGTGATCGTGCCTTCGTTGTTGCTGACGAACAGCGCCAGAGAAACGGCAACACCAAACAAGCCCAAAAACCACAAGGCAACTCGCATGGTCAGCGTCCTGCGGCTACCGTGGCCAGTACCGCCAGCGTGTCATCAATGCGTGGCAATTGGAGCGTACGCATTTGCACCTGGGTCTGTTGCAGCAGAGCGATGGCGGTCTGGCTTTTGCGTGCATTGACCTGAAAGTACTTTTGCAGCATGGCATCGGCATCGGCAAGGTCTGAGCGCGCTGAATCAATCTGACGTGCCAGCAAGCCGAGGCGTGCATTGAGCAGCTTCAGCTTGAAGTTTTCCCGCAGAAAAAAGGACTGCTCGGGTGAGAGCAAGGCGGCATCCGGGTTTTCAATGCGGCTCACGCGGACCAGGTTGCGCGTCTCCTGAAGCACCAGCTGCAAGCCCTTTTGCCACCAGCTGAGTGAAGTCGCCCCTGCCGTGACCGGGTTCTTATCAGGCTGGCGTGCCGGTGCCACGGCATTGGCCAGCACCAGTTCATCGGCCAAGTGCACCAATTCGTCTAGTTTGATCAGCAGGGTCGGGGTGTCGCTGACCGCCGATGACTTGACCCGGTCGATGTCACGGGCAATGGCGCGCTGCAGCAAGGCCAGCCGGGGTTGCGCGGCCCGAACAATGCGCTGATCCGCACTTTTCAGCGCGGCCAGCAAGGGTTCTACGCTGCCTGTCAGCTGCGCCTGTTGCTGCGCCAGACGCAGGGCAGCCTCGATGTCGACTACCAGATTTTCATCGCGCGAACGCGACATGCTTTGCATCAGTTCGTCAAGCTGGCTGCGTTGCAGGGCGACCTCACTCAAGCGCGAATCCAGCACGGCGGCACGCGCAGAAGCATCCTGCGCCAAGGTCATGGCCTGTTTGGCCATGGCATGGGCCTCCAGCGATTGCGACTGCGCCTCACCGCTCTGGCGTGCCAGTTGCTCCTGCATGCCGGCCACCTTTTGCCACAACAGGGCGCCGGTCAGCACGGCCGCCAGCGACACGATGCCAAGAGCCCACAGGACAATGCGCAGCGGCAGCGTGCCCCGGCTTGTCACAGAGCCGTCGATCACGACTTCCGGGCCGATAGGGGTCGCATCTGTGCCACTGTGCTTGGCTGGGTCGGAAGGAAGCTGGGAATTCATGCCAACGATTCTACCGAGGCCAGCACATCCGCAAGGGTGGGGCGTGACTGTTTGACAACAGCAAAACCCAGTTTGCGAGCCGCAGCCTCAATCCGGGGGTGGGTGGCTACCGCGCGGGCGGCAGACCAATCCTGTGTCGGCAGCAGACTCTGCAGATGGCCCAGGGCCTCAGCACTGCTGAACAGCCAGACCGAGCCATCCGTGGCAGCCGACTGCGCCAAATCGCGCTGCTCGCGCGTCCAAACCGGTGCACCGCGTTGGTAGGCCACCACAAAATCAACCGTTGCACCACTTTGGCGCAGCTGCGCGGCCAGCCATTCGCGTCCCAAGCCCTGGTCGTGGTCAACCACTGAGCTGCTGTGACGCGCCACACTGTCGCCGCGCACAATCAGCACCCGGTCGCCCGGCTGCACCTGGTTGTGCACCTGTTGCCAAAGCGCCTCGGAATCAAACTGACCGACCTGCTCGGGGGGCGTGTCGAGCAAAAACATGGGTACGCCCTGCGCCAGCAGGGCGTCCGCGGTTCCTGGCCCGGTGGCCCAGCATCGCGTCTTCAGGGCAGTCCGCACCGCGTCATCGGTCGCAGAGATCGGCTTGGCCTGGAAAAAAAAGTCGACCGCATGACGGCTGACAAACATGACCGCACGGTAGCCCGCCCAGTTCGACCAGGCGGCACGCAGCGCGGTGGCATCGGCCAGACCGCGCACCTCGATCAGCGGCAACACCTGTGCATCATGACCTTGAGCCGTCAATTTGTCAGCCCAGTGCTGCGCCTGTGGCTGCACCCGGGTCACGATAAGGCGCATGATCTGGCGGAGGATCAGGAAGTCGCGCTCAAGTGGGCCAGCGTGCCGCCTTGTGCCAGCACCTGGGTGCGCAAGTCGTGCGCCACACGTTGGCCGAGGTCAGAGGCACTTGCGAGGTCACGGACCGGACCACACAGGCTCACTCGCACCAGAGGCAGCTTACCCTCGGTATCCCCCCAGGCGGCATCGATCGTCATGTGCTGATCGGCTAGCGTGGCATAGGCCGCCAGCGGCATGGAGCAGCTCCCGCCCATGGCCCGGCTCACGGCACGCTCTGCCGCCACCGCCAGCCAGGTGGTCTGGTGCACCAACGGCGTCAGTGCCGCCGCCACATCGCTGCGATCGGTGCGCACCTCAATGCCGAGTGCCCCCTGACCCGCGGCAGGCAGCATCACCGAAGGCGCAAACACCGCACGAATGCGCGCCTTCAGGCCGAGGCGCTTGAGACCGGCCGCAGCCAGCACAATCGCGTCATAGAGACCCTCGTCAAGTTTGCGCAAACGCGTGTCGAGGTTGCCGCGCAGCGGTTCAATGCGCAGATCGGGGCGCAAGGCACGCAGCAAGGCCACGCGGCGCAAGCTTGAAGTGCCCACCACCGCACCTTGCGGCAAGGCATCGAGATTGGCGTAGGTGTTGGAAACAAAAGCGTCGCGCGGGTCTTCGCGTTCCATCACGCAGGCCAGGCTGAAGCCTTCCGGCAGCTCCATCGGCACGTCCTTGAGCGAATGTACGGCCAGATCGGCGCGTTTTTCTTCGAGTGCCACCTCGAGTTCCTTGACAAACAGACCCTTGCCGCCGACCTGGCTCAAGGCGCGGTCCAAAATCTGGTCGCCCTGGGTGGTCATACCCAAAAGTTTGACCTGATGCCCCATGCCGCCCAACAGCGCCCGCACATGCTCGGCCTGCCAGAGGGCGAGGCGACTTTCCCGAGTTGCGATGGTGAGTTGACTCATATTGACTGGCAAAATACCGTAACCTTTTAGTAATTTTGTTCTGTCGGGAATGCTAGCATGGCTTTTGCTTACGCTCATCCCCACAGACTCTTAAAACTGCCATGATCAAGTCCACCCCCGCAGCCAAAAAAAGCACACTTCTTGACAGCGAACGCCCCCTGGTGGAAGACATCCGTCTGCTCGGCCGTATTTTGGGCGACGTGATTCGCGAGCAGGAGGGTGATGCGGCCTATGCCCTGATCGAGCAGATCCGCCAGCTCTCGGTCAGCTTCCGTCGTCATGCCGACCCGGTGGCAGACAAGGCGCTCAACAAGTTGCTGAAGGCCCTCAGCAGCGAGCAAACGGTCAGCGTGGTGCGTGCCTTCACTTATTTCAGCCACCTGGCTAACCTGGCCGAAGATCGCCATCACATCCGCCGCCGCGCGGTGTACGAGCGCGCCGGTAGCACGCGCCCCGGTAACATCGACATGACACTCAAGCGCTTGAGCAGCGGTGGCATCTCGCCGCAAGCCATCAGCCAGATGCTGGCGCACAGTTTTGTGTCACCGGTGCTGACGGCCCACCCCACCGAGGTGCAGCGCAAGAGCATTCTGGACGCTGAACGCGCCATCGCCCAACTGCTGACAACGCGTGACGACATCCTGGCCCAGGCAACCGCCAACAAGGTTGCGCACGATGCCCTGACGCCACGCGAGTTGGCCGGCAACGAGGCTCAGCTACGCGCCCTGGTGCTGCAGTTGTGGCACACGCGCTTGCTGCGCTTTACCAAATTGACGGTGGCGGACGAGATCGAAAATGCGCTGAGTTACTACGAATCTACCTTTCTGCGCGAAATTCCCAAGCTGTATGCCAGCCTGGAACAGGCGCTGGGGCCGCACCCGGTGCATAGCTTCCTGCGCATGGGCCAGTGGATTGGCGGTGACCGCGACGGCAACCCCAACGTCAATGCCCAAACGCTGATGCATGCACTCGGTCGCCAGGCCGACATGGCGCTCAGGCACTACCTGACCGAGGTCCACTACCTGGGTGGCGAACTCTCGATGTCTGCCATGCTGATGGCGTTTCCACCCGAGATGCAGGCACTGGCCGAGAGTTCGCCCGACACCAATGAACACCGCAAGGACGAGCCTTATCGGCGCGCCCTGATCGGCGTCTACGCGCGTCTGGCTGCCACCCTCAAGCTGCTCAGTGGCGGCGAGGCCGCGCGCCATGCGGTGGCACCCCAAAACCCCTACACATCGCCCGACGAACTGCTGCGCGACCTGCGCATCATCGAGTGGTCCCTGATTGCCCAGAAAGCGCAGGCCCTGATCGTGCAGCGACTGCAACCGCTGATCCGGGCTGTGGAGGTGTTCGGCTTCCATCTGGCCACGGTCGACCTGCGCCAAAGCTCGGACCAGCATGAGACCGTGGTGGCCGAGCTGCTGGCCGTTGCCCGGATCACACCGCATTACGCCCAACTGGACGAATCCGCCAAACGCAAGCTGTTGCTGGACTTGTTGCATGACGCGCGCCCGCTGCGTGTCATCGGCCACCAGTACAGCGCCCACACCCTCAGTGAAATCAGCATTTTCGAGGCCGCCAAACAATCACGCGCCCGGTTTGGCACACAGGCCATTCGCCACTACATCATCAGCCACACCGAAACCGTGAGCGACTTGCTGGAGGTGATGTTGCTGCAGAAGGAAGTGGGCTTGATGCAAGGCACGCTGGACGCGCAAGCCCGCTGTGACCTGATCGTGGTGCCACTGTTTGAGACCATCGAAGACCTGCGCAACGCCTCCACCATCATGCGCGAGTTTTACGCCCTGCCCGGCATCCTTGCGATGGTACAGCGTGGCGCGGCCGACCAGTATGGCGAACAGGACATCATGCTGGGTTACTCCGACAGCAACAAGGACGGCGGCATTTTCACCAGCAACTGGGAGCTTTACCAGGCTGAAATTGCGCTGGTCGACACCTTTGACCGCCTCAACCAAACTGGCGACAGCCCGATCCGCCTGCGCATGTTCCACGGCCGCGGCGGCACCGTCGGGCGCGGCGGCGGCCCCAGCTTCGAGGCCATCCTCGCACAACCCCCGGGCACCGTGCGTGGCCAAATTCGGCTGACCGAACAGGGCGAGGTGATTGGCTCCAAATATGCCAACCCCGAAATTGGCAGACGCAACCTGGAAACATTGGTGGCGGCCACGCTGGAGGCCACCCTGTTGCACCCGACCCAGTCCGCCGAGCCCGCCTATCTCGAGGCGGCTTCTGAATTATCGCTGGCCAGCATGGCCGCCTACCGCAAACTGGTGTACGAGACACCCGGCTTTACCCAATACTTTTTTGACGCCACGCCAATCCGAGAAATTGCCGAGCTCAACATTGGCTCGCGCCCGGCCTCACGCAAGGCCACGCAGAAAATTGAAGACCTGCGTGCCATCCCCTGGGGCTTCAGCTGGGGCCAGTGCCGCCTGACGTTGCCCGGCTGGTTCGGTTTTGGCAGCGCGGTGGACGCCTTTTTGAATCCGCCGGATGCCACCCCCAAGCTCACCAAACAGCGCCTGGCGATGCTGCAGCAAATGCAGAAACAGTGGCCATTTTTCAGCTCGCTGCTGTCCAACATGGACATGGTGTTGGCCAAGAGTGACCTGGCGCTGGCCTCCCGTTACGCGGAACTGGTGGATGACAAACGTCTGCGCAAAAAGGTCTTCGGTGCGATCGAACTGGAATGGCAGCGCACCACGCGCGCGCTGGAACTGATCACCGGCGACAAGCAGCGCCTGGCGCACAACGCCGCGCTGCAACGCTCGATCCGCCACCGCTTCCCCTACATCGACCCGCTGCACCACCTGCAGGTTGAACTGGTGCGCCGCTACCGTGCCGGGCAAGTCGACGATCGCGTCAAGCGCGGCATTCACATCTCGATCAACGGCATTGCTGCAGGGTTGCGTAACACGGGTTAGGCGGCGCTCATCAGGGCCCGTACCGCGCTGAGCTGGCGACGCGAGACAAACAGCGCCTCGTCCACACCGTCCAGGCGCACGGCCCAACCCTCCCCCTCCTCGGGGTCGTGGTGTTTTTCCAGCGCCCGCACGGCGCACCGGGCCACCAGCGCATTGCGATGAATCCGAATGAAACGGCCGGCGTGGCGGCTCTCCAATTCGGACAGTGAGCCTTCCAGCAGGTGACTGCGGCTGGCCGTGCGCACGGTGATGTATTTCAGTTCGGCCTTCAGATAAAGCACCTGAGCCAGGGGCACACGTTCGGCACGGCCTCGCTCATGGATCACAAGCACCTCTTCGACCATTTCATTGGTTGTTGCTTGCGCCGGCGGCGTCAACCGCGCCACTTTTTGCAGCGCAACCTGCAAACGCTCCAACCGGACGGGTTTGGTCAGGTAATCCAGCGCTTCCAGCTCAAACGCCTGCACCGCATGTTCGGTGAAGGCAGTCACAAAAACAACTGCGGGCGGACGGGGCAATTGACGCAGCGCCTGCGCCAGCATCAGGCCATCGGCGCCCGGCATGTGGATGTCGGCCAGCACCGCATCCACCTCGTTGTGCTGCAGGAAGTCGATCGCCTGCACTGCATTGGCGGCCTCGCCCAACACCCGGGCACCGGGCTCTGAGCAATCGCCCAGCAGTGTTTTTATCCGGCTGCGGGCCAGGTTTTCATCATCCACGACCAACACACGAAGCGTCATGCCGGCACCTCCACGCGGACCCGGAACACACCCTCGCTGATATCGCTTTGAAACTGGGCCTGCACATCGTGCAACAGGCTCAGGCGTTCACGCACATTGTCCAGTGCCGAGCCGCTGCCGCGCACGCTATTCATGCCAGACATGGTGTTGCTGACCTTGATCACCACACGCGCACCCCGGCGCTCGGTGCTGACCCGGATGTCGGCCCCGCTGGCGCTGGGCTCGACACCATGTTTAACCGCGTTTTCCACCAGCGGCTGCAGCAGCAGGGGCGGCAGCCGCGCCGCATTGGCGGCCTCATCCAGTACCCACGAGACACGCAGGCGCTCACCAAAACGCACCTGCTCGATGGCCAGGTAACGCTGCGCCATGGTGATTTCCTGCGCCAGCGTGACCGATTCGCCCTGCTCCATCAAGGCATGCCGAAACAGGTCGCTGAGGTCTTCGAGCAGGCGCTCAGCCTTGCCTGGCTCTGCGCGCACCAGCGCAATGGCGCTATTCAGGGTATTGAACAAAAAATGCGGCCGGATGCGTGCCTGCAGTTCGGCCAGGCGCGCCGTGGTCGCCGCGGGTGCCCGGCCCTTGGCCCGCAACATCAGCGCGGCCACCAGCACGGCAGCCAGTGTGGCGCCGGCAAATGCACAGCCCCACCAGGGAGCGGTCTGCTGCAAGCCCGACCAGGCCAGCATGACACACCCGTAAAGCCCGGCCAGCCCACCCAGCAGGATACCGGCGACCTGCTGCATGGCATGGGGCAAACGCGCCAGAACTTTCTTGAACATACAGGCCACGATCAGCCACAAGAGCGTGGCAGGCAAGGCCGCGCTGGTGATCAAGGAAAGCCGCAGCAACCAATCCAGCAGGCTGGCAGCGCCGAACATGGCGGCTACCGCCATCACGACCTGCACGAACAACACGGCACGCAACACCACGCCTACATGGCAGGCGTCAAACACCAGCGCTGTAGCTTGTGGCGCGTCATTCTTGGGCGGGGCCGCGGCCGGATCGTGGAAGACCGATAAAATTTGGGGTTCTTTCATTCATTTGCCTGATCGGTGGCGCAAGCGGCCATTGGGGCAATTATTGATGATTCTTGGGCACCCTGCCCTTCCCTTACCATTGATCCGCGATGAGCCAAAACCAATTCGACAAAAAGTCCCAGGCCTGGTCGGCGCTGTTTTCCGAACCCATGAGTGACTTGGTCAAGCGCTACACCTCCAGCGTCTTTTTTGACAAGCGCCTGTGGCAAGCCGACATCACTGGCTCACTCGCACACGCGGACATGCTGTCGGCGCAAGGCATCATCAGCGCCCAGGATCTGGCTGACATCCGGCGCGGCATGGCGCAAATCACGGCCGAGATCGCGTCCGGCGCCTTCGAGTGGAAGCTCGACCTGGAGGACGTGCACCTCAACATCGAGGCACGCCTGACCCAGCTCATTGGCGACGCCGGCAAGCGCCTGCACACCGGGCGCTCGCGCAACGACCAGGTGGCCACCGATGTGCGGCTCTGGCTGCGTGGCGAAATCGACCTGATCAGTGCCCTGCTGAACGACTTGCAACAGTCCCTGCTTGATGTCGCCGAGCAAAATGCCGAAGTGATCCTGCCCGGCTTCACCCACCTGCAGGTAGCGCAACCGGTGAGTTTTGGCCACCACCTGCTGGCCTATGTCGAAATGTTCAGCCGCGATGCCGAGCGCATGGCCGATGTGCGCCGCCGCGTCAACCGCCTGCCGCTGGGCGCCGCCGCGCTTGCCGGCACCAGCTACCCGCTGGACCGCGAACGGGTGGCGCGCGCCCTCGACATGGTTGACGCGCAGGGACTGCCGCAGGTGTGCCAGAACTCGCTCGATGCTGTCAGTGACCGCGACTTCTGCGTTGAATTCACCGCTGCCGCCTCGTTGTGCATGGTGCACATCAGCCGCCTCAGCGAAGAACTCATTTTGTGGATGAGCCAGAATTTTGGCTTTATCAAAATTGCCGACCGTTTCACCACCGGCAGCTCGATCATGCCGCAGAAGAAAAACCCCGACGTGCCCGAACTGGCGCGTGGCAAGACCGGCCGGGTGGTGGGGCACCTGATGGGCCTGATCACCCTCATGAAGGGCCAGCCGCTGGCCTACAACAAGGACAACCAGGAAGACAAGGAGCCACTGTTCGACACCGTGGACACCCTCACCGCCACGCTGCGCATTTTTGCCGAGATGATCGGTGGCCAGTTGAACCCGGCCACCGACAAGAAAGAAGGCGGCATCACGGTGAACGCCCCCGCCATGGAGCAGGCTGCGCTCAAAGGTTACGCCACGGCCACCGACCTCGCCGACTACCTGGTCAAGAAAGGCCTGCCATTCCGTGACGCCCACGAAACCGTGGCCCACGCCGTCAAGGCGGCCATCAGCCACCAGGTGGACCTGTCGGAACTGCCGCTGGCGGTACTGCAGGGTTTTAATGCGAGCATCGAAAAGGATGTGTACCAGGTCTTGAGCCTGCGCGGTTCGCTCAACGCCCGTGACCTACTGGGTGGCACCGCGCCCAATCAGGTGCGCCTGCAAATTGCCAAACACCGGGCCCGACTGGGCTGAACCCATGACATCACCTGAAACCACCGAGCCGATCCCCGCTTACACCACCGGTTGGCGCCTGGCCACCATTGTTTGCCTGGTGATACTGGCCGTGGCCACGGCCAGCGGCGTCGGTATGTACGAGATGTTCAATGCACAGATCAACCACCTGCAAGCCAAGCTCAAAAACGTACCGCAAACCAAATACATCGCAGTGTTGCTTGACGCCCGCCAGTCGCCCGGCATGCTGGTCACCTTCGACCCACAGGACGGTTTTTTGCAATTGCAGCGACTGACCGATATCAAGGAGAGTCAGGACGACAGCATGCAACTGTGGGACATCAGCGTCAGTGGCCAGGCCAAGTCGCTGGGGGTGCTGACACCCAAGGTCAAGACAGCGCAGTTGCCGACATCCGAGAAAACCCTGGCGGCGGTGACTCAGCTGGCGGTCAGCGTTGAGAACCGCGGCGGTGCCGACGCCGGAGCCCAACCGCTACAGCCCTACCTGTACCGCGGCGCCCTGATCCAGAAGGCGTTTTAAACCTCAAAAGCTCCCGCCATGTCGGCGCCGATGCTGAGCACGTTCGAGGTTTGCCTCATGTCAAGATGCGGCAAGATAACCGTAAAACGGGTTGTCCTAGCTCGAAGTGCACCGGCATGGCAAAGCCGAACACGTCCGCGCGGACCGCCATGTCAAGGTCAGCGGCCGGCAGATTTGTCCAGGTAATCTGCACAGGCAATATCTTCGTCGCCGTTGCGATCGTCCCATTCGCCGGTAATGACAAAACAAACATCTTCCCCGCCAGCTGCACGAATGGCCTCGGCGGTGGCCCTTGCACAGACGAGACTGGCGGCAAACAAGTGCCGGGTCTCTCGAAACAAATGCCGACCCCGCACCCCGGCCGCCGTGGTGAATGACCGCAGCACATCGATCACCACCACGGTATCGGCGGTGCTGGACTGGCGACCGGGTCGATTCAGGAACAGGCGGGAAAAACGCATGGCCATCAGGCGGTGCGGCGCAACAAATTGACACGCATGGGTCGCTCAAAGTGGGCGCCATCGGGCGTCATGTGGGGGGCAAAACGGTCCCGCACCTGCCGCAGCGTCGCAGTATCCCATTGATGGTTGAGATAGGTCACTCCCATCATGCGCGCTTCAAACTCGGCAAAATCACGGTATACCACCGGAACGCTGAAGTGCGTCTCGCTGACCTGCTCCCAATCCCCGGTCGCGACCGCTTGTCGCACCGCACGCAGCGCAGCCGCCCGCACCAGTTCCTCGTCGTGAAACAAACGCATCACCTCATTGAGCGGGCCTGCGAACACAGGCTCGGACACATAGAGCAAGCCGCCGGGTTTTAACACGCGGTGTGCTTCCGACAAGGCCTGCCCCATGAGCGGCAGGGGCACATGGTGCAGGGACTTCAGCATCAGCGCCAGATCAAACACCTCTGCCGGAAATGGAATCGACTGTGCACCGGCCTGGATGCATTGCAGGCCCGGCGCCGGGCTGAGCAGGTTCTTCGCATGCTGGCGTTCATCTACCTCCAGCCCGGTGACCTCGCTGGCCGGAAAGCGAGCCAACAGTTTGCGCGCCAGGTCTGCCGCGCCACAACCCAGCTCAATGATTTTCGGATGGTGATCCAGATTGACCAGCCGGTGCAGCAGGTCCAGTTCATCGTTGATCAGGAGTGTTGCCATGAGAACCTTTTGAATGATGAAAACCGGTGAATGTTCAGACCACCTGCAACTGGTGTGTCACCAGCTTGAAGTCAGGGTCTTCGGGGAACGACTTGATCTTGAAACCCAGACCTTTCATGAGCTTGAGCATATTGGGGTTGTTGGCCAGCACCAGGCCCTCGATTTCGGTCAGTCCCTTCTCGCGCGCAAAGTCCATGATCGACAGCATCAGACGCGAGCCCAGGCCACGCCCCTTGAACTCGTCAGCCACCACCAGAGAAAACTCGCAACTGGCACGGTCCGGGTTGGTGATGTAACGCGACACACCAATGATGCGTGTGGCCATGGCCGCCTGACCCTGGTCGTCGGTGACTTCTTCGGTGATCAGTGCCACCAGCGCCATTTCGCGGTCGTAATCAATCAGCGTGAAACGCGACAGCATGGTCGGAGGCAATTCCTGCATGCTGGAGACAAAACGGAAATACCGGCTCTCGGGCGACAGACTGCGCACAAAGGCCTGCAGCATCTCGGCATCATCGGGGTGCACCGGGCGCACGATGTACTCGCCGCCACCGGCCAGCGGGCACAACTGCTCATGTTGCGACGGGTACGGCAGGATCGCCAGATGGTTGTAATGGCGCACCGAGGGCGCGGCATTTTCGACCACGATGCGCGCGTCCACCGCCAGTGCACCAGACTCGTCGATGATGATGGGGTTGATGTCCATCTCACGCAATTGTGGCAATTCACACACCATTTCCGAGATCCGCAACAGGATCTGCTCCAGCGCCTCCATGTCGACGGCTGACGCACCACGCCAGACCCCCAGCGTTTCAGCCACGCGTGAACGCTCGATAAGACGGCGCGCCAGAAACTGGTTCAATGGCGGCAACTCCATGGTGCGGTCGTTGATGAGTTCGATCATGGTGCCACCCGCACCAAAGGCGATCACCGGACCAAAGGGCTGGTCGGTCACCAGTCCGACACAGACCTCTCGGCCGCGCTTCTGGTTTGACATGTTCTGGATCGTGACACCGTTGATGCGCGCGTGGGGCTGCAGCTTGCTGACCTTCTGGATCATGTCCAGATAGGTGTCGCGCACGCTGGTGGCATTGAGAATATTGAGCGCCACACCCTGCACATCAGACTTGTGGCTGATGTCCGGCGAGTCAATCTTGAGCGCCACCGGAAACCCCAGCTGGGTGGCAATCATGATGGCTTCATTGGCGCTGCGGGCCAGAATGGTCTTGGTGACCGGAATATGAAATGCCGCCAGCAGGGCTTTGGATTCCATCTCAGTGAGCACCTTGCGTCGTTCGGCCAGCACACTCTCGATCAGCAGACGCGCGCCCTCCACGTCCGGCTGCAAAAGGTCGGTCAAAGGTGGCGGGGTTTGTTGCAACAACTGCTGGTTTTGGTAGAACGAGGCAATGTTGCCGAAGGCTCCCACGGCCGCCTCAGGGGTCCGGAAGGTGGGAATGGCGGCATCATTCAAAATCTTGCGGGCCTGGCCCACGGAGGCATCCCCCATCCAGCAGGTCAGCAGGGGTTTGCTGACATGGCTGTTGAAGTTGGCCATGGCGCTGGCCACGGCATCCCCGTCAGCGCCCATCTTGGGTGAATAAATCACCAGGATACCGTCCACCTGCGGTGCCTTGCTGACGGCCTCGATGGCCAGCCGGTAATGCTCAGGCCCGGCCTCTTCAGACACATCGATCAAGTCCGTCAGTGTGGCCAGGGCCGGCATTTGCGGCTTGATGGCAAGAGCCTGTTCGGAAGTGAGTCGCCCGATCTCCAGGTTGATTTCACTCACCCAATCGGCGGCCAGCACCCCCGGACCGCCGCCGTTGGTGATGATGGCCAACCGTTTGCCGACCGGTTTGTAACGCGAGGCCAGGCACTTGGCGGCCGAGAACAAGGCCACAAACGAGCGCACCCGCACCGCTCCGGCACGACGCAAGGCGGCGTCAAAGACCTCGTCTGAGCCCACGATCGTTCCCGAATGGGTCAGCGCGGCCTGGTTGCTGGCCGGCTTGCGCCCGGCCTTGAGCACCACCACCGGTTTGGCATTGGCCGCCGCGCGCAACGCACTCATGAAGCGTCGGGCATTGGTGATGCCCTCCATGTAAATCACGATGCTGTGGGTCTGGGCGTCCGACGCCAGAAAGTCAAGCACCTGGGCCATGTCCACCGCGGTATTGGGCCCGAGTGACACCACGGTGGAAAAACCGACCGCGTTCTTTTTGGCCCAATCCAGAATCGATGCGGTCAAGGCCCCCGACTGCGACACCAGCGCCAGCGGCCCCTTGGATGCCAGTTCACCCGCGACGCTGGCATTGAGCTGCAATTGCGGCCGCTGAAACCCCAGGCTGTTGGGGCCCAGCAGGTAAATGCCATCCCGGGTCGCCATTTTGTGCAGCTCGGCCGCCTGGGTTGCGTCAATGCCGGAGGAAATCACCAGGGCCGAGCGACATTTCATGCGTCCGGCAATTTCGAGCGCGGCAGCCACTTCCTCAGCCGGCAGCGCAATGATCGCCAGATCGGCATTAACCGCAGCCAGGTCAGCCAGAGTGCCGCTGGCATGGATATCCAGAAAAATCAGACGGCCGACAAATGGCTGGGCAGCGATGGCCTGGTGCAGTACCCGGGCCTGCGAGGTCAGCGTCCCTGACTCCTCGGGCTTGCCGGCAAACACCACGATCGAGGCAGGTGAAAACAAAGAACTCAGAAAATGCTTGTCCATGAAACCACCTATTGATGAATAGTTCTTGTTGCCAAATGAGGTGAGCTTACCCTCAATGACGCGAGTCCTGTTTGACATGGCTCACCAAAAAAGCAGGCCAGCAGGCCAGCAGGCCACTTTATGCCAGATTACATCCGCCAAGCGCCTCTGGCCCCGCCAACAGCGAAAATCAACGCCTCATGAGCGCCCCGCCCAACCCCTTGCCACGCCGCATTGCCCATCTGGACATGGACGCGTTTTATGCGTCCGTGGAATTGCTGCGTTACCCGCAGCTCAAGGGACTGCCGGTGGTCATTGGCGGCGGACGCAGGCCGCAGGACGAGGCGCTCAAAGAAAGTCGGGACGAACGTCCCCTGCACAAGATCCCGGTGGCTGAATTCCCGCGCCTGAAGGACTACAGCGGGCGCGGTGTCATCACCACCGCCACCTATGCAGCGCGCCAGTTTGGCGTCGGTTCGGCGATGGGCCTGATGAAGGCCGCCAAACTGTGCCCCGATGCCATCCTGCTGCCAGTCGACTTTGCCGCCTACCGCCACTATTCGCGCAGCTTCAAAAACATCATCCTGGACATCGCTCCGCTGATGGAGGACCGGGGCGTGGACGAGGTCTACATCGACTTCACCGAGGTGCCAGGCGGGCAGCGCGAGGGCGGTCGGGTGCTGG
>JACCDQ010708526.1_pt1 | contig 27013 bp, 27 predicted proteins | sample 7446031 | NCBI WGS metagenome assembly JACCDQ01 (sample SAMN15323442, study PRJNA562643) | freshwater metagenome | isolation source: river surface water | place: USA:Blue River Watershed | collected 2017-08-17 | reverse complement strand
TCGGAGGCAGAGAAGGAGCAGTTTCTTCTGTCACGCACTGCCGGGATCAAGCCCATCATTCGCGCCATGCGCGGCGGACGTCCGTTCCTGATGCTGCCCGATCTTGACTTCGGCCGTAAGGAATCGATCTTCGTACCGTTCTTTGGCGTGCCGGCTGCGACGCTGGCAGCCCCGGCGCGACTGGCGGCCGCGACTGGCGGCCAGGTCATTCCGGTCACGACGCGTTTTCTTCCTGATTACCGCGGCTGGGAGGTAAAGTTCCATCCGGCGTGGGACAACTATCCGGGCGATGATATCGAAGCCGCCACGCGGCGTATGCTGGCCTTCATCGAGGACCGCATCCGCGAAGCGCCGTCCGAATATTTCTGGTCGCACAAGCGATTCAAGACGCGCCCGCCCGGCATGCCGCCGGTATATAAAAAATTGAACCGTTCGAGATAAGCGATGACAGTCAAATTCACCAAGATGCATGGCGCCGGCAATGATTTCGTCGTGATCGATGCAATCAATCAGCCGATCAGCTTTTCGCCGGAACAATGGCGCTGGGTCGCAGACCGCCGCTTCGGAATCGGGGCCGACCAGATCCTGGTGGTCGAACGTCCGACACGGCCGGATGTCGATTTCCGCTATCGCATCTTCAATGCGGACGGCGGCGAAGTGGAGCAGTGCGGCAATGGCGCACGCGCGTTTGTGAAGTTCGTGGTCGACAAAGGGCTGACGGAAAAGCGCGAGATCCGCGTCGAGACCATGTCGGGAGTGATTACGCCTCGATTGGAAGATGACGGCCGCATCACCGTTGACATGGGGGCGCCAATTTTTGAGCTGGCGCGCGTCCCCTTCGATGACCATGGTCTGCAGGCCCGCACCGTCGGCGACGCGACGGTATGGCCGCTAGATGTACTCGGCGCAACGACCGAGGTTGTCGTGCTATCCATGGGCAATCCGCATGCCGTTCAACTGGTTGATGATGTCGATACAGCGCCTGTGCTTCTCGATGGGCCGGTGATCGAAAATCATGCGCGCTTCCCGAAGCGCGTAAATGCCGGCTTCATGCAAGTGGTGAACCGCCAGCAAATTCGGCTGCGGGTGTTCGAGCGCGGTGCCGGTGAAACGCTGGCCTGCGGCACCGGCGCCTGCGCGGCGGTAGTCGCCGGCATCTTGCTGGGCCAGCTTGATTCGCCGGTAGCCGTGTCGACCCGCGGCGGTGATCTGTCGATTGCGTGGCAAGGCGGTGCATCGCCCGTCATGCTGACCGGGCCCGCAGTGAGTGTATTTGAAGGCAGCTGCGAAATTTAACTATAAGCGGTGACTGCGAGCGGCGCGCGAATCAGCGCCACTAGACTCAAATGCGCCGGCTTGCCTGTGCTCGCCTCTGCGAGATCAGGCTGCGAAAGCGATAGAGGCGCTGCCTGTAGGTGCCCTCCGGATCTAATTCCATGCCTGCCTCGGTGGGATCAAACAGCCGAGACGCGCGATCCAGCGCCTGCCGCTGTTCGCCGGTCAGCACTTGAATCAGGCGGCGGCGGCTGCGCGGGTGAACGTGGCGAATGTCGATCTCCAGACAATGACCGTGGTCGGCCGCTTCGATGTCTAGCAGCAGCGCTTCCGCGCGCGTGAGTCCGAACCAATAGGCCAGTTCGATTCGCGCTGCGAGGAAGGGATACTGACCGCTGACTTCCCGATTGAAAGTAGCGCGCGCGGTCACCGCCCAATCAGCTTTGCGTATTTTTGGCGCAATCTTGTCCAGCAATGCGATTGCCTCGGCATTGTTTTGTCCGGCGGCTTTCTGCAGCCAATAGACGGCACGAATATCGGCGCGCGCTTCAATTCGTCGCGCACGCCATGCGACGAGCCCCAGTTCAAGCTGTGCGCGTTCATGGCCGCCGACGGCCGCCATTTCCAAATGCCTGCGCGATTCCGCGATGCTGCGACGGGAAAATTCCGGCTTCAGATAAATGCGCGAGATCGCATACCAAGCCGCTGCATTGCCCTGTTCAGCAGCCAGAGACAGCCAACGGATCGCCTTTTTGTAATGGGCGACGCCAGAAATGCAGGCGACGCGCGCCCCCTCTTCATCCATCCGGGCGATCCACAGTCCGTAGGCAAGCTGAGCGTCGCTGTCGCCGCCTTCCGCGCTGATACGCAGATAGCGCTCGATCAGCTTGACGTTCGGGTCAGACACTGCGAGCAGCGCTTTCGCGCAGCGCATCAGCAAATTCAAATCATTCTTCGTGTGAGGCCTTTGCCGTGAATACATGCTGCTGCGGCGATCTATCGCCTGCACCAACGGCAATGCCCAAAATGTAAATTTCAGATAGTTGCCGTTCAACCATGCGTAGTCGGCCAGTGCCATTTGCGCTTCGCTGACACCGCCTCGTGCGGCCCTCGCGGCCCATTCCAGAATCAGGTCACGTCGTTGCCGCTGCTGGGGCGACAAGTCTTGCGCCTCTTTCTCTGCCAGCAGATCGTGCATGCCCAATTGTTGCGCATACAGCCACTCAGCATCCGCCAAACCGGATTCGGCTGATAGCTTCAGCGCGCGCATCGACTTCTGTCGCAATGACTGGTCAGCACGTGCCCAACTGGAAAATACCAGCATCGCGAGCACCAGCCCCGCGCGCGCAGACCCGTTCTCGAACGCACGCTCATACCAAAGCGCGACATGCAGCGGGTCGCTGTGCTGACGCGCAATGTTGAACGACACATGCTCACCGATCAGCATCCAGGCTTCTTGCTGATTTTGCTCTGCCGCTTTCTCCAGCCAGTGCAGTGCGGTCGGTTGACTTTGCGGCAGACTGGCGCTGCCGAACAGATAGCGTTTACCAAGCGCAAGCTGCGCTTGCGCTTGCCCGGCTCGCGCGGCACGGAGGATCAGCAGTTCTTCACGATTGGCCATCAGACAAGATGTGCACAGCAGAGTTATCAAAACAAAAACAATCAGACTCTGCGGCCTTGCCTGACTTGCGTCAACGCGAGGGGGTGTTAATAAAACAACAGCCTTTGTAAATTCCCAACGCTTGATCCAAACCTTGAATGGTTCAAACGCCCAGCTTCACGTCATTTCCAAAATAGCAATTAACTTTCAGCACATCCGACACACGGATTGCTTAAAAACTTCTACTGGGGATGACACGATGAAAAAGCTGCATATCGCGCTGGCCGTTGCCGGCGCCCTGTCCGCTACCGTACACGCGCAAACCAACGTCGAGATGTACGGCGTTGTTGATATGGGGTTCGTGCGCGAAACCGGCAACATCACCGGCCTCGCCAACGCGACCGGAAGCAAGCTCAGCAGTGGTGCGCAGTCCGGCACCCGCCTGGGCTTCAAGGGCCGCGAAGATCTCGGCAACGGCCTGGCGGGCTTGTTCGTGCTCGAAACCGGGATCGCAGGTGACACTGGCGGCTTCAATCAGGGCAATCTCGCGTTTGCGCGGCAAAGCTTCGTCGGCCTGCAGGGAGATTTCGGTACTGTGACGCTGGGCCGCCAATACACGTCGTACTTCCTCACGCTCAGCCAGGTTGCAGATCCGTTTGCGGCCGGACTGGCTGGCAACGCGCAAAACCTGATGCTGCCCCCTGGTGTACCTGCTGGCCTGCCAGCCGCTACCGATCCGGCCACGCTCAGTGCTGAGCCCGATCGTGTGATCCGCATGAACAATGCGATCAAATACACATCAAGGGAGTTCAACGGCTTCAGCGGCGAAATCGCTTACGGCTTCGGCGAACTTAGCGCCAGCAGTAATGGCAATCGCGTGCTGACGGCTTCGGTCGGCTACAACGTGAAACCCCTGGCTGTCCGATTTGCCTACTATCGCAAGAACAATCGTACGGACACCGACAAGATGGAGAGCGCACTGCTGGCGGCGAACTACGATTTCGGCGTCGCCAAAGTGTTTGCCGCGTACTCTCACAACGATTGGTTCATTAGCAAAAGCCGCGATGTCCTGATCGGTGCCACCGTACCGGTCGGCCCCCATACTTTCATTGCGTCGTACATCAGGAAGACCGGCCGCGGCGCCTCTGACGGCGATGATGCGAACCAATTCGCAGTGGGCTACACGTATTCACTGTCGAAGCGAACAAATCTGTATGCCGCGTACGGCACCATCAATAACGACGGTAACGCGAGGTTCACCGTTGGGAACAACTCGGAAAACGGCACCGGCGATAAGGCATTCAACCTCGGCGTACGCCACACGTTCTGAACACCGGGCATGTCGCCCGAAAGAATTCGGCGTCTGTTCATAGTGGAACGGACAGACACCGGATAGGCTGGTTTCAGCCTGCAGAGTCATCTGCGAATTTAATCTCCTCTCTTTTGCGGCACCTTCGGGTGCCGCCTTTTTTGGGTGATCAAGATTCCGTGTGTTGTGCGTGGCTACGGGTAAAATCCGGCACGTTGGCGTCCGAACAAACGATCGGATCGCCATTGTTCCGACGAGCCTCTACATGACATTCATGACCGAACTTACCGACGCCAACACGGTTGCTGATTTTCTGCAAAAACATCCCGAATTTTTCGAGCATCGTCCGGAGCTGCTTGCCGGTCTGCGTTTGACCACCTCTCTGGGTGGCCGCACTGTCTCGCTTCAGGAGCGGCAAGTCGAAGTATTGCGCGACAAAATCCGGCAATTCGAGCTGAAGCTGGCGACGCTGACCCGCAATGCCACGAGCAATGAAGTCGTCATGGGCAACTTTCATCAATGGGTACTCCGGCTCCTGGCAACGATGGAACCTGAAAATGCGCCGGACATGCTGCTGCGCGCCCTGAAAGAATGCTTCAACGTCCCGGCAGCAGCATTGCGACTTTGGCAGGTGAAGCCAGAACATGCGAGCGCATGGTATGCCGCCGATGCACAGGAGGCCTCTGCCTTTACCGAAAGACAATCCCTGCCGCTCTGCGGACCGGCCGCGGACAAGCCCGGTGTACCCTGGCTGGATAATGCAACGTCGATGCAATCAGCAGCGCTGGTGCCTTTGAAAAAGCGCGAGTCCCAGCAAAGTTTCGGGCTGCTGGTCTTGGGGTCTCCGGATCCGCAGCGCTTTTCGGCAGAGCTCGCAACTGATGTTCTGGTGAGAATCGGTGAAATCACCAGCGCGAGACTGCAAGAGCTGATTGCCTGACGCTATGGATAGCCCCGGCCATTCGCCGGATATCGCCGGCTACCTCACGCATCTGCAGACACAGCGCCAGCTCGCTGGACACACGCTCGACAATTACCGGCGCGACCTTGAGCAGCTTGCCAGCCTCGCCGCAGAGCAAACGCAAACCAGCACACTGGCGACATTGACGACCGCCGATATTCGGCGCTTCGCCGGGCAATTGCATGCGCGCGGCCTGGCACCGACGTCGATCGCACGCAAATTATCTGCTTGGCGCACCTTTTTTAGCTGGCTAGCCGATGAGCTCGGCCTACCGGTCAACCCGGTGAACGGTGTCAAAGCTCCGCGGCGCGCCAAGCCACTGCCCAAAGCATTGGGGGTCGACGATGCGGTCAGGCTCGTTTCGAACACGCCGATTTTCGCGCCACTGAAAGCCGCCAGTGCTCGCTGCAGCAAAGCGGTCTTTGAGCTGCTGTATTCCTGCGGCTTGCGCGTTTCCGAGCTGACCTGTCTTGATCTCAGGTATGTGAAAACAGAAGGCTATGAGTCGCGGGGCTGGATCGATCTCGACGCTGCCGAAGTCATTGTGACCGGCAAAGGAAACAAGCGACGCAGTGTCCCGGTAGGCACGGCGGCCATTGCTGCGCTGCGCGATTGGCTGGCAGTGCGTGCGGAACTCGCGCGACCGGTGCCGCTTGCTGATGAGCAGGCATTATTTTTGTCTGCGCGCGGGCATCGCATTTCGCCTCGCGAGGTGCAAAAGCGAATCAAAGTACATGCGCAAGCACTGGGCATTCCGGCCGACGTCCATCCGCACATGCTGAGGCATTCGTTTGCATCCCATGTGCTGCAATCGTCCGGCGACCTGCGAGCAGTCCAGGAAATGCTGGGACATGCATCGATCGCATCGACCCAAGTCTATACTTCACTCGATTTTCAGCGCCTCGCGCAGGTGTACGATGCCGCGCATCCGCGCGCAAAAAAACGGCGCGACAGCCGTTGAATTCCGTCGAATCGCCCCCATTCTGTTTCTGTTGAGTTAAAAGCACTGTCATGTCTCTGATACCCGCCACCATCCTGACCGGTTTTCTCGGCGCCGGCAAAACCACGCTGCTGAACCGCATCCTGACTGAGCAACACGGGATGAAAATCGCCGTCATCGAAAATGAGTTTGGCGAAGAAAACATCGACCATGAGATCCTGATCCGGGATAGTAACGAGCAGATCGTCGAAATGAGCAACGGCTGCGTTTGCTGTACGGTTCGCGGCGATCTGATCGTCGCTCTCGGCCAGCTCGCACAGAAGCGGCGCGACGGCACGCTGCAATTCGATCGCGTGCTGATCGAGACCACCGGCCTGGCCAACCCGGGCCCTGTCGCGCAGACGTTCTTCATGGACGAGGACGTCGGCACCTCGTATTTGCTCGATGGCGTGATCACTGTGGTCGACGCCAGCAATGCGATGCAGCAGCTGGACAACTTCCAGGAAGCGCAGCGGCAAGTCGGCTTTGCGGACCGGATGCTTCTGTCGAAGACCGATCTGGTCAGCGCCGATACTGTGTCTGCCCTGGAAAGCCGCCTGAAGCGTATCAATCCTCGCGCACCGATCGCACGCGCGAATTTCGGTTCGGCCCCGATCGGCGACATCCTCGACATTCGCGGCTTCAATCTGAACGACCGTCTCGAGATCGACCCTGAGTTTTTGCAGGCCGACGAGCATGCACACGAATGCGGCGACCATTGCGACCATGATCATGGCGACCATCACCATGCACACGATCATGGGCATCACCATGGGCATGCCCACGCTGCCGGCGGCCATACGGACGAGATCGCGGCGTTCGTATTCCGCAGCGACCGTCCGTTCGAGCCGGCCCGGTTAGAAGAATTCATTGGCAGCCTGATCCAGGTATACGGGCCGCGCATGCTGCGCTACAAGGGCATACTGTGGCTGCAAGGCGCGTCGCGCAAGGTGATTTTCCAGGGCGTGCATCAGACCATGGGAAGCGATCTCGGTGCGCCCTGGCCGGAAGGAGAGCCGCGCGGCAGCAAAATTGTCTTCATCGGCCAAAACCTGCCCAAGGACACCTTCATCGAGGGATTGACTCAATGCCTGGTACCGGCCGACCAGGAACCTGTCCCTGTAAGCTGAAGTCGCTGGACAGGCCCGGCAGAATCGTTACAAGATTAAAAATAGTATCCTGATTAATTAACAGTCATCCTGCTTGCAATGCACCGCCCAAAAGGCGACGCATTAAAAATAATGCAAAGCTTGCCGACCGGCCGGACAATGCGATTACAATAGCCGCCGGTTAAAGCCGGCCCCTGACATCAGACCCGGCAGGGCAGCTTCCCCGAGAAGCCGGATTTGTCGGGCTGCGCAGCGACAAGGCCGCAGCAAGTCCCGCAGGTAAAATTCACCGATTCGTAGTTACGAAAGCTAGCGACGTGGCAACCAATTCCAAAACCTCGAAGTCGACCGTCACGGACGGTGCCCTCCTTACCGAGGAACAAATCCTCGCAATGGGCGAGAAGGACTACATGAACCCGGCGCAACTCGCTTTCTTCAAGGCACGCTTGCAGCAGCTTGAGAAAGATTTGTTGAAAAACGCCGATGAGACCACGGAACACCTGCGCGAGACAGTGCTGGTTCCCGATCCTGCCGATCGCGCAACGATCGAGGAAGAGCATGCGCTCGAGCTGCGCACGCGCGATCGCGAGCGCAAGCTCCTGAAGAAAGTGCAGCAGTCGCTGCAAGCAATCGATGCCGGCGATTATGGTTGGTGCGAGGAAACGGGCGAGCCTATCGGCATTCCGCGCCTGCTTGCCCGTCCGACCGCGACGCTGTCGCTGGAAGCGCAACAACGCCGCGAGCTCAAGCAAAAGCTCTACGGCGACTAAGCGACTGTCCCGGCAGGTCGCCGGCCAGTCAGCGCTCTCAGCCACCGGCCTGTCAGCATCAGCGTAACGCGCCGGAATAAACGCACTGCCCCTGCCCATTGGCGGGGGCTTTGTTTTTAGGCTACCATCGTTGGCCTAAAAACAATTTTTTCAATCCGGCCGGATGATCTCCCCGTTGTCACGACGCGATCGCCGCCAGCCCTGGTTTGTCCTGGCGCTGGTCGTGAGCCTTCTGTTTACACAGTGGCTCGGCTTCGGCCATGCAATCGCCCACGGCAACGGCCTGCCGGAATTCAGTCAGGCCAACGCCAAGGCCAACTCCCTTCCGCTCCACCAAAAATCTTCCGGCAACTGCGCGGCGATCGACGCCGCAACGCTCGGCACCGGCGTACCGATGGCCGATGTCGTCATTGCCGTCCCGGCTCGCGCCGACGCCCCGATCGCGCTGCCTTTGCGCACAGGTCGGCAGCGCGTCTTCATTGCCCATTTCAGCTCACGCGCGCCACCGCTGAACGCCTGACGTCGTCAGTCAGTCCGTCGCCTGCCTGCTGCCGGCGGCGGTTCGAGTTCATGCAATGTGGAGACAACCATGGCTTTCCAGAAGTCCGTGCTCGCCAGCGCGATACTGTGCGCGCTGACGGCCGGCGCGCACGCGCAAGATGCAAACAAGACCCTCGCACCGGTCATCGTGACCGCCGATCCCTTTGGGGCCGGTGAAGGCGCCACCCTGTTGACGCCGGCTCGCGTGCTGGCCGGCGACGAGCTGCGCGACAAGCTCGGCGGCTCGCTCGGCGAGACGCTGATGGGCGAGCCCGGGGTCAACGCCTCCGGCTTCAGCGCCGGTGCGTCGCGCCCGATCATTCGCGGGTTGGAGGGACCGCGCATCAAGATCCTGCAGAACGGCATGGGCAGCGGCGACCTGTCCGCGATCTCAAACGACCACGCCGTCGGCGCCAGCTCGCTCAGTGCGCAACAAATCGAAGTGCTGCGCGGACCGGCAACGCTGCTGTACGGCTCCGGCGCCATCGGCGGCGCCGTCAACATCGTCAACGGCCGAATTCCGACCCAGCTCGAGCCGCAGCCGACCGGCGAAGTCGAGCTGCGCGCCGGCAGTGCCGACCGCAGCGGCCTGTTTGCGTTCAGCGCCGAGCGCTCTGTGGGCAACATCGGCCTGCATGTCGACGGTAGCCTGCTGCGCGCCGGCGACTACCGCATCCCCGGCAATAGCGCGGTCAATGGCAGCGGCGATACCGGCAAGCTGTCCTTCTCAGGCAACCGCGAAGACAGCCTCGGCGTCGGCATGTCGCTGGTGGAATCCTGGGGATATGTCGGCGCATCGATCGGCCAGACCGATCGGCTGTATGGCATTCACGGCCGCGACGAAAACGCCAGGATCGACCTGTCGCAATTCCGCTTCGATGTCGACAGCCTGGTGAAAGCGCCATTGCCGGGCTTCGATACGCTGCGCATCAAGCTCGGCCACAACGACTATCAACACACCGAGCTCGAGGATGGCAGCGATCCGCATGTGAAATTTACCAATCGCTCGTTCGAGTCCCGCTGGGAACTCAGCCACCTGCCGCTGGCCGGCTGGCGCGGCAAGCTCGGCGTGCAGACCGACAACGCAACCGTGCAGGCGTGGAACGTCGGCGATCCGTCGATTGCGCCGACCGTGCCCCGCACACAGTCATCGTCGCTGGCCGCATTTGCCGTTGAAGAAAAAGACATTGGCGATGTACGAATCAGCGCCGGACTGCGCATCGAGCAGGCCGACCGCCGTCCCGATGGCCAGTCCGCACGCGACTTTGGCCTCACGTCCGGTTCGCTGGCAGCGATGTGGCGCTTCACGCCCGGCTATGCGGCCGGCATCACCGGTTCGATTGCGCAGCGCGCTCCCACCGCAGAAGAGCTGTATTCGGGCGGCATGCACCACCCGACAGAGACCTACGACAAAGGCGATGCCACCCTGCGCAAAGAGACCTCCAACAACATCGAGCTGTCACTGCAGAAAACTGCCGACCGCCTGCGCTGGAAGGCCAACCTGTTCCAGAACAAGGTCAAGGATTTCATCTACGGCGCGCTCGGCGGCGACGTCTGCCAGGACAGCGGCCTGCCGGCCGACGGCGCCTGCGATGCAGTGCGCGAGCGCAGCTTCCGCCAGGGTGATGCGACACTCCGCGGCTATGAGGCCGACCTCAGCTACAACCTGTACGAACAAGGCTGGTATGGGCGGGTCTTCACCGATAGCTCGCGCGGCAAGCTCGACGGGCTCGGCAACCTGCCGCTGCAGCCAGCGACGCGCACCGGCGTGACCGTCGGCTATCAGGATTCAGTGTGGCGCTCGTCGCTGACTGTGCTGCATGCAAATGCGCAAAATCGCATTGCCAGCCCGGATATCTCCGATGAAACCGCGACCCGCGCCTACACACGTGTCGACGCCAGCGTCTCGCGGGTGCAGCGCGTCGGCACAACCGACCTGACCTGGTTCCTGTTGGCCAGAAACCTGCTGAACGAAGAGATACGCCTGTCGACCTCGCTGCTGAAAGATTACGTGCCGCAACCCGGCCGCAATGTCCTGATCGGCGTGCGCGCGCGTTTCTAAGCCTGGCGCAACACGCGCCAATGTCGTCGGCGCACGATAGCGCGTAGCCGCTTGTCGGGTTCATGCCACGCATAATTCCGACAAGCGGCGACCGCTGCGAATTCCGTGCGCGCCGGCGAACACCCGACGCCGGCCATGTACGTCCGGGATTTAATGTCGCGCGCATCTCTCCATTTTTGCGACGCCGGGGCATCTGTGAAATTCCTCCAACTGTTCGGCAAGTCGAACGCACTCCCGGTGCGCCACGTCAGGCAGCCAGCGACGCCGCTGAGCGCCGCCGCCGTGGAAACCACGCGCAAGATCGATGCGATCGAGTCCGAAATCAGCGCTGAATTTGGCGCCGAGCTTGACGCCGAACTCGGCCCGGGCGCGGCGGGTACGCAAGAAAACCATCGTCACGATTCCGCAGCGGCACCCATCGCGCAGTGCATCGACGAAGCCAGCCTGTTGTACGCGAGCCGGCAGCCGGGTGCCGCCGAGGCCTTGCTGCTTGAAGCCGTTGCACAGCGCAGCGGTGGCGATCAGGAACCCGTCGCGTGGATGATGCTGCTCGAACTGGCCATCGCCGCCGACGACCCGGCCCGATTCGACAGTCTGGCCGTGCGCTACGCCGAACGCTTCGAGACATCGCCGCCGCAATGGCGCAATTCACCGCCGACCAGTGTCGTCCCGACGGCGCTGGCGCCGCTGCTGAGCTTTCGGGGCGAGCTCAATGGCAATGCTGCGCCGTCGATCGAGCGCTTCGCGCAGATGGCTGCGCCGCACCGCGCAGTTCGCATCGATCTGACGGGCGCAACCTCGGCTGACGACGATGGCTGTGCGCAAATGCTGGCGCTGCTGGAACAGTGGCTATCAGAAAAACGCCATATCGAACTGCTGCCGGCGCCGGGACTCGCTGCTCTGCTGCGAAAGACGCTGGACGATGCCTTGCTAGGCAACGACAATGCGTGGCGGCTATGGACCGAGCTGCTGAGGTGCGAAGGCGAGACCAGTGCCTATGAAGAGGCCTGCATCGACTACAGCATCGCGCGCGAGATATCGCCGCCAGCGCCCTTGCTGCCGCCGCGCCGGCCCCCGCTCGCCACGCCGCGCAGCAGCGGCCTGTTGCTGCCGGCAGAGATCAGCTGGCCGGTCGATGCGCTGCTGGAATCGCTCAGCACACAGGCCCTGGCGCAGCCAACGATCGTACTCGACTGCCGGTGCCTGCAGCGCGTCGAATTCAACGCCGCCGCGCCCCTGCTGGCCGGCGTTGCGCGCCTCGCCAACGGCAAACCGGTAGAATGGCGCGACCTGTCCTACCTCGTGTCGACGCTGCTGCAACTCATCGGCGGCGCCGGCTGCCTGAGGATCGTCAATCGCAAGCCCTGACCGGCCGCACCCTCCGGGTCGCCGCCACAGGGCGCCCGGATCGCAATCACATGGAACAATTTCACGGCACCACCATACTCTCGGTTCGTCGCGGCGCGCAGGTCGCGCTCGGCGGCGACGGCCAAGTCACCCTCGGCAATGTCGTCATGAAAGGCAGCGCACGCAAAGTGCGCAAACTCTTTCACGGCAAGGTACTGGCCGGCTTTGCCGGCGGCACCGCCGACGCCTTCACCCTGATCGAGCGCTTCGAGTCCAAGCTCGAGACCCATCAGGGCAACCTGCTGCGCGCGTCGGTCGAACTGGCCAAAGACTGGCGCACCGACCGCATGCTGCGCCGGCTCGAAGCCATGCTGCTGGTCGCCGACCGCGAAGCGACGCTGATCATCACTGGCAACGGCGACGTGCTCGAGCCCGAGCAGGGCGTCGGCGCGATCGGCTCCGGCGGCAGCTATGCGCAGGCGGCCGCACTGGCGCTGTACGAAAACACCGAGCTCAGCCCGGCCGAGATCGTCAAAAAATCCCTGACCATTGCCGGCGAGCTCTGCATCTATACCAATCTGTCGCTGACCATCGAGACACTGGACTGAACGCATCATGAACCTTACACCGCAACAAATCGTCGCCGAGCTCGACAAGCATGTCGTCGGGCAAGGCAAGGCCAAGCGCGCGGTTGCAATCGCACTGCGTAACCGCTGGCGCCGCCAGCAAGTGCCCGATCCGCTGCGCCACGAGATCACGCCGAAAAACATCCTCATGATCGGCCCGACCGGCGTCGGCAAGACCGAGATCGCACGCCGGCTCGCGCGGCTGGCCGATGCGCCTTTCATCAAGATCGAGGCGACCAAGTTCACGGAAGTCGGCTACGTCGGCCGCGATGTCGACACCATCATCCGCGACCTCACCGAGATCGGCATCAAGCAGACCCGCGAACAGGAAATGCGCAAGGTGCGTGCGCAGGCCGAGGACGCCGCCGAAGAGCGCATCCTCGACGTGCTGCTGCCGCCGGCACGTGACTTCGGCTTCTCTGGCGCGGCGCCGTCTGAAGACAAAAGCAGCAACACCACGCGGCAGACCTTCCGCAAGCGGCTGCGCGAAGGCGCGCTCGACGACAAGGAAATTGAGATCGACGTCGCCGAGGCGCGCCCGCAAATGGAAATCATGGCGCCGCCCGGCATGGAAGAAATGACCGAGCAGATCAAGTCCATGTTCTCCGGGCTCGGCGGCGGCCGCAAGCAAGCGCGCAAGCTGAAGATCGCCGAGGCGATGAAGCTGCTGATCGACGAAGAGGCCGCACGCCTGGTCAATGAAGACGAACTCAAGCAGCGCGCCATCGCCAACATCGAGCAGAACGGCATCGTGTTCCTCGACGAGATCGACAAGATCGCCACCCGCGCCAATGCGCAGGGCGCCGACGTATCGCGCGCCGGCGTACAGCGCGACCTGCTGCCGCTGGTCGAAGGCACGACGGTGAACACCAAGTACGGCATGGTGAAGACCGACCACATCCTCTTCATCGCGTCGGGCGCCTTCCATCTGGCCAAGCCGTCCGACCTGATCCCCGAGCTGCAGGGCCGCTTCCCGATCCGCGTCGAGCTCGAGTCGCTCGCCATCGCTGACTTTGAGCGCATCCTCACCGCGACTGATGCCTGCCTGACGCGTCAGTACCAGGCGCTGCTGGCGACCGAAAACGTCCACGTGAATTTCACGCCGGACGGCATTCGCCGGCTGGCCGAGATTGCGTACTCGGTGAACGAGAAAACCGAAAACATCGGCGCGCGCCGGCTCTACACCGTGATGGAAAAGCTGCTCGAAGAGATCTCGTTCACCGCCGGCGAACAGCCCACCGACAGCGTGCAGATCGACGGCGCCTATGTCGATTCGCGGCTCGGCGAGCTGGCGGTCAACGAAGACCTGTCGCGCTACGTGCTGTAACCCGGCGGGCAACGGCAATGGCCAACAAGGCACTGGCAAAGCGGCAGAAGCTGTCGTTCCGCGTCGAGCCATCGCAGCGGCCGCTCAAGCCGCGCAACCCGGTCGCGGTAGCGGCAAAGCAGCGTGCCGCCGGGCCGCACCGCAAGAGCAAGTCGGCCAACCGGCAAGCGAAAAAACGCGACCTGATCCGCCAGCTGCTGCAGAAGCACGACGACTGATCAGCGCGCCGTCGGCGGTGCGGACTGCGGCGCCATCGTCGGTGCCCCGGACCGGATCGCCGGCCGCTGCGGTGCTTGCGGCGCGCCGCCTTCCGCGCCCCCGCCACCTGCCGCACTGCTGCCGGCCGATGACGGCGCAGCAGATGGCTGCTGGGGCGACTGTAGCTGCGGCGGCGGCTCCGGCGTCACGCCCGCCTGCGGCGGCGCCGCGCCGCCTTCCTGCGCCGCGAACGGCGGCAAGCTCAATTCCCGCTCCGTGCCCCGCTCCGACAGCAGCACCGTGCGCGCAGCAATCTGCTTGACCGTCAGCCCCGGCAGCACTTCCGCATTCACCGCCAGCGCGCGCGCCGGCTTGCCCTCCGCCGTAATGATCGCCACGCTTGCCGGGCCCGCGAACACAATGCCGCGCAGCTGCAGTTGCGCACCGCCGGCCTCTTGCGGACGGCCGCCGAACAGCACCGCAGCCGCCGCTACCGCCGGCTGCGGTCGCGCCGATTCCGGGGGCGCAGCCACCGCGCGCGGTGCGGGCGCAAACCACTGCAGCACCCAGTAAGCGAGCGACGCGCACAGCGCCGCCAATAACACCCAGGTCAGGATCGCGGGGGCGCGCTGCATCGTTCTACCTCACAAGCTGGTTGATCTCGATGATAGGCATCAGCACCGCCAGCACGATCAGCAGCACCACCACGCCCATGGCCAGGATCAGCACCGGCTCGAGCAGCCCCGCAATCGTCAGCGCGCGCCGCTCAAGGTCCTGTTCCTGCATCTGCGCCGCGCGGTTCAGCATGGCCGGCAGCTCGCCGGTGACCTCACCGGCGCGGATCATGTGCACCAGCATCGGCGGAAAATGCCGGTGCTGTGCGAGTGCGCGCGCCAGGCTCACGCCTTCACGCACCGACGCGGTCGCATCCTCCACCTGCTGGCGCATCGCCACGTTCGACAGTGTGTCGCGGCTGGTCTGCAGCGCGCGCAAGATGGGCACGCCGGAACTGATCGTGATGGCCAGTGTGCTGGCAAAGCGCGAAGTATTCAGGCTGCGCTGAAAGCGCCCCGTCATCGGCGCATTCAGCAGCCAGCGATGCCAGCGCATCTTCGCGTCCGGATCGCGCAGGCTGCGCCGCCACAGCACCATAGCGATGACCAGCAGCAGCGCGACCAGCCAGCCCCAGTGGCGCACGAAGTTCGAGATCGCCAGCATCATCACCGTCAGGAAAGGCAGCTGCTGCTTCGTATTGGCAAACACCGACACGATCTGCGGCACCACATAGGTCAGCAAAAAAATCACGATCGCAAATGCCACCACCGTCACGATCGCCGGATAGGTAAACGCCAGCCGGACCTTCTGCACCAGCGCATTGCGGCGCTCGACAAAATCGGCCAGCCGCGACAGCACGCCGGCCAGCTGGCCGATCTGCTCGCCCGACGCGACCAGCGCGCGGTAAATGTCGGCGAAGTCGCGCGGGTGGCGTGCCAGCGCATCCGCCAGCGATGCGCCGCCCATCACCTCGGCGCGAATCGCCGCGATCAGGTCGCGCAGGTAAGGGCGCTCGGCCTGCTCCATCAGCGCATCGAAGGCCTGCTCGAGCGGCAGGTTCGCTTCCAGCAAGGACGCCAGCTGGCGCGTAAACAACGCCAGCTCCACCGTCGACAATTTGTCGCCGAACGCAAACGCGCGGCGGCCCTGAACGGCGTCGCCGGCGATCGCCTCCAGCGCCAGCGGCAGCAGGCCGCGCGCGCGCAGGTCGGAGCGCGCGGCGCGCGGGCTGTCGGCCTGCAGCACGCCCTTGTTGGCTTTGCCGGCCGCATCGACGGCCTCATAGCGGAAGGCGGGCATCGTCGCTTATTCCTTCGTCACTCTCAGCAGTTCGGCCAGGGTGGTGGTGCCATCGTGCAGCCAGCGCTCGCCGTCCTCGCGCATGGTCTGCATGCCGTCGCGCTGCGCGGTCGCACGGATCTCGGCCTCCGACGCGCGGTCATGGATCTGCGCGCGGATCTGCTCGGTCGTCAGCAGCAGCTCATAGATGCCGACGCGGCCGTGATACCCGGAATGCCCGCAGCGCTCGCAGCCGACCTCATGCCACTGGCTGCCGTCAAACTGCCGGCAATGCACACACAGCTTTCTCACCAGCCGCTGCGCCACCACGCCGATCAATGAGGACGACAACAGAAATGGTTCGATGCCCATGTCGAGCAAACGCGTGACCGCCGCCGCCGCATCGTTCGTATGCAGCGTGGCCAGTACCAGGTGGCCCGTCAGCGATGCCTGCACCGCGATCTGCGCCGTCTCGAGGTCGCGGATCTCGCCGATCATGATCACGTCCGGGTCCTGCCGCAAGATGGCGCGCAGCGCCTTCGCAAAGCTCATGTCGATGCGTGCATTCACCTGCGTCTGGCCGACACCGGGCAGTTCGTATTCGATCGGGTCTTCGACGGTGAGAATATTCGTCGACGGCGAGTTCAGCCGCGACAGCGCCGCATACAGCGTGGTGGTCTTGCCGGAGCCGGTCGGCCCGGTCACCAGCACGATGCCGTGCGGCTGCGCGATCAGGCGATCGAACTGCCGCCTCACGGGCTCGCTCATGCCGAGGTGCTGCAAGTCCATCCGGCCGCCTTCCTTGTCCAGCAGCCGCAGCACGGCGCGCTCGCCGTGGCCGGTCGGCAGCGTCGACACGCGCACGTCCACCGGCTTGCCGCCGACGCGCAGCGTAATGCGTCCGTCCTGCGGCAAGCGCTTTTCCGCAATGTCGAGCTGCGACATGATCTTGATCCGCGAGATCAGCGCGGCATGGATCGCCTTTTTCGGCCTCACCACGTCGCGCAGCCGCCCGTCGATACGAAAGCGCACGATCGACACCTGCTCGAACGGCTCGATGTGAATGTCCGACGCGCCTTCGCGCAGCGCCTGCGTCAGCAGCGCATTGATCATGCGGATCACCGGCGCATCATCGGCCGATTCGAGCAGGTCCTCGACCGCCGGCATATCCTGCATCAGCCTGGCGAGGTCGAGATCCGACTCGACCTCGTCGACCACCTGCGCCGCATCGCCGCCCGAGCCGGCATAGGCCTTCGCGATCGCACTTTCGAGCTGATCGCGCGGCAACGGGTTCACGCGCACGCGGCCGAAGCGGCGGCTGATCTCGGCCACCGCGGCCGGTATGGTGGCGTCGGACACCCAGACATCGACCGCACCGTCGTAGGCGCCGGCCTGAGCAAGCACGCCGAAATCGCGCGCAAAGGAGAACGGCAATAGCCGTGGATCGTGCATCACTGCGCTCATGATTTCATCCGCTGAAAAAGGCTCATCGCATCCGCTCAGCGCTGATTGATCACTGGCGGCTCCACCGGAAAGACCTCGGACGGCGCCGAAGGTTGCATGCCGGACGGACCGCCCGACGACGGCACTGACGGCGGGACCGGCACCGACGTGCCCGGCTGGCGATTCAGCAGCGCACCGCCGATCGGACGTCCGTCGTCCAGCGGCGGCAGACGTGGCACCTCATCGGTCGGCAACAGTGCATTCGGATAGGGCTGCACCGACTGCTGAGCGCCACGAATGTAGTCATACCGGTCCGACGCCACCGCGACGCTCTGCTCGTCGCTGCGGATCACGGTCGGGCGCAGGAACACCATCAGGTTGGTCTTGGTGCGGCGCTTGGATTGATAGCGAAACAGGTAACCGAGAATCGGCACGTCGCCCAGGCCCGGCACTTTCTCGACCGAGTCCGACAGCGTGTCCTCGATCAGACCGCCGAGCACGATGATCTGGCCATCGTCGACCAGCACATTGGTATCGATCGAGCGCTTGCTCGTGATAAGGCCCGAGGCGGTCGACTGCTGAATATTCGACGTCTCCTGATAGATCGCCATCTTTACCGTGCCGCCCTCGGAGATCGTCGGGCGCACGCGCAGCGACAGGCCGATATCGCGCCGCTCGATGGTCTGGAACGGGTTCACGCCGGCCGTGCCGCCGGACGCCGGCGTGGTGAACTGGCCGGTGATGAAGGGCACGTTCTGGCCGACGATAATGCGCGCCTCTTCATTGTCGAGCGTGATCAGGTTCGGCATCGACAAGATGTTGGCCTTGGCATTCGTCTCGAGCGCGCGCGCCAGCAGTCCGAGCCCGAGCTGGCCGGCGCTGTTCTGCTTGAAGATGCCCGCAGTCAGGCCATTGCCCGGTGCCAGCGGCACGCCGTTCGGCCCCAGCGCCGACACCGCCTGCTGCACCAGGTTATTGCCCTGCGTGGAAAAGCCGGTCAGCAGGCCGACGCGGTAATTGCTGCTGCCGTCGCCGCTCAGCCCCGCCCACTGTATGCCAAGCTCGGCCGCGCGATCGGCGCTGATCTCGACGATCAGCGATTCGACATACACCTGCGCGCGGCGCGCATCGAGCTGGTCAATGATGGCGCGCAGGTTGCGGTATACCCGTTCATTGGCGGTGATGATCAGCGTATTGGTCGCGGGGTCGGCCTGAATGAAGCCGGCCGCGCCGCCGCTGGGCAGCGGCCCCTGCTGCGGCGTCGGCGACGACGGCGGCGCCTGCAGCCCGGCGCCTTGTTGCGCGGCGGCCGGCTGCGTCGCCGGCTGCTGTGGCGCACCGGTCGATGTCGTGGTGCCGGACTCGCCGGCAATGACTGCGCGCAGCACTTGCGCCAGCCGCGTCGCCTCGGCATTGCGCAGATAGACCACATGCACATTGCCGGGCAGCGCGGTCGGCCGGTCGAGTTTGGTGATGAGCGTTCTCACCAGGTTCGCGCGGGCGACGCTGGGCGCGCGAATGATCAGCGAATTGGTGCGCGTGTCCGCCAGCACCAGTAGCCGGCCGCCGGCGTCGCCCTGCGCAGGCGCTGCGCCACTGTCGAGCAAACGGTTGATCGTCACGGCCAGATCAGACGCAATGCCATGCTCGACGCGCACCACATCAAGGTCGCCAATGGCCGGCGTATCGAGCGACGCAATGATGCGCGCGATGCGCTGCAGATTGTCCGCATAGTCGGTCACGATCAGCGTGTTGTTGGTCGGGTCGGCAGCAATCGTATTGTTTGGCGAGATCAGCGGGCGCAGCACCGCGACCAGCGCCGCCGCGCTTTCGTGATTCAGCCGGAAGATGCGCGTGGCGACCTGGTCGCCGCGCAGCTTGCCCACTTGTACCGGTGATGCCTGCAGCTTCGCCTCGGCCTCCGGCACTACCTTCACGAAGTCACGCGTGCGCACCATCGCGTGCCCCTGCAGCCGCAGCACCGAGCCGAGCATCTCGAACGCCTGCGCCTTCGTCACCGGCTTTTCCGACACCAGATTGATCGTGCCTTTGACGCGCGGATCGATCACAAAGGTATGGCCGGTAAAGTGACCGATCGCGCGCACCACCGACTCGATGTCGGCACCGACAAAATTCAGCGACGCACGGCTGTCCGTTGGCTCTTGCGCGGCGGCGGGCATGGCAGCAACGGCGGCCAACAGCAGCCAGCCGACATGGCACGCAAACAGACGGAGGTGCAACAGGATTGGTGTAGTTTTCATTGGAAGTCGAGCGCAATCACGGTCCGGTTGCCCACCTGGCGCCGCTGCCCCAGCAGATTCAGCAGGATCGCCAGCCTTTGTTCTTCGCCTTCTGCCGCCCATGCCTGACCGGAGAACTGCAGCCGGCCGTCGGCAAACCTGCCCTGGCCTGCCAGCAGCAGCGGCCCCGACAAGCTTTTCAGATCGACGCGCGCCGCGCTCCCTTGCCAGTCAAACCGCATGCGATACGCACCCAGCGGCTTGACCGGAGACAAGGCCGACGCCATCTGCGTCAGGTCCAGCTGCATCTGCCCGTCGACCAGAACACCCCTGCCGGCATCGGCGCGCGCCAGCACGAGCCGCGTCCATGACAGCCGCATCTGGCCGGACGGCTGCAGCGTGTTCAGCGGTGCGCCGAGCGCTGCCAGCCGTTCGGCCGGCAGCGTGATGCTGCCGTCACTGACCTCGCAGCGACGCCAGCTGCCGCTGACCGTGACCGGCGCATCCAGCGCACGCGGGTTCTCAAGCGTTACATCGACGATGCCCGCCAGTGCCAGCGGCGACAGCCGCCAGTGGAAACGTCCCGGCAGCAGCGGCACCAGCGGCTCGTCATTGCCGCCGGCCGCGCCAACAAAGGCCGAGCCGCGCCACACACTGCCTTGCGGGTCGCCCAGCGACAGCCGCGCACCGGTCTGCTGTTCCAGCAGCGGACCGAGCCACGCTGCCGGCAGGCTCGCGATCACGGCGGCCAGCATGGCCAGCAGCACCAGCGCGATCCACCACAACCGGTGCGTCATCCTGCGCGCTTCATGCAAGACGGCTCATGGCAGGCGGCGCAGCGCCAGCGTCGCGTCGACCCGGTCGACACGTTCGCGCGCACTGACGTTCGCCTCAGACACCGCCAGCTGCGCATTGCGCTGCGACTGCTGCAGCCAGCCGGTCAGCGCGGAGAAGGACACGTCATTGAAGTTGGCGCGCACCAGCACGTCGCCGACATTCAGGCTCTGCGGCCTGAGCCCGGCGTCCGCCAGGCTACGCTCGAGCGCCGGCCGGTCCCATGGCTGCTGCGCACGCGCCGGCGGCGGCGCGGCACTGACCTGCCTGGCCAGCGCCTGCATCTGCGCACGCTCAGCGCGTAGCGCCGGCAGCCGCTCTTGCCAATTGCTGCGGCCGGCCAGCGCCGGCTCGATCAGCAGCAGCCACACCAGCAACAACAGCAGCACCGCGCTGCCGGCCAGCAGAATGCGCCGCTCGCGCTCATTGCGCGCCACCCAGAAGCGCGCGCCGGCACTCATGGCGCGCTCCTGACTTGCCACAGCGACGGGTCGGCCGGCGACGGCGTCACGCTCAGCCGGCGCGCCGCCAGCGGCACGGCCATCGCCTCGAGCGATATCTGCGCGCCGGGGCGCAGCCGCACGGTCAGCGTGGCATCCCGATAGTCGAGCCCGGCGATCGCGCGCTTGTCGTTGCCGGCCTCGTTCCAGGCTTCACCGAGCGCCGCGGACAGCGTCAGAAAGTCGCCGGCCGCGAATTCACCGGCCGCCTGCCGCATCGCCGCGACCTTCTGGCGCATTTGCGCCAGCGGCTGCGCCGGCGGCGGTTCGGCAGGAAAGGCGCGCCGGTAGCTTGCCGCGATATCCTCCTCAACGGCCTGGCCTTCACTGCGCAGCCGCCACCAGTCGGCGTTGAGCGCGACGACATTCAGCAGCACGCAGGCCAGCGCCAGGCGCAACGGCCAGCGCCAGCGGCGCCAGTCGGGCCGCTCGTCGTTACGCAGCGCCACACTGGTGGCCAGATCCACGCCCACCTGATTCGCACCCTCGACCCAGTGCTCCCAGCTTTCGTCGACCAGGGTGATGCCGCTGTCCGGATGCTCATGCAGCCACGCATGAAAGAGAGCGACGTGCGCGGGCGTGACCGACATTTGCACTGCGCGGGCACCGGCCAGCGTTGTCAGCGCGCTCTGCACCGCATCGATCAGCGCGGCCGGGCTGTCGACATCGACGGGCAGCCCCAGGCCTTCATCGGCCGACGTGCGCAGCACCAGCTCCAGCGGGCCCGACAGATCGAGCAACGCTGCCGATGCCTGACCGGCCGACAGCGGCAGGCACAGCTGCATCGGCAGCGCGGCAATGCGGGTCGCGCCTGCCTGCCGCAGCGCCGTCAGCCATTGCTGCAGCCACGCGCGGTCGGTGATGGCGATCGTGCGCCGGCCGTCCAGCTCGGGGCCGGCGGCGATCGCGCAGTCTTCCGGATCGCCGATCACGCGGTCTTCGACCAGGGCCGGCAGAGCGGCCTGCAACCGAGCGGCCGGCAGCGGCGGCACGGCCATGCGCAACAGCGTCACATCGCTGGCCGCCAGCAGCAGTACGACACGCGCTGCCTGCGACACCAGCGGCGTCAGCGCGGCCAGTGCAGCGCGGTCGGTGCGCTGCAGCCGGGTGCGCAGCGTCCACGCATACGGCAGCGGCCATTGCGACAGATCAGCGACCGTGGCCGGCGGCGTGCGCTGCACGACGGTGCGCGGCGGCAGCAGCAGGTAAAGCGTGGCGGTGGGCGTGGTGCGTGCCATCTCAGGTCTCGCGCGTCCATAGCAAATGAGTCGCCGCCCCCTGCCGCTCGACCAGCGCCTGCACGCGCAAGGTCGCCTGCCGTATCGTCACCCGTCCGGTCACGAGAAAATACGCACTGGCCACGGAGAACAGCGCCGGGTCGATCTCGGCCGGCTTGCCCGGCAGCCGTGCCGCGAGGTCCGCCAGGTCGCGGAAGCTCGCCCCCCGTCGGGCATTCACTAGCGCCGTCGCATCGGCAAGCGACAGCGTGGGCAGCTGCGCGGCCAGCACTTCCGCCGGCGCAGTGTTCGCATTCACGGGTGTAGCGACCGGCAGGAACACCACCTGCTCACGAATCGCATTCACCACCGTCGGCGTGCAGCCGCGCACGGCGAGCAGATCGTCGACCTGTACGAAGCCGATCGGGCGCGGCTCGCCGGCGCCGCCGCCAATGATCTCGGCGCGCTGGCTGTCGGCCAGTTGCTGCGCGGCGGCGCGCGCGAGTCCCGGGTCCTGCCGCAAGTTGCTCAGCAGGCGCTCGAATGCCTGCACGGCGTCGGGATTCACTTTCCCCTGGGTTGCCAGGCCCGACAGGTTCAGCCGCGCCTGCGCGTCCTGGATCGCGCCGGACAGCACGGCGCTGCCAGCCTCGCCGCGCAGCGCGGCCGACTCGACATAGCGGTCCAGCCGCGTGTCCGACAGCGGCACCGACCACGGCTCGTTGAGATCGTCGGTCACCGAGTATTTCGCGTCCTCGCGCAGGATCAGCCGCGCCCAGTCGAGCGCGCCGCGCAGCACCCATTGCTTCTGTAGCTGCAGCCGCTGGTTTTCAATTGAGCGCACCTGCACCTGCTGCTGCCAGAAGAGGCTGGCAACGATGGTGATGGCCAGCGTCGTCAGCAGCAAGGCGGTCACGACGGCTACACCGCGGCTGCGATGTAAACAAGGAGGGCGGCCGCGCGTGCGCCTGTCGGCCAGATCGTGCCGCAAGAGCGGTCGTATCGTCATATCGCCCCCAGCATGAAGACCTTGGTCAGCGGCACGCTGCGGCCGGCCAGCTGCAGCGACACTTCTAGGCCGCGCCAGTCGGCCTGCATGGCTGTGGTGCCGGCGCGCGGGTTCATCAGCGCACCGCGCGAGACGATGCCTGCGCTCATCTGCTCCCAGCCGCGCCAACCGCGGCCGTCATCGGTCCAGACGCGTAGCTGCATCGTCTGCACGCCGTCCTGCAGACGCAGCGCCTGTGCGCCGCCGGCCTGCGCGAACTGCCAGGCCTGATCGAGCTGCGTCAGGTCGCGCGTCGGCGGCGACTCTTCGCGCGAGAGCACGCCGTCGCGCAGCCGCCAGGTCACGAGCTGCAAGGCGCCGGCCTGCGCTTCCGGCTGTACGCGGCGCGCGATCGTCACCCGCGTGGCGTCCACCAGCAGCGGTGCGCGGCCGTCGAGCGTGCCGGCATCGACCGCGTTCGCGCAGTCGGTCTGCCATTGCGCGAACGACAGCTGCAGGCTGCGGGTCTGCGCGAGGTCAGCGTTGAGCGCGATGCGCGCGCGCGTGATCGAATCCAGTCCGCGCCAGCCGAGCACAGCGACGAAGGCCAGCACGCTGACGGCGATCAGCAGTTCAATCAGCGTCAGGCCGCGTTCACAGCGCATTCGGCACCACCTGCGACAGCATCAGCACGCGGCGTCCGCTGGCGTCGAGCACCGAGACCTCGACACGGCGGAAGGCCGGGTTCGGCGTGGCCACAATGCGCTCGTCGCAGCGCAAGGCCAGTTCGCCCTGTGCGCACGCGAAGCTGCGCTCGCCCAGCGGCGGCCATTCATGCGCGAGACGGATCTGCGTAAGCCTGTTCTCGGCCGACCAGGTCGCCATCATTGCCGTGCGCAAGTCAGCACTGTTTTGCGTGAGGCTGCCGATCGCGCGCAGGCTGGCCGCCAGTGCGGTGCCAATGATCACCAGCGCGACCAGCACCTCGAGCAGCGTGAAGCCGCGACCATCAACGTGGAGTGCCGGCGCCGTCATCTCATTCCACCTGAAAATTGCCGATGCCATCGGCGCGTATGGTCGCGCGATGGCCGCCGGCAGCGAGAGTGAGCGCGAATGCCTTATCGACCGGCTCGCGTCCGAACACGATGCGCAGTGGCAGCGTGTTGCCGGCCGGCGGCTGCAACTGAAGTTGCAACGGCGCGCGCCGGTACTCGCGTTCGCGCAGCTGCTCGTCGCCAGACAGTACAGTCCATTGGGTGTCGCTGCGGACCAGAAAGCGGTAGCGGTAGTCATCGGCCTCGAAGGCCACTGGCTGGTTGCGCACGATCGCCTCATCGCGCGCCAGCTGCAGCAGCAGCGCGATCCGCTGCGCTTCATTCTGCAGCTGTTGCTGTTCGCCCGGGCTCGCATTCAATGCGACCGCGCCCAGCATAATGCCGACGATCACCAGCACCACCAGCAATTCAAGCAGCGTGAAGCCGCGCAGGCGATCATTCCCATGAGCCGATGTCCGCATCATTGCCCGTCCCGCCGGGTTTGCCATCGGCGCCATACGAAAAAATGTCCACTTCGCCGCGCGTGCCGGGCGACAGGTATTGATAGGGGTTGCCCCAGGGGTCGCGGTTGAGCCGGTCGAGATAGCCGCCGGTCTTCCAGTTCGGCGGTATCGGCGCCATCGTCGGCCGCGTGACGAGCGCCTGCAGCCCTTGCTCGGTGGTCGGGTAACGCTGATTGTCGAGCCGGTACAGCTTGAGCGCCTGCATCAGCGTTGCGATATCTTGCTTCGCCGCGAGAATGCGCGCGTCATCGGTGCGGCCCATCAGCCGCGGCACCACCAGCGCAGCGAGCACGCCCATGATCACGACCACCACCATGATCTCGATCAGCGTGAAGCCGCGCGTGCGCAAGGCCGAACCGGGGAAAGCGTGCCGCATAGATCCTTTCCTGAAGTAAGGAAATGAAAACGTCGGACAACAGTTTTCGGACTGAACTCAGACTGACGCAGCGCCCGAAAGTGCCGGCGCAGCGGCAACGCCAACGGGCCTTGCGCCGGATTCAGCGATTATTCGGCAGCGGGAATTTTTGCGATCGACCTGGGTCAAGTGTTGATACGGAAAGGGAAAGCGAATGTCACTGCCCCATGCACATTCTGGCGACGTCATTGACCTGAGACCGCTCGGCGAACGCCTACCGCAAGCAATGTCGACGGCGATCGTGCGCACCGCGCATGTGGAGCTGATCCGCAGCGTGCTTCACAAAGGGCGCACGGTGCCTGAGCATAAGGTAGACGGCGAGCTGACGATTCAGTGCATCGAGGGCAAGCTGACCGTGCAGGCGCACGGAAAGACAATGGCGCTGTGCGCTGGAGAGCTACTGTTTCTTGCCGGCGGCGTGCCGCATGCGATGACTGCCGAGGAAGATTGCTCGGCGCTGTTGACGCTGGTCAGGATAGCGGCCGCGTGACGCTCGCCGCTCAGAGCGATTCTTCGCGTGCCTCGCGCGCCAGCAACTGCTGCAGTGCCTGTTGCGGCGATTCTCCTTCGAACAGCACGCGCGCCACCGCATCGACGATCGGCATCGCCACGTCGTGCCGTTGCGCCAGTACGCGCACGGCCTGCACGCAGCGCACGCCTTCGGCGACGTGGCCAAGCTCGTCGACAATAGCGTCGAGCGACTTGCCGGCCGCAAGGCCGAGGCCGACCTGCCGGTTGCGCGACAGGTCACCGGTACAAGTAAGCAGCAGGTCGCCCATGCCGGTCAGGCCCATGAAGGTCTCGCTGCGCCCGCCCAGCGCCACGCCCAGCCGGGTGATTTCGGCCAGTCCGCGCGTGATCAGTGCCGCACGAGCGTTCATGCCCAGCCCGAGGCCGTCGGCGATGCCGGTGGCAATGGCCAGCACGTTCTTCACCGCGCCGCCGACTTCGACGCCGACCAGATCGTCGGTCGAATAGACCCGGATATTTGCGCCATGCACCGCTGCCACGACTTTGCTGCGAAGGTCAGCGCTGCGTGAGCCGATGGTCAGCGCGCACGGCAGGCCGCGCGCGGTTTCCTGCGCAAACGACGGCCCGGACAACGCGCCCACCGGCACCGCGTCGCCGAGCTCCTGTTGTGCGACCTGATGAGGCAGCAGCGCGCTGTCCTGCTCAAAGCCCTTGCACAGCCAGACGACGTTGGGTACATCAAAGCTTCGCAGCGCATGCAGCATCGGCCGCAGGCCGGCAACGGACGTCGCAAGGATCAGCACGCCATCGCGCGCATGCGCGACCGCTACGCCAAGATCGGACGACAGTTCGAGGGACTCAGCGAAGGGCAGGCCGGGCAGATAACGCCGGTTTTCACGGTCATTTGCCAGCACGCCCATGGCGGCGGCATCGCGGCCCCACAGCAGCACTGGCTGGCGCGGCGCCAGCGCGATCGCCAGCGCGGTGCCCCAGGCACCGGCGCCAAGGATGGATACGTTCATTCGCCCCAGACGTCTTCGGCCTTCAGGAAGCCGATATCGCCGTCCCGATGGCGCACCTTGATCCAGCCGGACGCAATCGGCCCGGCAAGTTCGAGCAGTACGCCACGGTTGACGGTGAATGCGACCGGTGCCGAATCGGCCGGGCTGCGGCGCACCTGCGCCTGCGCGGCGTCGACCACCAGCATGCGCTTATCCGTGAGGGACTTGTTCTCGACCCAGGTAAGCTCGCCGCCGGCATCGCGCACGCGGCTCCAGTCGCCGCTGACGACGACGATTTCGACCGGCATGCCAAACGGCGCGACATACAGCTTGCGCGCCTTCGGCCCGGGGGCGTCGTACATCACCGCCGCGCTCGGGCCGATCGAGCGAAAATCGACGGCCTGCGCAGC
>JACCDQ011557171.1_pt1 | contig 27018 bp, 25 predicted proteins | sample 7446031 | NCBI WGS metagenome assembly JACCDQ01 (sample SAMN15323442, study PRJNA562643) | freshwater metagenome | isolation source: river surface water | place: USA:Blue River Watershed | collected 2017-08-17 | reverse complement strand
GGCGAGTGGTTCACCACCTTGCTGGATTGTTGCCATCGGCGAAGAACACTGTGATTTTGGTCGGTTACCAGGCGCTTGGGACTCGCGGTCGTCGCCTAGCCGACGGTGAAACCGAGGTCAAGATGCATGGCGAATTCGTGCCGGTGCGGGCGCAAATTACACAAATTCAGTCGTTCTCGGTGCACGCCGATGCCAACGAGTTGCTCGCCTGGCTGAAGACCGCCGGTTCAGAACCTGGCCGAGTGTTTGTCGTGCACGGCGAAGAAGGAGCTGCCGATTCGCTACGAGACCGCATCAAGTCGCAGCTCGGCTGGAAGGCCGTTGCGCCAATGGACGGGCAGAGTTTCGAGCTCTAGTTTTTAGCGGACCCGAATGGGCCGAAGCCGCGGGTCTTTCCGTTCGGGTTCGACTTGCGAAGTTCGGCTCGACCTGCGAAACCTGCCCAGAACAGACCGCCGGTCGTGATCAAACCACCGATGACGGCCAACCAAGGCCAGCCGAGACCTGCCGCTGCGGCGGCACACATTGAACCGATGGTGGTGGCCGAAAGTTGAATGAACAAGAAGCGGACGAAGGCTCGTACCGCATAGGTGGTTCGATTGGTTGCTGCTTCGATGCGACTTAGTGCATCCAGCATGTCTTTTTCACTCATGTGCGTCCGCCCTTCGCGCTAATGAATTAGTCCAACTTTAGACTTGAAAGCATGTCGAACCCCCGCTTGCGCAGTCTGCTCGTTGCAGGCGTTTCGGCATCCCTGACGATGGCACTCGGCGTGAGCGCATCGGCAGCCCCGACTCCCAGCCCGGTAGCCAGTCCGGTACCTAGCCCGACCGCATCCATCGCTGTTGGTGAGCCGAACCCTTCGACTCCGACCCCTACTCCGCCCCCTACTCCGACCGCAACACCAACCCCGAAGCCTTACCCAACCCCGGCGGCTCCGTGCAGCGCGAGCACCGCCACAAAGTCAAAAGACCTCGGCAAGTTCTATGCGTATGTGATCGATGTTCCGACCGGTCGCGTGCTGCTAGACATTCGCGGCGGTGAGCAAACCCCGAGTGCGAGCGTGCTCAAGGTGGTCACTGCGGCAACCGCGATGGAATACCTGCCCGCCGACTACACCGCGAAGACCTCCGTCTACTCAGTGCCGAGCGAACCAGGCACTCTGGTCTTGGTCGGTGGCGGCGACCACACCCTTTCTGCCATGACCGGAACCAGCTTCACCACATACCCGAAGCCGGCCCGATTGGATGCGCTCGCGGCTCGCGTCTTGCAGACCTGGACGGGCTCCGAAGAGGTCAAGAAGATCGTTCTCGTCGATAACTTCTTCGCCGGACCGAGCTACAACCCGGCTTGGAAGGCGAGCGACCGCACCAACGGATACGTCTCCAAGATCACTTCGCTTCAGGTGGATGCCGACCGCGCGAACCCTGACCTAACGTCGACCCGTTACTCGGGCTATCGAAGCACCGACCCGGTCATGCGCGCCGGCAAGGCTTTCAAGGATGCCCTGCTCGACCTCGCGCCAAATGCAAAGCTCGTGACCGGCAAGCTTCCGGCCGGTGCGCGTTTGATCGCTCAGGCCGCCTCGCAACCAATCACGACCTGGCTCGACCACGCACTGACTTACAGTGACAACACCGAGACCGAATTCATCGCACGTCACGCCGTCAAAGCGGCTGGACTGCCGGCGACCTTCGCCTCGATTCAGAAGGTTGCCACGGCTGCACTAAAGGCAAACCAGATTGATCCCAACGGGCTTGTCATGAAGGACGGTTCAGGCCTCGCTCAAGCCAACCGAGTGACCGCAAAGCTAATCGCGCAGATTATGGTTCAGGTCGGCACGTCAAACTCGAAGCTTTCGCCGATGCTCGCATACCTGCCGGTTGCCGGTGAGTCGGGCACTCTGGCAGGTCGTTTCAACGGCAAGAATGCCGTGGCGGCTGGCAACGTGCGAGCCAAGTCGGGCTACATCCCAGGTCTTTACAGCCTCGCCGGCACGGTCGATTCGCGCGACGGAGGCAAGATCGCCTTCGCCGCCTTTGCACGCTCGGCCGATGGCAAACGTGTCGGGTACATGGCTCGCCCAGCGCTCGACGCCTTCGCCGCACGTCTCTATCAATGCGGAGTCTCACTCACCAAGTAGCTTGTTCGGCTCCGAACGAATTTTGTGTTTGACTAGGCACATGTCAGCAATGAGGCTTGAACATGATCTCGTCGGCGAAATCGCCATTCCACAAGATGCCTATTGGGGTATTCACGCGGCTCGAGCCGCCGAGAACTTCCCGATCAGCGGAGTGCCGATCGGCCACTACCGCAGCCTAATCAGGGCCCTAGCAACCGTAAAACACGCAGCCGCGCTCGCGAACTTCGAGGTCGGTGAGCTGCCCAAAGACAAACTCGACTTGATCGTCGCAGCATGCGTTGAGGTTGCCCAGGGGCAATACGACAGCCAATTCATCGTGGATGCGATTCAGGGCGGTGCCGGCACCTCGACCAACATGAACGCGAATGAGGTCATCGCCAATCGCGCGCTCGAACTCGGCGGCTGGAACAAGGGCGAGTATGACCACATCCACCCGCTGAACGACGTCAACATGTCGCAGTCGACCAACGATGTGTATCCGACAGCGTTGAAGCTCGCGCTCATCCTCGAAATTCGCGAACTCATCACCGCGATGGAGCACCTGCGCACAGCCTTCACGCGCAAGGCCGTCGAATTCAAAGACCTGATCAAGATGGGTCGCACACAGCTGCAAGACGCGGTGCCGATGACCCTGGGTCAAGAATTCGCGTCCTATTCGCGCATGATCATGGAAGACATTCAGCGCCTGCAAGAGGTCATTCCGCTGCTTTGCGAGATCAACCTCGGTGGCACTGCAATTGGAACACAGCTGAATGCGCCAAAGGGCTACGCGCAGGCCGCCTGCGAGGCACTGAAGACCTTGACCAGCATCGAATTCGTGGTCGCCGCCGACATGGTCGAAGCGACTCAGGATGCGGGTGTGTTCGTCATGGTTTCGGGCGTGCTCAAGCGCGTTGCGGTCAAACTTTCGAAGACCTCGAACGACCTCCGCCTGCTATCCAGTGGCCCGCGCGCCGGCCTCGGCGAAATCAACCTGCCACCGCGTCAGGCTGGCTCGTCGATCATGCCTGGCAAGGTCAACCCGGTAATCCCGGAGGTCGTCAACCAGATCGCGTTTGCAGTCATCGGCAACGACGTTACGGTGACAATGGCGGCCGAAGCGGGCCAGTTGCAGCTCAACGCGTTCGAACCGATCATGTGTCGCGCGCTGATGATGAGCATCACTCAGTTGCGCAACGGCTGCATGACTCTCGCCGATCGCTGCGTTGATGGCATCACCGCGAACGAAGACCGTATGCGCCAATCGGTCGAACACTCGATCGGTTTGGTCACCGCGCTTTCGCCAACCATCGGTTACGAGCAGGCGACCTATGTGGCCAAGCGTGCGCTTCAGACCGGTCAGTCGGTTCGCGAGGTTGTGCTCGGCGAAAACATCATGACCAAGGATGCCTTTGAGGCCATCCTCGGTGACGTCGAAAAACTAACCGGAATTTAGATCTCAGGATCGGTTTCGGCGAGCTTCTTCATGAGCTCCTTGTCGCGCTTGGCGCGCTCGCGTAGCCAAACGACGATCACGCCAGCAAGCGAACCCGCCACGACAAAACCGATGCCAATCAGGAGGCCAATCCACTGACCGTCATCCTGCTTGGAGGTTGCAGCCATCACGCGAGGTTCTGGGGTCGGAGCACCGTCGTAAGCGACCGCGGTGACTAGCGGCAGTGCGACGCATCCCTCAGGGAAATCGGTGTTGCCACTTGCCTTGTATGCGTCATCGTTGGTGACCGTGAACTTGAACGATCCTTCGTTGGTGTGGCCATCTTGACTGACCAACTGCCAAGTTGCGGTGTATTCGCCCGCCTGGTCGATGTCGACCGGAACCGAAGCCATGGCACCTGAAATCTTGATGCACTGGAGGCTCGCAACGGTCGAGTTTTCGCTGCCCTCAGGCCCGGAAACAAATATCTGGTTGCCCGCCATCTCGGGCATGTTCATGATGTCTTCGGATGAGGTAACACTGACCTCGAAAGCGCCTGCGGCGACGGTTGCGCCGTTCTCTGGCGAGGTTCCGATGATTTCGTCGTGGGCGAGAGCTGGGCTCGTAGCAGTGAGCGAGAAAGCCAACATGGATGCGGCTGCGAGCAGGGCGAAGATTCGGCGGCGAATAGTCATGAGATAAGTCTAGAACCTCCGACTCGTTAGACTTTAGGAGCATTTCAGCACAGTTCGGAGCAGGAATTTTGAGCGAGACCAAACAGGGTTTTCAGTACATCAAGCAGGTGGCAATCGGAGCCGTCTCGGGTCTTGCCCTGCTCGCCCTAATCATCGCCGGCTTCGGCCTTTCGGGCGGTTCGGCAGGCCCGACTTCGACCAGCACGCAGGCTGGCCCATCGGCAGCCCCGAGCGCGACTCCGAGCGCTAGCGCATCCTCGATTCGCACCTGTTCGGTTGCTGAGCAGGCGGCCGACCCGCTGCTCGGTTCGATGCAGGCAGTGGTCTTGAATGCAACCACCGACGAGATTCTGTTTGATCGTGGTGCAACAACTCCGGCCGCCACCGCGTCCACTCTGAAGGTTCTCACCGCCGCGGCCGCGCTGACCACACTCGGCCCGAACTACCGCGTCGACACCCGTGTCTACAGTGATCCGGCCAACCCGGGAGTCATCTACCTGGTTGGCGGCGGCGACCCAACTCTGTCGCGCACCGCACCTGGCACCCAGGGTGTCTACAAGGATGCGCCAAAGCTATCGACCCTCGCCAGCACCGTGAATTCGCGCCTAGCCGGCACCCCGATCAAGCAGATTGTGGTCGATGCGAGCCTGTTCCCTGGCCCAACCTGGGAGCCAACTTGGGAACGCTCGGAGCAGACCCAGGGCTACATGAGTGAGGTTTCGGCACTGCAGGTTGATGGCGACCGCGACAATCCAAAGCAGGAAACCTCGAAGCGCAGCACCACTCCGTCCAAGCGTGCCGGTGCCTGGTTTAAGAAGGCACTGGGCGCGATCGCTTCGACCGCGACTGTCGTCGAAGGCAAGACTCCGACCACCGCGACCGAAATCGCGAAGGTTCAGTCGGCACCAATTAGCAACTGGATCACTCACATGCTCCAGGTCAGCGACAACACTCAGGCCGAGGCGCTCGCTCGACTCGTGAGCCTCGACCAGGGCTATGACGGCTCATTCTCATCCATCGATGCCGCCATCAAAAAGGCATTGTCTGTTACCGGCGTCGACTCGACCGGAATCGTTCTCAAGGATGGCTCTGGCCTGTCATCGTCGAACGCGGTGCCACCGATGTATTTCGCAAGACTGTTCAAGGTCATCATGGGCGGTGCCAACAACTTCTCCTGGATCATGCAGGGTCTGCCTGTAGCTGGTGAGAGCGGTTCGCTGGCCGACCGGTTCAAGGGCGACTTCGTCGACGCGAATGGCAAGATTGCCGCTAAGACCGGTTGGATTAAGCGCGGTTACACCCTGGCAGGCGTAATCACGGCAAATGACGGCACAAAGCTGACCTTCGCGATTTATGCGCTCGGCAACGTGACCGACACTTCCAAGAAGGCAATCGACGCTCTGGCGACCGGTTTCTATCGCTGCGGCAACCAGCTTTCAAACCAGTAGGAGCATTCGGGCTGGCGAGCCTAGAATGTTCGTATCCAAACAATCGCTGCGGCTGATCACCTCGGCGCTCAGTAAAGGAAAAGGCAATGGCGCTTTCTGAAAAGGACCTCCTCGCTTCGGTTCCGACCGGTCTATACATCGGCGGCAAGTGGGTTGAAGGGCACGGTGAAGGTCGAATCGCGGTCGAAGACCCAGCGACCGGCAAGACCCTGGTTGAAATCGCAAATGCCAATGCACAGGATGCGCTCGCCGCGCTAACCGTTGCAGACGAAACACAGGCCTCGTGGGCGCGCGTCGCTCCGCGAGAGCGCGGCGAAATTCTTCGCCGCACCTTCGAGCTCATCCGTGAACGCTCCGAAGACTTCGCGACACTTATCAGCCTCGAGATGGGCAAGCCGATGGCCGAGGCTCGTGGCGAAGTTGTCTATGGCAACGAGTTCTTGCGCTGGTTTAGCGAAGAAGCTGTTCGCATCTCGGGTCGCTACGGCAGCAACCCAGAGGGCACCGGCCGCATGCTGATCACTCAGCGCCCGGTTGGTCCGGCTTTCGCAATCACCCCGTGGAACTTTCCGCTCGCGATGGCAACCCGCAAGATCGGCCCCGCAATTGCCGCGGGTTGCACCATGGTCGTCAAGCCTGCCGAACTGACCCCGCTGACCACGCTGCTGCTGGTCAAGACCCTCGAAGAAGCCGGTCTGCCTGCCGGTGTAATCAACGTCATCACGACCAGCAAGTCGGCCGAGACCAGTGCGCCTGTGATTTCAGACTCGCGACTTCGCAAGATCACCTTCACGGGTAGCACCGCTGTCGGCGTCAAGCTGCTCGAGCAGTCGGCCAAGAACGTGCTTCGAACCTCGATGGAACTCGGCGGCAACGCTCCGTTCCTCGTCTTTGAAGACGCCGACATCGATGCAGCCGTCAACGGCGCGATGCTGGCCAAGATGCGCAACATCGGTCAGGCCTGCACCGCCGCAAACCGCTTCATAATTCACGATTCGGTGGCCGACGAGTTTGCTCAGAAGTTCGCAGCCAAGATGGATGCGCTACAGCTCGGCCGCGGTGTCGACGCTGGCACCACCTGTGGTCCGGTCATCAACGAGAAGGCTCGCGCAAACATGCAGCGCCTGGTCGATGCGACCACCTCAGAGGGCGGTCAGATTGTGGCCGGTGGCGAGGCCGTCGATGGCGATGGTTACTTCTTCAAGCCGACCGTGCTCGACCACGTCAAGCCTGGCTCAACCATCCTTCGCGAAGAGATCTTTGGCCCAATCGCGCCAATCGTCCGCTTCAAGACCGAAGAAGAGGCGGTACGCCTCGCCAACGACACAGAGTACGGCTTGGTCTCATACGCGTTCACTCAGGATCTAAAGCGCGGACTCCGTCTGGCCGAGACACTCGACACCGGTATGACCGGTTTGAACTCGGGTCTTGTTTCGAACGCGGCTGCCCCTTTCGGTGGCGTCAAGCAGTCGGGACTCGGTCGCGAGGGTGGCCTCGAGGGCATCAACGAATACCTCGAGACCAAGTACGTGATGATTCCGGACCCTCAGGTCTAAACCTTCAGTCCCAAAACTTCAGGTATGCACCGAGCGGGTTAGAACTCGCGTGTTGCTCCATTTGCGGCCGAGACCGCAAACACATCAGGACGCGCATAACCGCACTGCTCGAACTCGGCATAGATCGAGTTGGTTACTTCGCTGATGCGTTCGATTGGGGTTAGCGCGATTGCGGCACCACCGAAACCGCCGCCGGTCATTCGAGCACCAACGGCACCGTGACGCAGAGCGGTCTCAACCGCGGTGTCGAGCTCATCCACCGAAATTTCGAAGTCGTCGCGCATCGATTTGTGCGACGCATACATGAGGTCGCCGATCGAGCGAGGGCCGGTTTCTTGCAGGCGCTTGACGGTCTCGAGCACTCGATTGTTCTCGGTCACAACGTGACGCACGCGACGGAAGGTCACGTCGGTCATCTTTGCCTCGGCTGCCTCTAGGTCGCTCTCTTCGAGGTCACGCAGGCTGCCAACGTTCATGATCGCCGCGCCATCTTCGCAGGCGGCACGACGTGAGGCATAGCCGCCATCGACTAGCCGGTGGGCAACCTTGGTGTCGATGATCAGCAACTCGAGGCCGTCTTTCGCGAAGCCGAGTTCGATCACCTGCGCCTCGAGACTGCGGCAATCCAAAAAGACGCCGTGGTCGGCCTGGCCCAGAAGCGAAGCCGATTGGTCCATGATTCCGGTCGGTGCACCGACGATTTCGTTCTCACCCAACTGCCCGGCTCGTGCCAGTTCTGAACGAGTCAAACCGGAGTTCCAGAGCTCGTTCAGCGCGGTCGAGACTGCACACTCGATCGCAGCCGAAGACGACAAACCTGCGCCCACCGGCACATCCGATTCGATGTAGCAGTCGAAACCGGTGGCCTCGAAGTCGCGGTTCAGCTGGTTTGCAATCGTGCGAACAGCCCAGGCGACACCGAGCGGGTATGCCGCCCAGTCGAGGCTGTCATCACGCGCTATCGCATCGAGTGACACCTCGTGAACCTCGCTCGAGAATGCCGAGGCAACGCGGGCGATACCATCTACACGCAATGCGACAGCGGCATAGGTACGGCGGTTGATAGCGAACGGAAAGACAAAACCTTCGTTGTAGTCGGTGTGCTCGCCGATCAGGTTCACGCGGCCAGGAGCTGACCAAACACCGGTGGGGGCGTAACCGAAGCGAGTCTCAAAGCCTGCGGCGGTCTGGTGTGCGAGTGCGTTCATGATGACTCCTAGAGCACTTCGCGCAGCTGGGCTGCGGTCTTCTCAGGCGGAAAATCGGCGATGAATGCGCCCATGGCTGATTCAGAACCGGCGAGGTACTTCAGCTTGTCGGCTGCTCGTCGCGGCGAGGTGATCTGCAGCTGCAGACGAACGTTCTCGCCCCCCTCAACCAGCGGAGCCTGGTGCCATGCCGAAATGTAAGGCGTCGGGCTGTCGTAGATCGCATCCAGTGCACTGAGCACGCGCTTGTAGATCGATGCGAGTTCGTCTCGCTCGGCATCAGTTAGCTGCCCGAGGTGCTGAACATGGCGGTGAGGAAGCAGGTGCACCTCGATTGGCCAGCGTCCGGCGAATGGCACATACGCGGTGAAGGCATCGCCCTGAATCAGCACGCGCTCACCGGCCTGCTCGAACGCGAGGGTGTCGGCGAATAGGTCTTTGCCGTAGCGCTCAATCGAGTCGAGCAGCTTGACCGTGCGCGGAGTCACATAAGGGTATGAGTAGATCTGACCGTGCGGGTGGTGGAGAGTGACGCCGATCTCTTGACCGCGGTTTTCAAACGGGAAAACCTGACGCACGCCTGGCAACGACTGCAGGTGTTCGGTGCGGTCACCCCACGCGTCAATGACAGTGCGGATGCGCTCAACACTCTGGCCACCTAGCGAACCGAGGTGTTCCGGTGAGAAAACTACAACTTCACAGCGACCGTATGAGGTCAGCGTCGCACCGAGCTCTCGACCCGCGATGTCGGCGTACATCGGGTCATCGGTTGGCGCTAGCAGCGGGCCGAACGAAGGGTTCTTGTTCTCAAAGACTGCGACGTCAAAAACATCTGGCAGTTCGCTCAAGTTGTCTGCGGTGGTTGGGCAGAGAGGGCACATGTGGGCCGGTGGAAGGAATGCGCGACCGTGACGGTGAGCGGCAATCGAAATCCAGTCACCGGTGAGCGCATCGAGGCGCATCTGTGCGGTCTCAGGGCGTTCTGCTGCCTCGCGAGCATCTGCCTTGCGTTGAGCTGGAAGTGACGAGTTAGCGTCGTCGAAATAAAACAGGTCGCGTCCGTCGAAAAGTTTCGCGCTGATCTTGTGAGCCACCTAGCCAACCCTGTTCTGTCTCGTTGCGAACCACTGCTGCCAAACCTTTGGGGGCTAGGCTTTAGGCATGATTTTAGCCTGTGGGCAACAGTTTACCCTCGCACTCGACACTCCGAACGGGCGTTTGACCGCCATGATCGCTCAGGTCGGTGCTGGTTTGCGTTCGCTCAAGCTGGGTGAGACCGAGTTCGTCGAGTCGTGTGAACCGGATGAAATCGCGCCTTACTGTGCTGGCATCGTCATGTCGCCTTGGGTGAATCGCCTCGATGGTGGCAAATGGACCTACAAGGGCCAGGTGCTCGAGGTTCCGATCACGATTCACGACCAGCAGAACGCCAACCACGGCCTGCTCGAGTTCGCCGAATACCGTTTGATCGACCGCACCGACAACGCAACAGAGTCTTCTGTCACCCTCGCGGCAACCATTCAGCCTCGTCGCGGCTACCCATTCTTGGTTGAAACCACCGTGAAGTATGCGCTCAGCGCCGATGGCCTCACGGTTACGCACGGGGCCGAGAACAAGTCGATCGACGCAGCGCCATACGCGGTCGGCGGCCACCCATACCTTCGCGTTTCGGGCACTCCGACCGAAGAGCTCGTACTGAAGGCCTCGGCTGCATCGGTGATCGATGTCGATGCACGTCAGATTCCGATCGGCCGCTCGTCGGTCGCCGGCACCAAGTTCGACCTGCGCCAAGGCCAGCGAGTCGGTGACAACTTCTTTGACCACAACTTCGGCGACCTCGAGCGCGAGGCCGATGGCATGGCTCACACATACCTAACCGCACCAAATGGTGGCCAGGTGGATGTTTGGCAGGACGAGGCATTCAAGTACGTCGTGCTGTTTACGCCTGACTTTTATCCGACCCGCGCGGGCAAGGTTTGGGCCGCCGCGATTGAGCCTCAGACCTCGGCCGCCAACTCTTTCAACACCGGTGAAGACCTCATTTGGCTCGAACAGGGCAAGACCTGGTCGGCAAGCTGGGGCATCAAGGTTCTTCAGCCTCAGGCCTAATCGTGCCTCTTCAATTCGCGAACGGCCAATCGTCGACTTCGTTTGCAATCGGAGCATTGGCGCGCGCAATCCGCGAAGCCGCCGGTGTCGGCGGGCCACAGTCAGAGCGACTTCTCGCGCTCGCCGAAACCCTTGGAGCGCCGGCCGATTGGCGCAATAACTACCAGCGCGTTTTCGCCGAGTTGAGCGCATTCGAATTCACTTCCTCTGACTCAGTCCTGCAACGTGCCCTGCTTGCGGCAACCGGCGATTTGATTCAAGACGAGACCGGTCGATCGCTGAACTCGCTGGTCTCTGCCAATTCGATTGCTGCCGCGCGCGATGCCGTTCTCACTGTCGAAGTCAGGGGAGCGGGCCAGGCATCGGCGCTTGCCACTGTTGGCACACCGACCGCCGAAGCCATGATCGAACACCGTCTGGCCGAACCGGGCGTCCGCTCCTCGCTTGCGGCCTATGACGACTGGATTTCAAACCACGCGGATGCGCCAACGCAGGGCGAGGTTCTCGTTGCCATCGGCGCGAACGCAGAACTCTCGATTGCACCAGACTGGTTGGCTGTCGGTGGGCAAGTTGTCGCTGTTGCGCGCCGCAACGCAGCCAAGTGGGCTGGGCTGATTGCCGAGGCCAGGGCTTCTTCGGGCACGCTGCTAGTGCCGGTGCTCGCCTCGCGTGCGGTGGGCGTCGACTTGAGTTCGATCGATGACGTGCAGCTCGCCGAGCTCGCCGGTCTGGACCTTCAGGATCATGTCACTGCGATTGCCGCGTGGATCGCTGGTCTTGCTGCCGAAAACAAAACCGATCGCTTCGTGTTGCTTGGCAGCGTCTATGCGCCGGGCAAGAACCAGATTCTCGCTTCGGCAGCGCAGGATGCGGTCATGGCCGCGATCAGTCGCGAACTGCCGCGTGAGCGGCTCGTGCTTGGTTGGCTAGCGACTCCACTCGATTCGGTAGTTCGCTCAAAGTCGCACCTCAATGCACTCGAGGCGAACTACAAGAAGCTCGGTTTGCGCGGGCGCATCCGTGCCGGATTTTGGCACCTGTTTGGCGGCTTGAAAGCACCGAAGGCAGCCCAACTCGAACACGCAAAGCTGGCCGATGAGCTGGCAGTGTTTGACTATTCGGCGCAACGACAAGGCAGCAGCTATCTGTTTGCCAAGCGCATCGAGCGCTGGCGTGCCAACGTGGCCGAAGCCGATGGCATCAAAACCTGGTTCCAGGTGGCTCCGCCGGCGCAAACGCATTCGACGCTGGACTACAAAATCGTTCGTGCGGCCTATCGCGGGCTAACCCGCTTAGGCTTCACGGCTTTCGAGGCGTGGATGCTGCGCGACCTGCTCTGCTCAATGCTGATCGGCTCGCTGAAAGGCCAAATGCAGCGGGATGAGCTCTCAGAAACCGCGATTCACGGCGGAATCTGGCGCCTGCCTTACGACCCGCAAACGGTCTGGCTGCCTGCGGCCGGCATCGGCTGGATCGAGCTGTTGCGCAAGCGCTAATCCCTCACGCGCGACTTGCTGCAGTTGTTTACCTAATGTTTAGAAACTTTTACTAGGGTTCAACTGCTAGCAACCTAGTTAACTCAGAGAAAGATTCGCATGGATCCGATTTTCGTAGTCTCCGTCGTAGTGGCCTTGGCGCTGTTCTTCGACTTCACCAACGGTTTTCACGACACCGCAAACGCGATGGCTACGCCAATCGCCACGGGTGCGCTCAAGCCTCGAGTCGCAGTTGGCATTGCCGCTGTGATGAACCTGGTCGGTGCATTCCTATCCACCGAAGTGGCCAAGGCTATCTCGGTTTCGCTCATCAACGATGATGCCCAGCAGACCCTGTTCGTCGGAGTTGTCGGCGCCCAGATGGTGTTCGCCGGTTTGACCGGTGCAATCCTCTGGAACCTCACCACTTGGTTCCTCGGCCTTCCTTCGTCGTCATCGCACGCACTCTTCGGTGGTCTGATCGGCGCAGCAATCGCATACGCGGGCACCGACGCCATCAATGGCGCAAAGGTTCTTGAGAAGGTTGTCTTCCCGGCGCTGTTCGCCCCGATGATCGCAGGTTTCGCGGCGTTCCTGGCAACGCGAGTCGCATACCTGATCACAGCTCGAACCCAGGCCGCACGCAGCAAGTCGGGCATCGGCACCGGTCGCGGCAAGTTCCGCATCGGTCAGATCTTCTCGTCATCGCTGGTCGCGCTTTCGCACGGAACCAACGACGCCCAGAAGACCATGGGCGTAATCACCCTCGTTCTAGTCGCAGCCGGTCTGCAGTCAGACGGCGAGCACGTTGAGCCTTGGGTGGTTCTCACCTCGGCCCTCGCAATCGCAATCGGCACCTACTCGGGTGGTTGGCGAATCATCAAGACTATGGGTACGGGTCTGAGCGAAATCAAGCCAGCACAGGGCTTCGCTGCTGAGGTTTCGACCGGTGTTGCCATCCTTGCTTCGAGCAAGCTCGGCTTCGCACTATCAACCACTCAGGTTGCTTCTGGTTCGGTCATCGGTGCCGGTCTCGGTCGCAAGGGCGGCGCAGTTCGCTGGAGCAAGGCCGGTCAGATTGTCGTCGGTTGGTTGTTCACTCTTCCAGCAGCGGGCATCGTCGGTGCTCTCTCGGCATTCCTGGTCAAGACTGGCCCAGTCGGTTTTGCGGCTGACGCCATCATCACCGTCGCCGGCATCATCGCGATCTTCCAGATCTCGAAGCGCAACAAGGTTGCACACCACAACGTCACCAGTGAGGTTGAGGGTGCCAGCGAGGTTGTCGCTTCACCACGTCAGGTTAAGAAGGCTGCCGAGAAGGCAACCAAGGCCGCCAAGAAGGCTGCCAAGAAGGGAAAGAAGTAAATGCTAGAGCTCATTGACTGGAACAAGTTCCTTCAGGTCCTCGAGGCGACCATCATCTTTGCCGTTGGTGTTGTCGGTCTCTTCTCGGTAGGCGTTCGCCTGCTAACCAACGCACAGCACGCTGTGCCTGGTGCAAACAAGGGCAAGGCTGCGGCCGTGCGCTCAGAGGTTCTCAACCGCCTCGGCGCATACGTTGCATTCGGTCTTTGCTTGGTTGCTCTGGGGTACGGCATCATGCTGGTTGCACCTTGGGTGTTCGGCATCGAAGCTAAGTAACCCATCCGATTCAAAACGAAACCCCCGATCGCTTGGTCGGGGGTTTTGTACTATCTTGATCTAAGCCAGTAGGCCCATCTGCGCCGCCGCCGCGCGCAGTTCATCGCGAGCATCGGGATGCGCCGCCTTCTCGATTAGATTGCGAGCCTGGTCTGCAGCCGAATGCCCGAAACAGTCGGCCACGCCCTGCTCGGTGACCACAAAACTGTGCTGAAAACTGGTCGCCGGCTCGGTCAGCTGCGGCACGATCGTCGAAGTTTTCGCCTTCGGGTGCCAAGACTGAAGCGCCATGTATGAGGCGCCGCCGCGAGCATGTAGCGCGCCAACGATGAAGTCGGTCGAGCCGCCGAAGCCCGAATAGATTTCGCCTCGCACAAAGCTCGCATTCGCCTGGTCGCGCAGGTCGATTTGCAGCGCCGAGTTGATGCTCGTCATCTTCGCCTGTCGCGCAATCTGGCCGGGGTCGTTGGTCTTCTCGGTTCGCAGCATGCGCACCTGACGGTTCAGGTCGAGCCACTCATACAGTTCTTGCCCGCCGAATACGAATGAGGCCGTGATCGGGATGTCTTGATCGAGCGCGCCTCTGCGGTTCAGCTCGAGCACTCCGTCTGAGAACATTTCGGTCCAGATGCGCATGCCCTTGCGGTCGAGGAGCGAGCCGAGCACGGCGTCCGGAATCGCGCCGATGCCCAGCTGCAGCGTCGAACCGTCTTCAATCTTGCGCGAAATCTGTTCGCCGATTACACGGGTTTCGTCGGTGAACACCGTCACAGGCTTGGTCGCGAGTGGCTCATCCACTTCGATGAGGTAGTCGATCTCGTGCTCATACAGTTGGGCGTCGCCATAGGTGTATGGCATGCGCGGATTCGCCTGAGCAATCACCAGCCCACCTCGCTCACGAACGGCCTCGATGGCTGCCGGCAGGATGTTGACCTCGGTGCCGAGGCTGACGGTGTCGTGACGACGCGCGCTGGTGTGCAGGAGCACAACATCGGGCACAAAGTGGTCGCGGAACAACACCGGAACAAGGCTCAGGCGGCACGGAATGTAGACGAGGCGCTCGTGTCGGCGCATGCCAGGCCCGACGAACGCGCTTTCGTAGCTAATGCCGTCGCGATCGGGGATCCCGGGATGCGCATTGAGCATGTGCAGCTTGAATTCGGGGAGGACCTCGTCGGCGGCCTTGAGCAGGATGGTCGGGGCTGCGAAATTGCCCGAAGCGACGATTCGAGGATTTTGCGGCAGGCTTTCGAGGATTCGTTTTAGTTCTTCGAAGTTCACAATGCGCATTTTTGCCTCCACTGCCCAGCCTAGCCACGACAGGGAGGTTGTCAGTTGCCGCTCTGGGCCGAAAAAGTCACAGCGGCGCTCCAGCCGATTCTCAGGATTCTTTCAGCGTTAGTTTTTAGATTTCTTTTAGCAGCGAAACCGAATTGCTTGTAACCCAATTCAAAACAGTTGTTCTTTCCTCTCCTTGTGTGAGAAACCCGGCGGAATGCGGAACCGCCGGGTTTCTCGTTTAAGCCTTAGTCTTTAGCCATGCGCATCCATCGTGCCTGGCTTGTTGCGGGCGTCACCATGCTCACGCTTATCGCAGCGTCCGCATTCAGATCGACCACTTCGGTGCTTTACATGCCGATCGAAATGGAATTTGGCTGGACTCGCAGCCTCACCTCAGGAGCCGTTGCGCTAAACATCCTCGTTTATGGCCTCACGGCACCTTTCGCTGCGGTTTTCATGGCTCGCTTCGGCGCCAAGCGCGTCGCTCTTGCCGCACTCGCACTCATCGCGACCGGAACGCTGCTAACCACAGTCATGCACGAGGCGTGGCAGCTGTATGCCGAGTGGGGAATCCTGGTCGGAGTCGGCACGGGTTGCATCGCGCTTGTGTTCGGCGCGCAGGTTGCCAGCAACTGGTTCGTGAAGCGCCGAGGTTTGGCGACCGGCATCTTCTCGGCGTCATACGCCACCGGGCAGCTCATCTTCTTGCCCGCGATCTCACAGATCGCGAACGACCAGGGTTGGCGCACCGCGACGACCATTGTGGCGGTGTTCTGTCTCGCGCTCATACCTGTGTTCGCTTTGGTCTTCAAGAATGCGCCATCGGGTGGTGAGGCACCTTTCGGCGGAACAGTCGATGACATCCCGGCAAAGCCACCTGTCACGGTCAAGGCAAACATCGAAGCCATGCGGTATGCGCTCTCAAAGCCGGCGTTCTGGGCTCTCGCACTGACCTTTTTTGTCTGTGGTTGGACGACCAACGGGCTGATTGGTGCACACTTTATCCCTGCCGCACATGACCACGGTATGCCGACCACCATGGCCGCGGGTTTGCTTGCCACCGTTGGCATTTTCGACTTCATCGGCACGATTGCGAGCGGTTGGCTGACTGACCGTTTCGACCCGGCCCTGCTGCTGGTTGTCTATTACGGGCTGCGCGGGCTCGCGCTGTTTACCTTCCCGTTCGTCATTGGTCCGACAGTTGAGCCGCCGATGCTGTTCTTCATCGTCTTCTATGGGCTCGACTGGATTGCGACCGTGCCGCCGACGGTTGAGCTTTGCCGCCGGCATTTCGGCGTCGCCAACTCCGGGCTCATCTATGGCTGGGTGTTCGCCAGCCACATGGTCGGTGCTGCAGTCGCGAGTGCTTTCGCCGGTTGGATTCGGCAATTTCAGGGCGATTACTTCATCGCGTGGATCATTGCCGCGGTGCTTTGTCTTGGCGCGGCCGCATACAGCCTGACGCTGCGCAAGCCACCGGTTGTTGCGGTGTGATGCTGTTTGAATAAGTCCGAAGGGTGACTGTGAACAACGAAAAAGTGCTGGTCGTAATCGACATGCAAAACGGCTTCAACGATCCGGCAATGCCGGCAACCAACAACCCAGCGTGCGATGAAAACGTCCGTGCTCTGCTAGGCAAGTGGCGTGATGAGGGCTGGCCGATTGTGCTCGTGCGTCACGATTCAAAAGGCGCGACTTCGGTGCTCCGCCCGGGACAGATCGGCAACGACCTGATGTCTGGCATCGACGGCACGCACGACCTGTTTGTCATCAAGAGTGTCAACTCGGCCTTTTATGGCGAGCCAGACCTGAACCAGTGGCTCAAGGCCTCGGGCTATTCGAACCTCGTGATCTGCGGAATTCAAACCAATTACTGCTGCGAAACCACCGCGCGAATGGCCGGCAACCTCGGTTATTCGGTCGAGTTTGTGCTCGATGCAACTCGTACCTTCGATTTGACCGACATGAACGGCAATCGAGTCAGTGCGGATGAGCTCTCGCGCATCACGGCCACGAACCTACACGGTGAATTCGCAACCGTAGTTTCGACTGCGAGCCTGCTTTAGTTCTGCGACTTAGCCCTGCGGGGTTGGGGCAGCTGAAGCAAACACATCGTCAACAACGCAGTTTGAGTTGTACATGTATTGACCAAAGCTCTTCAGGTCGTCGAGTTTCAAACGAAGCATCATCGGTCTCGGTGAGCCAGGGTCAGGCATTCCCCATACCTTTTCGCTCCAAGGCATCAGCGAATAGCAACGCACGTTGATTCTGCCGCTGGACCACTCGACTTTGAGCCGGGTGAGTTTCCCCGACGAATCGGGTATTGGGGTCATAGTCGTCGTGCTTGTTTTGCCCTCAACACCTGCCGCCGCGATGGTTTTCTCGGTGAAGAAGTCAAAGCCTTTGGCGACTCGATAAGTCTGCAGATCGTTCAGGTAGCGAACCAGATTGCGATCTTCGGGTTCTTGCGCGAAGCACTCTGGGCAACCGGCTAAACCGGACGCGCCTTCTATAAAGTTCGTAGACACGGTCAACTTATAAATCACAGGTTTGTCGGTAACTTCACCCTCGTCACCGTATTGGGTCTTATCTAGCATCACGAGACGTGGAGCCTTGTCGAAGGTCCCCGTCCAGCTGTAGCCGCCATTCGTCGAATAGGCAGAGAGCAATTCGGCCATGCAGTTTAGAACTCCACGCTTTTCTTGCACTGCAGGCAACGGCGTGCTTGAAATTGACTTTACGTATGCGGACACAGCCTCGCATTGTGCTTTGGCAGAGATCCTGTCGGTGGTCAGAGTCGCCTCAAAATAGAAGTTAGGGTCGCCTCCGCCGTCTGGACTCCACCCGCCTCCGCTTATCTGTCCTTTTATGTATCCAGCAAGTTTGAAATCGTCATACAACTTCTGCACGATCGGTTTGGATTTGGCTTTGGTCGCATCAAAGGCGGGGCCGGCGCAGCCAGCCGTGCCCAGTGCGAGAGAGGCCGCAGCGGCGATTGCAAGAAATCGGACTAGTCGTCTCATGATTACCCCCAGTTGCGACCAAATTACATCAAAAATGCGAGCTGGTCGAATAAACGATGTGTGATTTCAATCGCAGGTCGTCAACGCGCGGGTGTTCGAAAGCAAGATCGGGACGAGCCCGCATACCGATACGTTCCATGACCTTGCGCGACTTCTCATTCAAGGCTGATGTAAAAGAATAGATAGTCTCAAAACGTTCGAGGCCGAACGCGAGAGCGGCTTGGGCGCCCTCGGTCGCATAACCCTTTCCCCAGGCAGATTCCTTTAACCTCCATCCAATTTCGGTGCATGGCATCCAATCCAGACCCAGGTTTTGCTCTGACAAACCGATAAAGCCGATAAACGGGTCCGTGTCTTTGACTTCGACCGCCCACAAACCCCACCCTTGAAGTTCAATCCTGGTTTGAAGTCTCTGGAACATTTCTGTGGACTGCTCGGTCGTTAGAGTTTTGGGGAAATACTTCATTACCTCTGGAGACGCGTTCATAGCGACCCACTCTTCGAGGTCAGATTCGCGCCATTCACGAAGGATAAGTCGATCGGTTTCTAGCACGTTCTCTCCTGCTCTAGTTAGTCGACTCTGGGTCGAAGATCATCTCGCGGACCTCTTGGTCGCAGCGGCATGATTTCGCAATCATTGCAGCCCACTCGTACGCCTGCTCGGCCGTCTCAACCTCGATAACCGAGAAGCCACCCAAACGAACATCGCTCGGCGTAATCGGCCCAGATGTGACCTTGCCGTTTTCGTCGACCACCACCGGCTTGTCTTCAATGAACCCGCCGCCAAAGATCCACACGCCTGCTGCCTTAGCTTCGCGAACCACCTTGTGTGATTCTTCGGAGACCTGGTCGAGTTCCGACATCGGAAACTTCATGTCTCCGTCATTGAACGAAATGATGAAGCGGCGCATTACTTCGACTCCTTCGGTACGAACACCTTTGCGATTGCCTTGATGACCGGGCGCTTCGGCATGATTCCTGAGAAGAACGCCAGCAATTTGTTGCCGAAACCATCGATCACAGAGGGCTTAGAACGACGCGAGTCGAGAGCCTTGAACGTAGTCTTGACCACGTTCTCGACCGGCGCGAGAGCACCAGCCGGCTTTGCTCCAGCGATATCGAAGAACTCGGTCTTGGTTGCGCCTGGGCTCACCGATAGGACTCGTACGTTCGTGCCAGCGACTTCGCCCCAAACCGCACTCGTGAACGAGCGAACGAAGGATTTCGTCGCCGCATACACGGCCATGCCTGGCACGGGTTGATAAGAGGCGGTGCTCGCGATGTTGACCACGGCACCGAAGTTTTGCTTGACCATGTGCGGCAGGTATGCGGCGGTGAGGTCGACCAGTGTCGCGATGTTCAGGATGATCTCGCTCTGAATCATCGAGCGGTCTTCGTTGGTGAAGCGCGCGTTGGTGCCGAAGCCTGCGTTGTTGATCAGAATGTCGACCGAGAGCTTCTTTGCTGCGACCGCGCCGACCAGTTTTTGACCGGCGTCGATGGTTGCGAGGTCCATCGCGATCACGGTGACGTCAACCTGTGACTTCGCTTTGAGCTCGGCGGCTAGCGCGTCAAGGGCATCCTGTCGTCTGGCAACCAGTATCAGGTTCGAACCACGTCTGGCGAATGCATGTGCGTATGCGAGTCCGATGCCAGAGCTTGCACCGGTGATGAGTGCGGTTTTGCCTTTGTATTCCATGGGATGCCTCCTCGTTGAGCAGCTGCCTCACTCAAGTATCACAGGCGCGCATGGCGTGTTCGCCGTTCGCGCAATCGGCGGCTAGTTTCACCCTCTCGCCGAAATTAGACTCGAAGCATGACCAACCATGTGCTCGCAGCCGCAACAAACGCGACTACGAATCTGGCGATTTTGGAGCTTGGATTGGTCTTTGTTGGGCTCGGTCTTCTTTCTTGGCTTGCGCTCAAATTGCACATCTCGGCTGTTCCACTCTTTTTGCTCGCTGGACTCAGCCTCGGCAAAGGCGGAATTGCGCCACTCGCGTTGAGCGAAGACTTCTTGAACCTCGGCGCCGAAATCGGCGCGCTCCTGCTCCTATTGGTGATGGGCTTCGAGTATTCCGCGAACGAGCTGGTGACAACCTTGCGTTCGAAGTGGTCGATTGGCTTGGTCGACCTCGCCATCAACGCCCTGCCAGCGGCAGTAATCGCGCTGATTCTCGGGTATGGGCCGATTGGCGCAATCGCGTTCGCCGGCATCATGTTCGTCTCGAGCTCGGGCATCGCCAGTCAATTGATTCGCGAGAGCGGCTGGGCGAAGTCGAACATCGCCAAGCGTGCAACAAGCATTCTCGTCTTCGAAGACATCGTGCTCGCTCCATACCTGCCAATCCTCGCGGCCGTGACTCTTGGCCTATCGGCGCTTGGTGGACTAATTTCGGTGGGCATCGCGCTTGCCGTCACTCTTGTAGTTTTCTTCATCGGTATGGGACGCGAAATTCCGGGGCTCAAGACACTCGCGCAGTCGGGCCCCGGCCCGCTCTTGCTGCTCACCTTTGGTGTTGCGTTGGCAATCTCAGCCGGCGCTAACATCGCCGGGTTCTCGGGCGTGATCGCCGCGTTCCTCTTCGGTTTGCTTCTGACCGGCGAGGTCGCCGAGTCGCTCCGCAGCCGTTTCGCTCCACTTCGCGATGTGTTCTCGGCCGTGTTCTTCTTGTTCTTTGGCCTTAGCATCGCCGCGGTTGACGTCTTTTCGGTTTTGCCGATTGCCTTGCTGTTCTCGGTAGTTGGAGTCGCCGGCAAGTTCTTTGTCGGTTGGCTGATGGGACGCGATTTGCAAGACCCGCTGGCTTGGCGACGAATCGGAGCGTTCCTTTCATCGCGAGGCGAGTTCTCAATGATCATCGCGGCGACGGTAGCCAGCGCACTGCCGGTAGGCGTTCGCGAGGTCACTCTCGGCGTTGTTGTGCTAACCAGTCTGTTCTCGACGCTCGCAATCCGCGCTTTCCGCAGCCGTTTCGAGGCCTAATCGCGGTCAAGAGTGCCGCAGTGGAGTTAGGCTCACCACATGAAGCCAATCGCCAAAACAGCACTCGTTGCCTCAATCATCGGGCCGATTCAATCGGTCCTCGGCTGGGTCATCGCTGGCTCACTCTGGCCCGGCTATGACCAGGTGCGCCAGACCATCAGCGAGCTCGCTTCACCCGAGTCGCCTGTGCGGGTCATCATGTCTTCGTTCTTTATTCTCGGCGGCACGCTGACCCTCATCGGCGCGATCTACGCAAGAACGTTTTCGCTGCCAGGCCGAATCGCTCTGTTCGTGAGCGCGCTGTGCACATACGGCCTCACGATTTTTCCGACGCCGCTTGTCGGCAGCTCGCCGATGCACCGACTATTCGCAATTTCATCGTTTGCGCTCTCGGCCGGGTGGCCGCTGCTTGCCATGCGATTCAGGCGGGATGCGCCCGCAGTCCTTCGCCCGCCGATCGCGATTTCGGTCACCGTGCTGCAGGGCATACTCGCGATCATCTTCCTCGTGGTTTGGGCTGACCCGACCTCACAGGTCATCGGTGTTTGGGAGCGCGTGGTCTCGGTTTCGCAATCGGCGTGTGTCACCTTCTTTGTGGTCGCTTGCTATTTGAGCCAGCGCCGTTCGGTCAGATAGCCTTTAGCCATGAGCAATCTAGAACGCCCTGAAATCGAGCCAATGCTCGAACCTGCCCCTGCCACCTTGACCATCAAGGATGACGTTGTCGGCGATGGCCCTGAGGCCACCCCTGGTGCCGTCGTTAACGTGCACTACCTCGGTGTCGACTACGAGAGCGGCGAAGAGTTCGACTCGTCATGGGGTCGCAACCAGTCAATCGAGTTTCCGCTCGGTCGCTTGATTCGCGGTTGGCAGGAAGGCATTCCTGGCATGAAGGTCGGCGGTCGCCGCACCCTCATCTGCCCACCAGAGTATGCGTATGGCCCTGCCGGCGCTGGTCACCACCTGTCAGGCCGAACTCTGGTCTTTGTGATCGACCTACTCGGCGTTCAGTAAACCTTCGAACGTAAACGACAAAACCTCACCGGATTCGGTGAGGTTTTGTTTTTGGTAGGCCCCGTGGGGATCGAACCCACGACCCACGGATTAAAAGTCCGTTGCTCTAACCAACTGAGCTAGAGGCCCAAGCCCGCCTGAGCGGACCAGCGAATAGTCTACCAATCGCGGGCGGGCGCTTAGCGCTTGCCGTGAGCGGCGTTCTTGGCCATCGACGGAAAAACTAACCCGTGCATCGGCCAAACCGACCACCAGTACAGGTGACCCCAAAGCCCCTTCGGCACATACACAGCCTTCTGGGTGACGATGCTGCCCTTGCCATCCGGCTTGGCGGTAACTTCGAATTCGAGCCAGGCTCGTCCCGGCATTTTCATCTCGGCGCGCAGGCGCAATAGGTTTGGCGGACGCAGCTCTTCAACGCGCCAGAAGTCAAGGGCATCTCCGACCTGAAGGTGAACTGGGTCGCGACGACCGCGGCGAAGGCCAACACCGCCGACCAAACGGTCAGCTAGGCCACGAAGCTGCCAGGCCCAGGTTGCGGTCGAATAGCCGTTCTCGCCGCCGATGGCTTCGACTCGAGCAAAGACGGTTTCGACCGAATCGTCGCTCTCGACGCGACGCACATCGGTGTAGACCGTTCCACCGGCCCAATCCGGGTCGGTCGGCAGCGGGTCCGATGGAGCAAACGGAACCGAAGCGTCTGACCAACGGGTCTCGGCAGCCGACTGCTTGACCTTGGTCAGTGCGAGCTTCACGGCCTTCTTGAACGGGGTCAGCCCCTCGGCAGGATCTGGTATGAGCCTGCGAATCGCAGCGTTATCGGCAATGACGTCGTTTTTCAGGCTATCGACCAGACGTCGAGCGAGCTGGAACGGCACCGGCGTGACTAGTCCAACCCAGCCACTCGATAGGCGAGGGGTTAGAACAGGAATCGGAATTATGATTCGACGACGAAGTCCTGCCGCTTCGGCATACTGCTGCATCATCTCGGCATAGGTGAAAAGGTCTGGGCCCGAGACATCGAACGCACCCGAAACCTTCGAATCGATTCCGGCGGCCCCAACCAGATAACGCAGCACGTCTCGAACCGCGATCGGTTGAATCTTGTTGAGCACCCACTTTGGAGTGGTCATGATCGGCAAACGTTCGGTCAAATAGCGAAGCATCTCAAACGAGGCCGAGCCCGAGCCGATGACGACACCGGCACGAAGCTCAATGGTTGGAATTCCGGACGCCTGAAGGATCTGCCCAGTGAGCTCGCGTGAGGCCAGGTGCGGCGACAGTTTCTGGTTTGGCGAGATGATTCCGCCCAAATAGACGATGCGCTTAACGTCGTTCTTCTTAGCCGCGTCGGCGAACTTTTCGGCGAGCACGCGCTCTGCCTCTTCGAAGTCGCTGGTCAGATTGAGGCCGTGCAGCAGATAGTAGGCGACATCGATCTTCTTGAGAGCAAGGTCGAGTGCAGCAACATCGTTGGCATCGCCTTCGACCACCTCGATGCGTGAAAACCATGGGTAATCACGCATGCGGTCGGCATTGCGGGCCAGCACTCGAACCGAGTATCCGATTTCGAGTAGTTCGGTCACTAAGCGGCCGCCGATGTAACCGGTGGCGCCGGTGACGAGCACACGAGCCGCCCGGTCAGAACCAGTGTCGAACTTGGCGAGGCCCTCGATGATTTCCTTCATGTATCAAGAGTGCATCGTTAGCTTCCAGATAGCGACATTGAAGGCCGAACGGGACGCCTTGTCGTGCCTATTCCTGTTCGTTCTCACCCTCGGTTTCGTCGACGATCTCGGCGTCTTCGACGTCGGCCTCGAGCGCCAACAGCTCAGGAGTCGCATCTCCAACCTCGAGAGTCTCGACGGTTTTGAGCTTGCGTTCGATGACGTTGGTGCGGGTCTTGGCCTCAGAAACGGTCTTCTGTGCGGTCGCTAGCTGCTTTTGGAGTTTGTCCCAAACCTGGCCATACTTCTGGAACTCTGCCTTTGCGGCACTCAGGATCTTCCAGACGTCTGAAGCGCTCTTCTCGATTGCCAGAGTGCGGAAGCCCATCTGAAGGCTGTTCAGGAACGAGCTGAGCGTGCTCGGGCCGGTGACCTGAACGCGGTACTTGTTCTGCAACTCGTTGGTCAGTCCTGGGCGACGGATAACCTCGGCGAACAGGCCTTCGGTCGGTAGGTACATGATTGCAAAGTCGGTGGTGTGCGGCACATCGATGTACTTTTCAGAGATGGTCTTGGCCTGTGCCTTGATGTCCATCTCGATTGCCTTGGTTGCCTTGTCGATGGCATCAACATCGCCGATTTCTTGGGCCTGCAGCAGGCGCTCGTAATCCTCTTGCGGGAACTTCGAGTCGATCGGCAGATAGATGTGCTCGCCTTCTTCACGACCAGGCATCTTCACTGCGAATTCGACGAGGTCGTTCGAGCCCTTCTTAGTCTTTACGTTGGCCTCGTATTGGCTAGGGGCGAGCATGTCTTCGAGCTGACGGCTGAGCTGAACCTCGCCCCATGTGCCGCGAGACTTGACGTTCGTAAGCACGCGCTTCAGGTCGCCGACGCCGGTCGCGAGGGTCTGCATCTCGCCGAGACCCTTCTGCACCGATTCGAGTCGGTCGCTGACCAACTTGAACGATTCACCGAGGCGCTTTTCGAGAGTGCCCTGAAGCTTCTCGTCGACGGTTTCGCGCATCTTTTCGAGCTTCTCTTCGTTGCCCTTCTGCATCTTCTCGAGCGATGCCTGCATGGTCGCCTGCATCTCGACCTGCTTGCGAGAGTTGGCCTCGGTGAGTTCCTTGATCTGGTCGGCGAGCTTGCTGATCGATTCGTTCATCGACTTCTGCAGCTCGACGCGGCTCTCGGTCGCCTCTTCGCGCTGATTCTTGGCCGACCCCTCGAGCGAGGTGCGCAGGGTCTCGAAACGCTGGTCGAGCGCCATCTGGTTGCTAGTTATAAGTCGCGCGAGCTCATCCCTGTTAGCAGCCAGGTCGCGACTCACGTCAGCACCCGCGCCGGTCTTCGGTCGGCGCAACAGCGCAACGACGAGTGCAACGGCAAACAAGACGTTAGTAACAAGAAGAACTACAACTGCGGCATCCATGAGACCTCCGGGTCGGTTTAGATTCTGAGGCTAGCGGTTGGTTGCGACATTTATTTCGACGAAGGCGTTCGGCGCCCAGGCCATTCGACCATCAACATCGCGGCCACCATCACGGCTCCACCAATGGCGGTTCTCAAACTCAATACTTCTTGGCCAATCGACACCGCAATTAGTGCGGTAAAAATGACCTCGCTCGTGAGAATGATGGCCACGCGTGGCGCATCCATTCGGGCCTGTGCCCAGGTCTGCACAAAGAATGCCAGGGCGGTGGCAAAGACTGCACAGAAAATAACCGCGAACCAGACGTCATCGCTCGGCGGCGGCTGATAACCGTCAACCAGCGCACCCACCCAACTGATGATGGCGACCGCAATCAGCTGCACAATCGTCAGCGGGTATGCGTCATACCGCGCACTGAACTTGCCGAGTCCGATGATGTGTGCGGCATAGAGCAGCGCGCACAGAATGCCCCACAAATGCCCCGGCTGGATGCCCAATTCGGTCACCGAGATCAGCGCGAGACCGACGGTCGCCAGGCAAACGCCCAAAATCACCTTGCCGCTGACGCGCTGACGCAAAAACAGCCAACCGAGCAGGGGAGTGAGCACCACATACAGGCCGGTCAAGAAGCCCGTGATTGCCGCGGTGGTCTGCTCAAGAGCAATCGTTTGAGTCACGTAGGCGAGTCCGAGAATCGCGCCTAGCGGCAAGCCGACCGCCCACAACTTCGGCGTGAACTGCTTGATCACTCCCGGGCGCGCCGCGATCATGATTGCCGCAGCGATGGTGAATCGAGTGGCTAGAAAGTCATAAAAAGGTTCTTTTTCTATGGCTGGCTTCATGACCACGAACGCGGCACCCCAGGCGGCCGAGACACCCAGCAGCGCGATGGCCGCCAGGTATGGGCGGTTCAGGGCGCGACGCTCCATTAATCGAGTCCGTATGTCTCAACCGCAGCGATGCGACGCTTCTTGCCGGTGGTTAGGTGAACGACCACAAACTGCGCCGGCTTGATAGCCCGTGCTTCCATCAGAAGTTCGGCCTGCTTTGGGGTGCCTAGCGTGGCAAGGGCATCGAGAATCGTCGGCAGCGATGGGCGATGTGCACAAATAAGGGCCGCCTTGTGTTCTGCGATGATCGAAAGCATCTCTTTCGAAGTGCGTTGAGGACCACGGAAGTTACCTAGTTCGCTGAACACCGAACGCTCGATCAGCTTGACTCGGCGCTTTGCTGCATAAGGGGCAACCGTCGCGCGACAGCGGAACCACGGGCTTGTGAACACGCGCTTCGGTCCAAATGCAGCTAGCAGCGGCACGAGTGCCTGCGCCTGCTTTAACCCTTCGGGCAGCAGCGGGCGTTTGCCGTCGTCCACATTCTGGCCGTTCTTCCATTCCGCACGAGGCATGGCCTTGGCGTGACGCAGAACGATGAATGGACGAGTGTCTAGAAGTTCGTTTTTGTGCAGCGCTTCGACCTCATCGAGCAGCTGCTTGTCGAACTCATACGTGAACAGCGATCGAGCCTTATCTGGGCTGACCCAGTCGACGCTGGCGACTTCTTCGTCTGGCTTGAAAGCGGATGCGCGCAAGGCCTTGTCGGTTACTCGAGCAGCCCAGTAGTGCACTTCTTTGGCATTGCCGTTCGGCAGCGTGTATTTGCTGGTCGAGAGCTTTACGCCGAGGCGTACTTTGAGGCCGGTCTCTTCACGAATCTCGCGCACGGCCGTCTGTGCCAGGTATTCACCCGGGTCCACCTTGCCCTTGGCGAAACTCCAGTCGTTGTAGCGGCTGCGGTGAACCAGAGCAACCTTGAGCTTGCCCTTTTCGACCCGCCAAAGCACTGCTCCGGCGGCATAAACCGTTGTCGCCACTAGCCCTTGTTTCTGCTCGCGTAGACGTTCTTCATCAGCTGATCCTGAACGTC
>JACCDQ011628336.1_pt1 | contig 27025 bp, 23 predicted proteins | sample 7446031 | NCBI WGS metagenome assembly JACCDQ01 (sample SAMN15323442, study PRJNA562643) | freshwater metagenome | isolation source: river surface water | place: USA:Blue River Watershed | collected 2017-08-17 | reverse complement strand
GTGACCAGGGTAAACAGCCCGTCTTGCTCGGCCAGAAGGTTAGCTGCTTCAGGATTTCTTCCAGTGAATGCAACGATGCCCCAGGTCTGGTCTCTGTCGGCTTTGGCTGTATACCACGCCTGATGAGCTCGGTGAAAAGCACCCAGGCCAATGTGCACAATTCTTTCTTTAGCGCGCTCAGGGTGAGTGTGGTTCATTTTGGCGAGGTTGGCTCGGTTTAGTTTCATAGCTTGAACGCTTTCTTAGGAACCGCGACAACAAGGTCTTTGGCGATTTTCTCTGCCTCTTCATACGTGATTCGACCTTGGATAACCAAACGCGCTAAAAATGCGCAATCGATTCGTCTAGCCATATCGTGGCGAGCCGGAATCGAAAGGAATGCTCTGGTGTCATCGATGAATCCTGATCCTCGATAGAAGCCCGCTATTTCTGTGGTGGCCTCGCGAAATCGAGTGGCCGAGTCTGGTGCATCTAAGAACCACCAAGGGGCTCCGACATAAACACTCGGATAAAAACCCGCTAGCGGTGCGATTTCGCGACCCCAGGTTGTTTCGTCGAGAGCGAAGAGAATCACGTGAAGGTTGGGGTTCAGTCCATAGTTTTCAAGCAGTGCGTGCAAGTTGTTCACAAACTCGGCGCGAACGGGAATGTCTTGGCCGGTGTCAGGACCGAATTTTTTGAACGTCTCAGTCGAGTGATTTCTATAGACACCAGCATGAATGGTCATAACCAAACCATCTTCAGAGCTCATTCGGGCCATCTCGCAGAGCATGTGACCCGCGAACAGTCGTGCGTCTTCGGCAGAAAGCTCGCCTGCCATTGCCTGATCGAAAAACTGGCTAACCTTTGCCTCTGACAAAACGGTTGTGAATGGCTCTAAGACTCCGTGGTCAGCACTAATTGCACCGTGTTCAATAAAGAATGCTCTGCGTTCTTCAAGCGCAGAAATATAGTTCGAGAAAGTAGCTGACGGCTTCTTTGTTATCGCAAGCAACTTTGTCACGTTGGAAACGAAGGCCGGGTTGCGCGGATCAAGGTAGGCATCTGGCCTAAAAGTTGGGGCGATTCGACCACCGAATGAGTCGTCTTCAGCAATTGCCTTGTGCACAGCCAAGTCGTCGCAAGGGTCATCGGTGGTTGCCAGAAATTTGATGTTGAACTTCTTAAACAGAGCACGTGGCAGCATGTGCGGCTCAAGAAGGTTGCTTGCTATTCGGTCATAAAGGGTGTCAGCGTTCTGCTCAGAAGGCGTCTCGGTGATGCCGAACAAAGTTGCGAATTCGTGGGTTAGCCAATATCCGCTTGAGGTTCCGGCAAGCAAATGCCAATTTGAACAAAGGATTTTCCAAGTTCTTCTTGGGTCAGGATTTTCTGATTTTCCGAGTTCGTTGAGCGAGTATCCGGCAGCGTGAAGAAGTCGAGTCACATAGTGATCGTGATAAATAAAAAGTTCTGCAGGGTTGGCAAATGGCTTGTTCTCTAGCAATAGCTTCGGGTCAACGTGCCCGTGTGGAGAAATGATTGGCAATTTAGCGACTTGCTCATAGAGCTGTTCCGCAATGGCCAGCGCCTCAGGCTCAACTGGCAAAAGCCTGCGTGAGTTCAACTCGGTCTTCATCTGCATACACCTATCCGAACAGGTCTAAACGATTTTGTCAATCGGTTGCCAAAAGTTTTAGGCGAATGAGATTCAATCGTTATTTTGTTCATAATTAGGCCTTTTTGGCCTTGCTGGTTGAGCCTCGAACTAGAAGTCGGGCCTCGTGATTTGGTTTTTCGATGTCACCTGGAGTCACTTCTGGATCGTCGATCATGCGCAGTAGCGCGCCGACCGCTTCGTTTCCAGATTTCTCAAGCTTTAGCTCGATAGTTGTCACAGGCGGTGTGGTGAAATCGCTGCCGAAGATGTTGTCGAAACCGACAACGCTTAAGTCTTCGGGAATGCGGAATCCGTTTGCCGATGCTTCGCGAATTAGGCCAATCGCCATCAGGTCGTTATATGCGAAAACTGCAGATACACCGGCTGCGCGCACTCGATCGAGACTGAGTCGACCGGCCTCAAGAGTTGGCTCATTTGGTCCAATTTCGACAATTGTCATTCCCCGGGCCACAGCGTTCTTCATCAATCGAGACCATCGATCGGTATTCATCCACGAAGCTCTGGGGCCGGATAGAAATGCGATGTGCTTATGTCCCAATTTGGCCAAATGTTCTACGGCCTCAACGATGCCCTTTTCATTTGAAGGAACGACGTCGGTGACGCCTTCGACTTTGCGGTTGATCAGAACCACTGGCTTCTGTTTATTTAGCTCTTGAATTTCTTCGTCACGCAATCGCGAGGTGCCCAGCAAAATGCCATCTACTGTAGGGGTGATTCGCCTTAGCGCTTCGGCTTCGTTTGCGCCTGACTCTTGTGACTCAGCTATAACTAGCGTGTAGCCCATTTCAGCTGCTTTAGCCTCGGCGCCTCGAACGACGTTAAAAAATACCGGGTTCGTGATGTCGGCAATTATCAAGGCCAGCATTTTTGTTTTGCCGGTGGGCAAAGCCCGAGCAAACGGGTTTACCTGATAGTTCAACTCAGCAGCTGCGGCCTTAATCTTGGCTTCAGTTTTGGCGTTAATTCGACCGGGGGTGGTTAGGGCCCTAGATACCGTAGAGGGGTTAAATCCTGAAAGCTTTGCGATGTCATAAATAGTCGCAGCGCCATTTCGGCGCGTCGCTGCGCCGGATGTTTCTTTACTGCTTTTCTCTGACACCTAAATGATCCCCTCGAAGAATCTCCCAATGCTGGCAACTTTTGGCAACATTGGAAACATTTCAAAGTTTATTGCTATTGAGCCAGCGCCGCCTGCGCGATAAGCATCTTGCGTCGCTCTTCGCGACGCACTGCCTGGCGGTCTGGATCAGGAACTGGGGATGCCATTAGCAAACGCTGGGTGTAAGGATGCTCTGGTTTAACAGTCACCTGGCTGGCTGGCCCTTGCTCGACAATTTCACCTTTATACATAACCGCAACTCGATGGCTGATGTGGCGAACTACATCAAGGTCGTGAGACACGAATAGATAAGAAACCCCAGTGTCCTTTTGAATTTGCAGGAACAAATCCAAGATTCTTGCCTGGGTGGTTAGGTCGAGCGCCGAAACCGGCTCGTCGCAAACAATAAGCTTCGGTGAAAGTGCGAGCGCTCGCGCGATTGCAACGCGCTGGCGCTGGCCACCCGAAAACTCGCGAGGCAGACGCTGAAGAGCATCACTCGGAAGGCCAACCTGATCTAGAAGTTCAGCGATGCGCTTCTTAGCGACAACTGCCTCCATGCCCTGAATCTGAAGCGGCTCAGCCAAAATCTGGCCGATCTCCATTGATGGGTTTAATGAAGTGTATGGGTCCTGGAACACTACCTGCATGTCTCGGCTCAGCGATCGACGCTGCTTGCGTGTGGCGTTGGTGATGTCATTGCCTTCAAATAAGACGGTGCCAGCACTAATTGGCGCCAAGCCCAGGATTGCTCGCCCGAGAGTGGTCTTGCCCGATCCTGACTCTCCGACCAAACCCAGGGTTTCGCCTTCGCCGACTTCAATCGAAACTGAGTGCAGTGCCTTGAAACCCTTTTTGCCGAACCCTTTGGCTGCATAGGTGACATCGAGATTTTGAACCGAAAGTAGATTCTGATTCATGGCTAGTCCTTCGCGTTTCCGGTAAGCATGGTCATTGGGGTTTTGCCTTCGAGCATCGAGCTCAACAGAACTTGGGTGTACTTCTCTTTGGGGGAACGCAAGACATCGCGAACTGATCCGGTCTCGACTACATTGCCGTACTGCATTACAACAACGCGATCGGCCAAGTCGGCAACAACTCCAAAGTTGTGGGTGACCAAAACCATTCCCATACCTAGACGCTTCTGCAAATCTCTCAATAGATCTAGAACTTCTGCTTGAACGGTTACGTCCAAGGCAGTGGTCGGCTCGTCGGCAATCAGAAGGTCAGGCTCGCAAGAAATCGCTCCAGCAATTAGAACTCGCTGCGCCATGCCTCCTGAAACTTCATGAGGATAGCTCTTGAAAACGCGCTCTGGGTTTACGATTCCCACCATGTCGAGCAAGTTCAGAACTTTAGCTTTTGCCTCTTTTTTACTAATTCCCAGGATCTCGACCATTGGCTTGACCAGCTGATATCCAACAGTGAAGTTAGGGTCAAGGTTGCTCATTGGCTCTTGAGGGATGTAGGCGATTCGCTTGCCGCGGAACTGAGCCATTTCTTTCTGCGAAATGCTCCCGGTTTCAGCTGACACTAAGTTCTCGCCTGAGAAATAGATGCTTCCAGATGCGATCACAGCGTTGCTGGGCAGCAATCCAAGAATTGAGAAAGCGGTTTGCGATTTTCCTGAACCAGACTCGCCGACAATGCCAAGAACTTCGCCACGGTCGAGAGAGAACGATACATCTGACACAACCTTCTTAAGGCTTCCATCGCCCTGAGGATATCCAACGCTGAGGTGCGAAACTGAAAGCAAGCGGCTTTTTTCGGCTTCAGTGATTTCTGTGCCAATGGCCGCCGGCTTGAATGAGCGCTTGGTTTTGGCACTGGTTTCAATCTTCTGAGCATCTTCGAGAGCATCACGAAGAGCATTTCCGAGAAGGGCAAATGATCCGATAGTCATGGCAATAATCAATGAAGGCCAAATAACCAGCAGCGGGGTCAAGAAAATGTTCTTGAAGCCATCATTGATCATGACACCCCAAGAAATTAAGTTGGTGTCCCCTAGACCAAGGAACTCGAGCCCAGACTGAATCGAGATTGCGATACCAGAAATCATTGCCGACTGAATGATGATTGGGGCGCGTACGACGGTGAAAATGTGGCGGATGATGATTCTGAAATCACCCAGGCCTGATACTCGCGCTGCGTCTACGTAAAGTTCATTTCTGACTCCCATAACTGCAGTTCGGGTAAGTCTGAAGAATCCGGGCGCGATGATCAAACCGAAAACTGCCATAAGCAAAAGGATTGATGGACCAATTGCGGTGCGAACTGCGAGCAAAACGATGATTGCCGGTAAGGCCATGATTGCGTTAGAAAGCCATGAGGAAATGCCGTCGAATTTTCCGCCGTAATAACCAGCGATAAGACCTGAAGGCACGCCAACCAAGACTGCGACAACTACCACTACAACCGCAGAGATAAGTGTGGTCTGCGTTCCGAACAACAATCTGCTGAAAACATCGCGACCTGCGCTGTCGGTGCCAAGCAGATGGGCGCCATTTGGAGCGCTCATGATGTTTAGCGGATCGGTGAGAGTCGGGTCGTATGGAGAGATTAGCGGCGCAAATACCGCCATCAGGACCGTGAGAATCAAGAATGCCGAGGCTGACAGACCAAGTGGGTTCTTGACTAGGCGCTTTGCCAAGCTCTGGCGAACAATCGGTTTTGCATGCACTACGGCAGCAGTAGCTGGTGAAGTTCCCATTACTTAACACGCACCTTTGGGTTAAGCCAACCGTTAATCAGGTCGACAATTAGGTTTACAAAAATTACAACTAGCACCGTGAAGACCACGACACCCATGACAACGGGAGTGTCGCCACCAGCCGTTGCCGTCACCGCGTATGAGCCGATACCTGGCAGTGCAAATATGCTCTCGACGATTACGGAGCCGCCGAGCATTCCAACGAATTGCAGGCTCAGCACAGTTAGTCCGGCAGGGGCGGCGGCACGCAAAACGTGCTTGAAAAGAATTTCGCGCTCTGGAATTCCTCGGCTGCGCAGGGTCTTCACCCAGTCGCGCTCAAGGACATTTTTGATAGCAGAGCGAATTTGCTGGGCCGACGATGCAACTGTCGCAATTACAAGCGAGAACACGGGCAGGACCAGTGAGGCCGCCCATAGACCGGGATTCTCTTCAACCGGAACCCACCCTGTTGCAGGCAACAGCATTAGGTTGATGGCAAAAATAGTGACTGAAATAACTGCAATTACGAAACCTGGAACAGCAAATCCAGTGATTGCCAAAAACTGCACTGCCTTGTCAACCCAACCACCTTTGATGGCTGCAGTCATGCCTAGCAATACTGCTAGCAATGCAGAGATGAGGATCGCGATGGCGACCAAGGTAATGGTGATAGGAAGCCTGCTGGCTAGGCCATCCATGATTGGTTCGTTTGTGAACCAAGAGACACCGAAGTCAAGGTTGAGAGCGTTCCACAGCCAGTCGAGGTAGCGCACCACAAATGGGCGGTCCAGGCCAAGTTCAGCGTTTTTAGCCGTGACATCGGCTGCCGTGGCGGCATCACCGAGCAAACGGTAAGCCACGCCATCAACGCTAAAGAAGACTAGGAAATATGCCAGCGACGAAATCACTAGCAGCAAGAATGCGCCAGAAAATATTTTTCTTGCGATGAATGGGAGCATCTTTTTGCGACTTTCGGATTGCGGTTTTCGGTGTTTGGTTGGCGGGTCAGGTTTGTAAGCCTGACCCGCCCGCCAAGGGGTTATTACTTACCTGTTGGAGAGATGTTGTATAGGTAAGGGAATGCATTTTGTGCTTGGTTAACTGCCTTCACACGAGCGCTGGTTCCTACATAGATAGGCACGCGATAGAAAGGTACGTTCCATGCGTCTTCAACAGCAATTTTGTTCATCTTCTTGACCTGAATGCCGACATTCTTTGGTGAAGCGTCTGCGTTTACTGCCTTGAAGAGAGCTGAGATCTTGCTGTTCTCATACTTGTTGCAGTTCCAACCGCCGTCTTTAGCCAAGAATGTTTCGGCGGTGACGAAGTCGGTGCCCTGGAAGATCGACATGATGATTGCCTCGTGCTTTCCAGCCTTTGCATTGCTGTACCAAGCTAGACCAGTATCGGTTGTCCATGAAACCTTGACACCGATGTCCTTTAGATAACCTTCGACAAGTGCGTTCAAGTTAGCTTCTGGCCATGGGTTTAGCTTCAAGGTGAAACCGTCAGGGTATCCAGCAGTCTTTAGAAGCTCTTTAGCCTTGCTTGGGTTGTAGCCGTAGTAAGTGTCGTATTTTTTGTCATAGGCACTGGTTGCTGGGCTGAAGACCTGGTTGGTCGGTGCAGCACCTGGGTCAACGGCGGCAGCAAGTGCCTTGCGGTCGAATGCATATGAAAGTGCCTGACGAACAGCAACCTTGCCAAGTGCAGGGTTCTTGATACCAGCACGGTCAAGCAAGACTAAGCCCTTTACGTCAACAGTGTTGCTGACGATATTGAACCCTTTGCCCTTTGCAGCAGTCATGGTCGCCGATGAAAGGTTTGCGACGTCGACCTGGCCACCAAGAAGTGCGTTCAAGCGTGCAGTGTTGTCAATCAGAACTTTGAAGGTTAGCTTCTTGAATTTGATCTTTGACTTGTCCCAGTAGTTTGGGTTCGCCTCGAAGACATACTGTGAACCGGCACTTCCTGACTTGAATACGTATGGACCTGACCCAACTGGTGTGGTCTTTAGGCCAGCTGTGCCAAGAGCTTTCGGGCTAGCCATGAAGCTGCCGGTAGTGGCCAAGAAGAATACGATCTCAGGGTTTGGGGTTGCCATTGTTAGCTTGATGGTGTCTGCATCTACTACTGCGACTGAAGTGCCGGCAAGTTTTGCGGTGTATGGGCCGGTTGACTTGACGTATGAGTCGATGTTTGCCTTTGCAGCGGCAGCGTCGAATGCCTCGCCGTCGGTGAACTTAACACCCTTGCGAAGATCGATGGTCATTGACTTATAGTCTTCAGCGATTTTCCACTTGGTGGCCAGGTTTGGCTTGTATGAACCATCTGGAGAGCGAAGGATTAGGTTGTCGTAGGCGGCCTGATAGTAAGGCAAGTAGTGACCGATGTTGGCACCCGCTGGGTCCCATGTGGTCGGCTCTGCTACTGCACCGATAACTAGATCGGTCTTTGCAGCTGCGTGCGCTGGGGTCATGCCTGAAAGTGCCAAAACTGATGCGGCAGTTGCAGCCAAGAAACCTGCTGTGCGCTTGGTTAGCTTCATTGCGATTCCTTTTCTATGGTTAGGAAGTTTCGCTGGATCCAGGAGGAGGTGCTTTTCCAGCTCAATGATGAGATTAGGGTAGCTGAATTAAATTGGCAACCGATTTCCACTATTTTCCAATAACGGTTTGATAACTCCGCTGAAACCCAATGTTTCACGGTAGTTAATTCAATGGCAACCGGTTGATTAACTCTTTTGTTAAATGCTAAACGGTCGCATTAGCGACCGTTTAGATGAGACTTGCTATTAATAGCCAATGGACTTTAGGTACTCTCTTGAATCCTTGACACACTCAAATGGGTCTCGGCCATAGGTCATATCTTGTTCGATGAAGAAAAATTCAGCACCGGCTTCGACTGCTGCCGGCAGGATCTTCGGCCAATTCATGTTGCCTTGACCCACCTCTGCAAACTGGATGATGTTTACAAACTTGTCGTAACCCTCAGCAAATTTTCCGGCGTTGAAAAGATCGATTGCCTCTTGAGGCAGTGCGTCAACCCTGTAGTCCTTTACGTGGATTAATTTGCAGACCCCGGAGTATTCCTCGAGCATGTCAAGCGGGGCCATGCCGCCTCGCTGCACCCAGTGGAGGTCAACCTCAAATTGCACATCGGGCGCGACTCGTCGCACGATGTCAAAAATTCGTTCACCGTCGAATTTGATTAGATCTGCGTGGTGATTGTGATAGCAGAGGGTGATCCCGTGCTTTTTCAGCTTGACCGCATATGGGTTAACCTCTGCCGCCCATGCTTCGGTCGCCTGCTTTGAAACCATTGCCTCAAAAGGCATCATTCCAATTCGAACAAATCGAGTATTCAAGCGCTGGCAATCGTCAACAATTTTGTCGAAGTGAGTGTCAAGCGAGTCAATAGTGGCACCCTCTTTGTGCGCTAGCGCAACTGAAAGCGCGCCAACCTCAATGCCCAGCTCGCCAATTGCGCGGTGCAAAGCATCCCTGTTCTCAGTCGTCATCGGAATTTGAGAAACCTCAACGGCATCGATGTCGAGTGCCTTTAGCTTTTGCAGCACCGGCCACATGCCCTGCTCGGCGACTGCCTCTTTGACCATCATCATTTGAACGCCTATTTTCGCCATGATTAGTCTCTTTCCGCGTACTTGCCCTCGGCGCGAATGCGCTCGTTTAGGCCGGCCAAGTAGGCCTCATCATCGAAGTTTTCAATGCTTACTTCTTTGTTAGTCCAGCTTGACAAGTGAATTGCGTTTGCCAGTCTGACGCCGTGGATGCCGTCGGCTCCTGGAGCCAACAAGTTCTCTTCGCCGTTTATCGCTGCAGCGAAATTGCGCATAACCTCTGAGTGCTGCTGGCCCCAAACCGAGGAGTAGCTCTTGGTTTCGACGCTCATAAAGGTCGATGCGTCAAGTTCGCCTTGGAATAACTTGGCAACGTGCTCCATTGACATCTCTTGAGAGAGCTGCTGCTCTGGCTTGATTAAGCGCCAGATTGTCACATCCTTAGAGTTTTCGACCACAATCTTGCCTTGGTCGCACAATATCTCTAGGCGGTCGGTCCCCGGCAGGTCGTGGGTCGCAGTAATGAAAGTTCCGGTTGCGCCGTCAGCAAAAGAAACCAACGCGTTCACTTCATCCTCAACTGCGATGTTGCGACGGAAACCGTATTGAACCTTTGCGAAAACTGACTTTGGCACGCCGCAGATCCACTGCCAAAGATCCAGCTGGTGTGGAGCCTGGTTTACCAAGACGCCACCACCTTCGCCGCCCCAGGTTGCACGCCATGCTGACGAATCGTAATAACCCTGCGGGCGCCACCAGTTGGTGATGATCCATGAGGTGTGACGAAGTTTGCCCAGCTCGCCCGAAGCCATTAGATCGCGAAGATCTTTGTATAGCTGGTTAGTGCGTTGGTTGAAGAAGACGCCGAACTGCAGCTCTGGTCGAGCAGCGGCAACATCTAGCAGGCGCTGAGCCTGTTTGGTATAGACGCCGACTGGCTTTTCGACAAGTGCGTGCACACCGTGTTCAAGCGCGTAAATTCCCATTTCTGGGTGCAAGTAATGCGGAACGGTAGTCACCACAGCATCGACTGTCCCCGAGGTAATCATCTCTTTGTAGTCACTAAAGAAAGGCACGCCCAGATCGTCAGCTGTCTGCTGCTTGTCCGGCACGGCGTCGCTCAGAGCACCGATAACCATGTTCGGCACCATGCCCTCAGAAATGAACTTGATGTATGAAAGGCCTTCTACACCGAGGCCGATAACTCCAAGACGAACAATTTTTGACATATTTTTCTTCTCGATTTCTCTTGTATTGAGTCTTTTTATGCGTACGAAAGGTCTTGTGAATTGAGCACCTTGATCAGTGCTTCGTATGCGGTGGTCCAAAGTTCTGGGCCGCAAAGGCCGCCAAATGCGTCGAAGTCTCCGAGGTGCGGTTCGATAGACAAGAATCCGCTGTAGCCGGATTCGTGTAGCGCTCTCAGAAATTGCGAAAACTGCCCTTCGCCCTCACCAGAAGGCACTACTGTCCCTAGTTCGTTGTCGCCGCTTGGTGACAACGCATCTTTGCAGTGAATGTAGTCAGTGAACTCGCGAACCAGCGGGTAGGCCTGGTCAAAAGGCTTGAAACCGCACTGCACATAATTTGCTGGGTCAAAAATCGCACGATAGTTGGGCGATGCGATTGTTGTCATGAGGTCGACAACACGTTCGGGGGTGTCGCCAAAGATGTCTTTCTCGTTTTCGTGCAGCATGGTGATGCCCCCAGCTTCAGCCAACTCGACCATTGCCCTGGTTCGTCGAATCACTTCATCTCGAAATTGGGCCGGATCATGCCCTTCAGGGATGAAGAAGCTGAACATGCGGATGTACTTAGCGCCGAAGTAGTTTGCCACCTCGACTGCGTGACGAGCGCGCTCAAGATGAGCATCAAATGGATCAGTGATTTGGATTTTGCCTAGATCTGATCCGACTGAGGAAAGCTGGATGCCGGCCACATCTAGTTTGGATTTAGCAATGCCAAGTTGCTCTTGACTGAGATCAAGAACCTTGGTTCCCCACGCGCTTCGGAATTCCACAAACTTGATGTCGAGCTTTGTGAGTAATTCAATTTGTTCGTCTAGGTCTTTAGAAATTTCATCTGCGAAGCCGGTAATCGTAAACATGAGATCGCGCCTTTCCAATTCGAGCTCTAGCTTACGGAAACCGATTGCCAAAAAGAGGGTCTTTGTGGGATTCACGCTAACGATTTAGTTACGCCGTCGTGGCCGCCAGCGGCTGTGAATACAGGATGTGCTGGGTCTCGCGCGACTCAGCTCAATTGTGGCAACCGATTGTATATATAGGGTGTTTGTGGATTAGAGCCAGCGCTCAGCCAGATAATCAGCGCTAACTCGTCGAATGGTGCCAGAGCGAGAGCGCAAGATGATGCTGTCGGTGCGCACATATTTGCCCTCGCGGCTAACGCCCTTGAGCAGCATGCCGTCGGTGACGCCGGTGGCCACAAAATATGTGTTGTCGCTGGTGACCAGGTCATCCTGGGTGAAGATGCGGTCAAGATCGTGGCCGGCAGCGGTGGCCTTGGCCAACTGCTCTGCGTTAAGCGGTGCCATGCGACCCTCCATGTATCCACCGAGCGCCTTCACAGCACATGCGGTGACGGTTCCTTCTGGAGCGCCGCCAACACCTAGCAGCATGTCGATGTTTCCAGCACCGGTCACAGCGTGGATTCCGGCGGCAACATCGCCGTCTAGAAAGAGGCGGGTGCGGGCACCGACAGAGCGGATTTCATCGAGAAGGCCTAGGTGACGTGGACGGTCGATGACAGCAACGGTGATTTCGCTGGTTGGCTTGCCCAACACTTTGGCCAGCTCACGAACGTTGTCGGCAGGGCTCTGTGCCAGGCTGACAACGCCTCGGCCAACACCGGTGGTGACCAATTTGTCCATGTAGAAAACGTCAATCGGGTTATACATCGAGCCACGGTCGGCAACCGCAATCACCGAGATCGCGTGCGCGCGACCAGCGGCGGTCACGCTGGTGCCGTCGATTGGGTCAACTGCGATATCGCACTCTGGGCCGTGGCCATTGCCGACAACTTCACCGTTGTAGAGCATCGGAGCATCATCTTTTTCGCCCTCACCGATAACCACGGTGCCGGCGAAGTCAACTGTTGAAAGAAACTCACGCATTGCATCGACCGCCGCGCCATCGGCGGCATTCTTGTCGCCGCGTCCAATCCAGGCTGATCCGGCAATTGCGGCTGCTTCGGTTGCGCGAACAAGTTCAACGCCGAGGTTGCGGTCTGGCTTCTGGCTCATGGTCACTCCTTTGTGAGTATGTCCTTACATAGTATTGAATAACCTGTTGCGAGGCTAGTGCTTCAATGAGTCGTTTGGGTTCTTCTGCAACTTTGAACTACGCAAGCGCTATCAGGCAAATCTGCCCGCTGTCCCGTCAAAATCCCGATGGTTAAACAACAATCGCCCGACCGAAGCCGAGCGATTGTTGTCTCTTTCACTAACCAAGGAGGAGTTCAGAAAACCACGAGAGGTATCGGACCTAGTTGATTTGGTTAATTGTGCCGGTGAGGTCGCTGAGTTCTTTTTCAAGTTCAGCCATAGCCTCGCCACCGGCCATGAGGTCTGTGATTTGCTCACGGGTGCGCTCACCCTTGGCAAAGTCATCGGCCTTTTCGCCGCGAATCAAAACAGCAAAGTGGTCACCAACGGTCAGAGCGTGCGACACGTTGTGAGTTACCAAGACCACTGCAATGCCCTTGTGCTTTGCCTGCATGATGATTCGAAGCACGTGAGCTGCCTCTTTGACACCCAGAGCTGCGGTCGGCTCGTCAAGAATCAGAACCTTGGCACCGAAATAAACTGCGCGAGCAATCGCTGAAACCTGACGCTCACCGCCAGACAAGCTTCCGATCAAACGCTCACCGTCAGTGACGCGTGTGATTCCCATAGCCTGCATCTCGCGAACAACGGTTGCGTTAGCAAATTTTTTGTCGAAGTACTTGAAAGGACCCCAACCCTTTAGCGGTTCAACTCCTACAAAGAACGAACGGCCGATGCTCATCAACGGAAAAGTTCCGCCGAACTGGTGCACGGTTGCGATTCCTTCGTTGCTTGCATCCTTTGGGCTTTTGAAGGCGCGGTCTTCGCCGTTGACCTGCATGGTGCCTGAGCTTGGCTCGTGAAAACCAGAGAGCACCTTGATCAAGGTTGACTTGCCGGCACCGTTGTCACCGAGCAAGCACAAAACCTGACCCGGATAGATGTCTAGCGATACGTCTTTTAGCGCCTGATAGCCCGCGAAAACTTTTGAAACGTTCTTGAGGCTAAGAATTGGCTTCTTTGCTGAACTAGTCATTCTTCTTCTCTTTCTTGCCACCAGATAGGGCCAAGCGACGGAATGTGTTGTTGGTTAGAACTGCTGCCAAAAGCAACAGACCGAGAATTAGGGCTGCCCAGTCTGCATCCCATCCGGTGTAATAAATTCCCTGGTTTACCACAGCGAAGGTGATGGTTCCGAGAATCACACCGATGGTTGAACCGTATCCACCGGTCAAAAGAACACCACCGACAACAACGGCGATGATCGAGTTGAACACGAAAGATTGACCGGCGGCCACCTGCGCACCGTTGTAAAGGCAGGTCTGAATAACACCAACCAGCGCGGCACCAAAGCCGCTGCCGATGAATAGCGAGATGCGAACCTTGTTGACCGGGATGCCGGTTGCACGGGCAGAGATAACGTCGCCACCGATTGCATAAATCCAGTTGCCGTACTTGCTCTTGTAGAGAATCCACGAAATAACCAGGGCGACCAGAATCCACCAAACAACCGCGGTTTCGAATAGGTCAAAAATCATGACACCGAACAGGCTCTGGATCTCTGGGTCTGCGGTTAGCGCAACCGAAGTTGAGCCGACCAGCAAACGGGTAAAGCCAAGGGTGATGCCCGAGACCGCAAACATGGTTGCCAGGGTGACCACGAAAGAAGGCAGGTTGGTCTTGGTTACGATGTAGCCGTTAAGCCAACCGACTAGAACGCCGAAGGTAAGGGCTGCAATAACACCGATCCAGGTTGGCAAACCGAAAAAGCCAGAGGTGATGGCCAGGGTCATCGAGCTGCCGGCAAGAACCGAACCAACTGAAAGATCGAGGTCACCGGCGATCATGACTAGAGCAACTGGCAGTGCGATGATGCCAAGCTCGGCTGCCACGTTCAGCCACGTTGCTGAACCGCTTAGGTCAGAGAACTGACCGCCACCGGCGATAGAGAAAAAGATGTATACCGCCAAGGCGCCGATTAGGGCACCGAACTCTGGGCGGCGAATCAGGCTTGAGAGCCCGGCGCTGCGAACGCTTGAAGACATGGTGTGTACCTCGTTTGGTTAGTAGAAAACTTGGGGCAGGTGACTGGGCCCTCCGAAGAAGACCCAGCCACCCCAGTGAAACAGATGAAGAGGTTTTGGCTTAGCGAACGCCAGCCTTGACGCCAGCTGCAACCTTGGCAACGTTGCTCTTGTCAACAATTGCTGGGCCGGTTAGAACTGGGTTTGAAGCAGGCAAGATGCCGTACTGTGCGTGCTGCCAAGCCATTGAGGTGGCTAGGTAGCCCTGCAACCATGGCTGCTGGTCGATTGCGAAGGTCTGTGAACCATCTGCGATGCGGCCAAGAACGTTGGTTGATAGGTCGAAGGTGCCTAGCTTGACCTTGCCGGTCTTGCCTGCAGCCTTGATAGCAGCAGCTGAGCTGTCTGCGTCCTGAACACCGATGGTTACAACTGCGTCGATGGTCTTGTCCTTAGTTAGGGCAGCCTTGACAGCGTTTGAAACAGCGGTTGGGTTTCCGAAGTTAGATGAAGGAAGTGGCAACTGCTTTGCCTTTGCCTTGCCCTTTGCACCATCTGCTACACCCTTGCAGCGAGCCTCTTGGTTTGCTGAACCAGGAACAGTGTTAACACAAAGGATGTTCTTTGCACCCTTTGATGCCATGTACTTTCCGCCAGCCACACCAGCTAGGTAGTCATCTGAACCAACGTAAGCAAGTGCGCCGGTCTTCTTTGCCTGAGCTACTCCACCTGCGTTGTAGTGAACGACAGAAATGCCCTTCTTTACTGCGCGGATGATCGCTGGGTTTTCAGCTTCTGGAACCCAGTCAGCAATAACGATGGCGGTTGCGCCAGCTGCGATTGCGTTGTCAACTAGCTTTCCAGCGTCTGGGCCTAGGTTGTCATAGTTTGCTGGGCCCAGCCAGGTTACGGTGCCGCCGGCTGCCTTAACAGCCTCGCCCGCAGCCTCTGCGCCGCGCTTTACAACTGACCAGAATGGGTCTGATGGCATACCGCCGATGACATATACCTTCTCGCCAGCAGCCTGAGCTGCGGTTGCGTTGATGCCAGTCAGCGCCAATGCTGATGCAGCAAGTGCTGCAGCAACCTTTACAGTGCGTGTAATTTTCATTGCTTGTACCTTTCCTTGGAGTGCTTTTTAGTTGGATTAGTTCTTTGTTGCAAGCCCGGCTAGGTCTGCTGCTTTGAATAGGGTTTCGCAGGCCAACTGCAAACCCTCTTCGCGACCTAGCGAGGTGTCCTCGTGCTCGATGTTTACCCACATGTTTGGGTCTACCTCGTGTAGAGCAGTGAGGAAATCAGCCCAGTATTCAGCAGGGTGGCCCTTGCCCACCGCTACGAAATCCCAGGTTGAATTTTTTGGCCATTCGTTAGCCCACTCGTCGCCACCAAGATTGGTGCGCGGCTCGCTCGGGCTCAACTTTCTGAAGCTGTTGTCTAGAACACCGTTCAAGACAACATTTTCAGGATTGATCCGAATGTCTTTGGCAGCAGCATGGAACACCAGTTCCCCCAGCTCTCGCACTACGGCTACTGGATCCATTTGCTGCCAAAAGAGGTGTGATGCGTCTAGCTCGACGCCAACGTTGGTTGCGCCGGTGCGCTCGACCAACTCACGAATGGTTGCCACGTTGAAGGCCACGTTTTGTGGATGAAGCTCAAGGGCCACCTTCACTCCATGGTCTGCTGCAATGCGGTCGGCTTCTTTCCAAAACTTGGTGGCTACGCTCCACTGATATTCGATGACATCGAGAGCGGCTGAGTTCCAGGCATTGACCACCCAGTTGGTGATTTTTGAACCTGGCTCGGCACCCGGGATTCCCGACATGGTGACCACACGGTTCTGCCCGAGGCGCTGCGCCAGCTTGATTGAACGAATTACGTCAGCGGAGTGCTTGTCACCGATTTCAGAGTTTGGGTGCAGCGGGTTTCCGTTGCAGTTCAACCCGGCGATTGATACTCCGGTGCCCTCGAAATTGGCCAAGTAGTCATCTCGCGCAGCATCGCTGGTCAAGATTTCATCGATGTTTGGCACGTGTTTTGGAGGCAAGAAACCGCCAGTGTTGATTTCAAGGCCAGTCAAACCAAGGCTGGCCGTGGTCTTGATTGCTTCGGTTAGTGAGCGATCGTGAAGAATCGCGTTATAGACACCTAGTTGAACCATTTGGATTACGCGTTCTTTCTTAGGTAGCTCGGTGATGATGCTGGAACGGCAACGTTTGCGCCGTTTGCTAGCCCTGACTGGATTACCGACTCAATGACTTCCATGTTGTGAAGTCCGTCGGCGAAGTCTGGGCAGAATGGCAAGCTTGGGGTCTCGGCTAGTCCGGCAACCTCAGCTAGGAATGCGCGGTTCTGGAAGAAGAATTGGTCATTCTGGCCAACGTTCACACCAGGAGCGTCAACTGGCAAACCGCCGGCAATGTATGGGTGGCTAGGGCCAACCTGAACGGTACGGAATCCGCGCTGGCTGTATGGGTCTTCGTTTAGAACCAATTCGAACTCGCCGTTGCGGGCCTGGGTGAATCGGGCCGCACCCTTTTCGCCGTAAACCTCGAACGACAGTGAGGTTGGGTGCCCAGATGCAACGCGTGAAACTTCGATAGCGCCTGAAACGTTGCCGAAGCTAGCGGTGAAACCCGCATAGTCGTCGTTCTCAACGGTGTCGAACTTGTCAGAAACAGTTGCGCCAGAGTGACCCTGAACCGCGCCTGAAGGAATTGGGCGTTCGGTGATCGAGGTCACAAAGCGTGCGCCCGAAACAGATGTGAATGGCTGACCGGTGATGAATTCGGCAACGTATGAAATGTGGCTGCCCACGTCGGCAAGTGCACCGGTTCCCATGCCTCCCTTGTAGCGCCAAGAGATTGGTGACATCGGGTCGCTTGAATAGTCAGCCCAGTATTTTCCTGAGAAGTGGAGCACCTTGCCAAGCTGGCCTGAAGCAATGATTTTTTGAACCGCAGCGATGGCTGGGTTTCTCAAGAAGGTTAGGCCAATGCGAGCGATTGACTTTGAGCTATTGGCGGCGGCGACCATTGCACGAGCGTCATCAAGAGTGTCGCTCAATGGCTTCTCGCAGAGCACGTGCTTTCCGGCGGCCAAAAGGCCCTCAACGATTTCGCGGTGCAAGTGGTTTGCAACCACAACGCTCACAGCGTGGATGTTCGGGTCATCGGCAATTGCTCGCCAGTCAGCATCGCTGCGCTCGTATCCAAAACGGTCCGCCGCGGCTTTACCAAAAGCAGTGTTTACGTCGCCGATAGAAACTAGGCGAACTGGCGGAAGATTTGATTCATAAAGCGAGGTGGCAGCGCGATAGGCGGCCGCGTGCGCGCGGCCTGCCATTCCTGCGCCGATGACTGCTACACCGATGGTCATTTAGTGGAACTCCTTGGTATTGGAACGCTCCAATCTGGAGCGGTCCAATCAAGTTAGCATCGGGAAACACAAAATGTCGCTTTCATTACCTAATTGTTATTTTGTTAATACAAACTGAACATTTGTCAGTGCTTAGAGTTTTAGTCGTTAGCTAATTTGAGGTAGTTTCAAAACCAATGGTCGAACCGAAGAGCCCCGCCAAGCAGCCCACTATCTATGATGTGGCGCGCAAAGCTGGCGTGTCTAAATCACTAGTATCACTGGTCATTCGCGGTGATCAATCGGTGAGCGAAAGCCGTCGCAAGGCCGTCGAAAAGGCTATTGCGCAGCTTCACTATCGGCCTTCGCGTCACGCGCAACAACTAGCTAGCAAGACGTCGCGATCGATCGGCGTGCTAATCACCGACTACAAAAACCTCTCTTATGTGAACGTGGTTAAGGGCCTACGCGAGGTTCTCGACGAGGCTGGATATCAACTGATATTGTCCGACATCCATCGCAGCGCAAATCGCTCAGAAGACCCAGTTGATTCGATGGTTTCGATGCAGGTTGAGGCCATTGTGTTCATAGCAGAGCCGGGCGGGCTTCGCACCAGCGGAGTGCCGGTGCCATGCGTCATGATAGGTGATCGCGAAACTATGGTCGAGGGTTCGGATCTAGTTTTTAGCGATGACTCAGCGGGGGCAAAGTTGGCCCTTGAGCACCTGATGCAGCTCGGTCACAGCAAGATTGCCCATCTTTCTGGTGTCGGAGGAATTGCAGCAAAGCGACGCTTGGCATATCAAAAAGTGATGAAAGCCAGAAAGCTAAAAGCTACGGTTTTTGGTGAGAGCGAAACCACTACCGAGATTGGTGGCTACCTAGGAGCAAAGGCTCTGCTTGCCTCAGGTGAGGAATTTACGGCGGTGTTTGCAGCCAACGATTACATGGCAGCTGGTGCGATTTCAGCGCTAAAAGAGCATGGCCTAAAAGTTCCCGACGATATCTCTGTGGTTGGTTATGACAACTCTCCGATTTCTAGTGACTTTCTCTTGAAAATCACTAGCATCGATGACAAGAGCGCTGCGATTGGCCAGAAAGCTGCCAATCTGATTCTCGAGCGGCTTAGCGAACCCAACAACACTGGCCCCAAGCGCATCTTGCTGCAGCCCGAAATTGTGGTCAGAGATTCAACAAAGGTTTGTTAATACATTTACCTAATCTCCTATAGAGTTTCGGCATGAACTCGTATCGCTTGGCGGCATCGGCCGAAATGCTCTTCACCGAACTGGATTTCATTGATCGCGTGCGCGCCATTCACGAGCGCGGATTCGAAGTTGAGATTTGGGGCTGGCCAACCAAAGATCTGAACGCGTTAGCCGCCACCGGCGCCTCATTTGGTTCAATGACCGGATACATCGAGGGCGATTTGCTCGAGGCCGATGGCATCGCCCGCCTGCTCGAAACAGCTGCCCAATCGATCGAGGCGTCAAAAGTCATCAACTGCCCGAGACTCAACCTGCACGGCACCGGTCTTGATTCGAATGGCCAGGCCATCAAACAGAAGCAGGTCGTCACCGGGGCCGATTGGCTAAAAGCGCGCGACACCCTCGCCCGTTTGGCCGACCTAGGCGCCAGGCACAACAAAGTTTTTATGCTCGAAAATCTAAATCTCGCGGTTGACCACCCTGGCACTCCTTTTGCCACCGCAGCCGATGTGATCACGCTAATTGAGTCGGTCGACAACCCGCACATGCGCATCAATCTTGACCTCTATCACGCACAAATCGGCGAGGGCAACCTGGTTGAACTGGTTCGCCGTGCGTTCAATATGATTGGCGAGATTCAGGTGGCCGATGTGCCAGGTCGCATGGAGCCAGGCACCGGCGAAATCAATTATTCGAGAATTGCCACTGAGCTAAAGGCGCTGAACTACACCGGAGTTGTTGGACTTGAGGCTTGGGCATCGGGTGACAGTGGCAAAGCGCTCGATGCCTTTGCTGCGGCTTTTGCCTAGTCGGACCAGGCACTAGGCCGCCTTGCTTAGTGAGTTAGATAACCCAGTTCGCCGGTTTCAAGCTCGCGCTTGAACGCGCGAAGCAAATCATCGAGGCTGGTTGGCCCCAAGTTGAGAACGGCCTTGGTGTGCCTATTGGCCAGTGAGCTATCCACTGGAACAGGAGCTGGAAACAGCTCGCTCTCAGGTGGCAAACCTTGGCGCAGTAGCGATTTATCCAGGTTGAAAATTTCACAAACACGTTCAGCCAATTCAACACGACCGATTGCGTCGTCGCCGACTAGGTGAAAGGTGCCGGTAGCGCCAAGTTCGACAACGCGGGCTAGCTGAGCACCGATTTCGGCTGCAAGCGATGGCGAGGTTACCTGGTTGACGTTTGGGCCGGTCCAGACGGTGAATTCGTCGCCGCGCGAAAGTGCCTCCACCAGCGAATACACAAAGTAGCCAAAACCAACATCCTGCTGGCGCGGGCCTTCGGCGGCTGTTTGGTGACGACCCATCACACCGGCGATTCGGCAAACGGCACCCTTGTCGGCAAGGTCACGAATAACTTGCTCACTTAGCCCTTTGAGATATCCATAGAAGTTGATCGAATTGCCCGGATTAGTCTCGGGCTCAAGGTGGCCGGCGCCATCCATGATCCAGTCGGTTGAAATCAAAATGCTATGAGCGCCTTGAGAGTTGGCAGCTAGAGTGACTCTCTTGGTTAGGCCGACAAAGGCATCGTAGGCAAATTCGCGGTCATCGACCAAACGATTAAAGTCATTGGCGATGGCACAGTGCACCACCGCATCAACGCCAGCTAATCCATTTGCAATCGATTCAATGCTGTCAAAATCAACTAGCTCGGTGGCCCACGGAAGCGGTGAAGCTGGCTCGCGGCGAATAAGGCCGACAACCTGGTGGCCCTTAAGTTGCAGCACCTTGGCAATGTTGCCTCCAACGAAACCGGTCGATCCGGTTATTGCGATTTTTGCCATATCGTTACCTATTTTTTTGCAAATGCCTGTTTACGGGTTTGTTCTTACATTAGCATTGGAACGTTCCAGAATTTCCCCTCGAATTTAGAAGGTCAACACTGATGTCAGACAAGATTCGTATTGGTTTGTTGGGCACTGGCCGCATTGGCCAGGTTCACGCAATCAGCATCGACGAAAACCCAAACGCCGAACTTACCTACACCGCCGACGTTTTTGTTGAGGGTGCCAAAAAGTTTGCTGGGCAATATGGCGGCAAGTTCACCAACGACCCAGCTGAGGTTTTTGCCTCGGGTGAAGTTGACGCAGTCGTGGTTGCATCACCTACCCCAACTCACGTTGACCTAATCAATGCCGCCATCGATGCTGGCGTGCACGTGCTCTGCGAGAAGCCAATCGACCTTGACATCACTCGCGTAGACGCACTTCGCGAAAAGGCAAACTCGGCCAAGACAATCGTTGCCCTTGGCTTTAACCGTCGTTTTGACCAGCAGTTCAACGAGATTCACACTCGAGTGCAGAACGGTGAGATCGGCAACCTTGAGCAGCTGACCATCATCAGCCGCGACCCAGGCCCGGCCGGCAAAGACTACCTGGCAGTTTCTGGCGGAATCTTCAGAGACATGACCATTCACGATTTCGACATGGCTCGCTTCTTTGTTCCAGAGATCGTTGAGGTTTATGCCGCTGGCGAGAACACATTTAGCGACGACATTAAAGACCTTGGCGACTATGACAGCGCCGTTGTCACTCTTCGTGGTTCAAAGGGTGAGCTGGTTTCAATCACCAACTCACGTCGCGCGGTTTATGGATATGACCAGCGCCTAGAGGCATTCGGTTCAAAGGGTGCGCTGTTGGCAACCAACGTTTCGCCAACCACCGTCAAGCTTTACAACGAAGGCTCGGTCGAGGGCCGCAACCCTTACATCCCAGCTTTCCTTGAGCGATATGCGTTCTCATATCGTCGCGAGCTTGCCCTGTTTATTGAGGGCATTCAGACCGGCAAAAATCTAAACCCAACCTTCGAGGATGGCCGTGCAGCATTGGTTATCGCTGATGCAGCAACCGAGTCAGCAAAGACCGGCAAGGCAATCTCACTAGACCTTTCTAAATAGGGAAAGATAACAAAAAACCGCTGGCTTTCGCGCCAGCGGTTTTTTGTTTGCCTGAAACTTTTTAGCCGGCAACCTCGGCGGCAACTGCACGAATGAACTCAACGCTTTGCTTCGCGTCGGCGAAAGGACCGGCGCCTTCAGCTGGCTCAGCGGTGATTACGTTGTCTTGCTCAAGCACGAACCAGCCGTCATAGCCAGCTTTCAACAGGCTTGAAACGATTGCTTTGACGTCAACATCGCCCTGGCCCAAAGGAACATACATACCGGCAACGCACCCCTGATAGTAGGTGATTTCGCCCGATTGAACGCGAGCTGCGATTTCAAGGTTGACATCTTTAAGGTGCGAGTGCGCGACGCGATCAGCGTGGTCTTGTGCAAACTTGACCGGATCGGTGCCACCAATAATCATGTGGCCTGTGTCGAGGCAGAACTTGATGGTTGAACCATCTAGAACCTTTTTTACGTCGGCCTCGGTTTCGACCATGGTTCCAACGTGTGGGTGCAGAACCGCGGTCACGCCGCGCTCTGCTGCCGCAGATTTGATTCGCTCGAGATTGCCAAAGAAGATGGCCCAACCTTCGTTGCTAAGTTCTGGGCGCTTGGTGTCATAACCCTCAAGGCCAGTTTCAGCTGACAGCACAAGAGTCTTGGCACCGGCTGCAACATAACTTTCAAGCTCCGCTAGCACCGAAGGCATCGGATCAAAATCCGCCTGGTGCATGATTACCGGAAAGAAGCCACCAACGGCTTCCATGCCGTGCTCGGCGAGAGCTTTCGCGCGATTTGCTGGTTCAACCGGCAAGAATCCGAGTGGGCCGAATTCAGTGGCGCCCAAACCCAGTTCGGCCATCTCTCTAAGCACTCGCTCCGGCGTCATCTGATGGCCCCAATTTTGCACCTCACAAACACCCCAAGAAATAGGTGCTCCGGCGATTTTTACACTGCTCATTTTTCGTCTTTCTTTGCGCTTATTTTCTAACTACTTGATTGCCGCGGTAGTCCCCGCTACAGCCGCCACTGATTCCCACTTGCCTGATTCAGCTGACTTTTCAACGGCCATCAGAACGCGGTTAGCTGATACGGCATCGTGGATGTTTGAGTTCTCGTGCTTGGCATCGATGAACGCCTGCAGGAACTTCTTAGCCTCGACAATTTTTAGGTCGTCATAGCCCATCGATGTGCCGGCACCCGGCTGAAAACTTCCGAAATCACCGATGCCAGGCGCGGCCATTATGCGTTGATATCCCAGGTGCAAACCGTGACGCCCAGAAGCAAGTTCAAATTCGTTCAAGCGCTCGAAATCCCATTTGACTGAACCCTCAGTGCCATAAATTTCAAAGTTGTAGCTAGCGCGTGGACCAACTGATACTCGCGATGCCTCAAGGGTTCCAACTGCACCGGCGCCCTGAGCGTTGTCTGCAAACCGCACCATCATCGCTGCATAGTCTTCATTTTCAACAGCGGCCATTTCGCCGCCCTCAATGACCGCAAAGTGGGTTGCCTTTCCCATCTCTAGTTTTGGGCGCTCGGTGTATACCGTTTTGGTCATGCCACTGACCTCAGAAATTGGGCCGACCATGTAGTGAACTAGGTCAACCAAGTGACCCATCAGGTCACCCAGCACACCGCTGCCAGCAAGGCCACGAATGAACCGCCAAGATAGTGCGCCGTTTGGCTCTGATGAGTAGTCGGCAAAGAAAGTGCCGCGGATGTTGGTGATGCGGCCTAAGTCGCCGTTGGCGATTAGCTGCTTGATGTGTTCAACGGCTGGAACGTGGCGATAGTTGAAGCCAATGGTTGAGACCACGCCAGACGCATTCGCTGCTGCCTCCACTGCTTCGGTCTCTTCGGCCGAACGTCCAACAGGCTTTTCGATCCAGAATGCCTTGCCGGCTTTTGCCGCTGCGATGCCGATCTCGGCGTGCAAAAAGTTTGGTGCGCAGATTGAAACCACATCTACATCTGGGTGGTTCAAGACATCGTGATAATCGAGAGTTCCTTGCTCATAGCCAAGAACGTCTTTGGCATAGTCAACGCGATCAGGTGCGGTGTCAGCGGCAATGACCAGTCGTGGTTTGATTCCAAGCTCTGGATAAACCACTGGCAACGCCTGATAGGCGCGCGAATGAACCTTGCCCATCCAACCAACACTGATAAGGCCGACGCCTATTTCACGCTTTTCTGTAGACACTATGAACCTCTCGCATATTTCTGGAACGTTCCAGAATCATACGGTTAAAATTTACGAAAACCAAAGTTTGTTTATTTATGGGTTGAGTGTTGAGTCTCGAATAATCAGGCGAGGGAGCAATTTAATTTCTTTGCCGCGGTGCGCCCGGGCCGCACCGGGTTCGGTGATGATCTCGGCAATCTTGATCGCGATTGCCTCTTTCTCTTGCTCGATTGTGGTGAGTGATATCCGGTCAAGCTCAGAGACATACGTGTTGTCGTAGCCAGCAACGGCGACCGGAGGGAACCCTGCTTTGGTTAGCTGGTGAACCGCGTTTTGAACACCAAAGGCGATGTTGTCATTGAAGCCGATGATTGCGGTTGGGGTGTCGTTTTCTTGAAGCAGCAGCTTGGCAGCAGCAAAACCGCGGTCTTCGGTGCGGTCGGCAACCTGGGTGCGAATGTATTTTTCAAGACCGAGGTCAACCATGCTCTTTTTATATGCGGCCATTCGACCAAGTGAGTTCTGTGAGTCTTCGGGGCCAACATATGCGATCTTTTTGTGGCCAAGCGAGTGAAGGTGTTCAGCTAGCAGACGAATGCCCTGGTCATCGTCGGCTCGAACCACAATCGCACCGGGCAATCCAGCAGCCGGTGAAGTTGCCACAATGACCGGCACATCCTCGGGAAGCGCTTTGAACGGCTTGAGATCTGGCAGGCCACCGACCACAACCAGCGCTTTTGGGCGAAGATCTAGCAGGCTGTGAATTGACGCTGGATCCACATATCTTTTGCCATTGCGCTCGTTAATAACCACGGCGGATACGAACGAAGGTTGCCCTTTTTCGAGCAGGGCCTTGCGGGTTAGGTCGGCAATTTCGGTGAGCAATGGGTTGTGCAGGTCGTTGAGCAGGATGCCGACAAAGTTTCCGGCACCGGCTCGAAGTGATCGCGCCCACTGATTTGGTGTGTAGCCAAGTTTCTTAGCAGCGCTGAGGACTTTGTCGCGACGGTCGGGGCTAACTCCCGATTCAGATGAGAACACCATGGCGGCCAAAGACTTAGAAACTCCGGCTAAATCTGCCACCTCGCGAATGGTCGGGCGCTTATTCACTCGCTACTCCTGTGAACTACTGATTTTGACTTTGTCCATTTTGGACAGTTCCAAATTAGCACTAGATTTCGGTTCGGTATCTGTTATTTCTATTCGATAACGAAAGCTTGGAACGTTCCGAATCTATCGATTTCTCTGTTTTAGTTTGTAATGACAAAACAAACCGATACAGGGGTTTTGTTCCTAAATAGATCAATTACGAGAGGTATCTATGTCAATCAAGAAGTATTCAGTGCTAGCGAAGGTTTCAGCAGTTGCTGCTGCAGCCGCTCTAGCGCTTTCTGGCTGTTCATCTGCTTCAACTGAGCCAGCTGCCGAAGGTGGCGCAAACGCAGACCTAAAGATCTGTGTTTACACCCACGGCGATGGCGGCACCTTCTGGACCGTTGCACAAAAGGGTGCAGAGGCAGCAGCTGCTGACCTAGGCGTCACCCTTGACTACCAGGGTTCAACCAATGATGCAGCAAAGCAGGCTTCGACCATCGAAGCTGGTGTAGCAGCAGGCTGTTCAGGTATCGCAGCGTCAGCTCCGGACCCAGAGGCAATCAAGTCAGCAATGCTTGCTGCAAGTGACGCAGGTATCCCTACCGTCACCATGAACTCAGGTTCAGCAGTATTCAAGGACCTAGGTGCATTCACCCACGTTGGCCAGGACGAAGTTGTCGCTGGTCGCGAGGCTGGTCTTAAGTTCAACGCACTTGGCGTAAAGCACGTTCTTTGCCCAATCCAGGAAGCTGGAAACGTTGGTCTTGAGGACCGTTGCAAGGGTCTAGCTGAGACCTTCGAGGGCAAGGCAGAGAACTTCAACCTTGACGGTGGTCTAGCTGACCTAACCGCAGCAAGCGCGAAGCTACAGGCAGCTCTTGAGGCTGACAAGACCATCGACGCTGTATTCGCTCTAAACGCTGACATTGCTGCAAAGGCAGCTCTTCCAGCAGCTGAGGCAGCTGGTCTGTCTCTAAAGATCGGAACCGTCGACATGTCACCAGAAGCTCTTGACGCTATTGAGGCCGGAAAGATGGAATTCGCCATCGACCAGCAGCAGTACGCACAGGGCTACATGTCAGTAGTTCTTTTGTACCTAAACCTAACCAACTCACACGAGCTTGGCGGTGGCCTACCTATCTACACCGGTCCTGGTTTCGTAACCGCGGACAACGTAGCTAAGGTCAAGGAACTAGTAGCTGCAGGTACTCGCTAAAAAATAATTAGCAAGCAGTAAGAATGGTGGGTTGGGAAAAATCCTGACCCACCATTTGCTTGCCACAGAGCTTCAATTCACTAACTAAGTAAGGTAACAAATGACAACAGCCAACAAGGTTGACGAGCGCGTAAAGCGCACATCGTTGATCACCAAGGTGCTTCGCCGACCAGAATTCGGTGCATTTCTTGGTGCAGTTGCAATCTTCACTCTTTTTGCATCGGCCGACACAACCGGCAACTTCGCTCAGCTTTCGGGCATCTCAGGGTGGACAGACATCGCAGCCCCAATCGGAATCGTAGGTATCGCGGTTGCGTTGCTGATGATCGCCGGTGAATTTGACCTTTCAACCGGTGTTTTGGTTGGAACGACAGGTTTGCTCGTGGGCATGCTGGTCACCGAGGTTGGTCTAGGGATTTGGCCATCAATCATCATCGCCTTGCTGTTCGCCGGAACCGTCGGTTTCATCAACGGGTATGTTGTCGTGAAAACAAAGCTGCCGTCATTCATCGTGACCTTGGCAACTTTCTTCATTCTTAAGGGTGCAAACTTTGCACTAACCAAGATGGTCACCGGTTCAGTTCGTGTGACCGGCACCGACAAAGCTGACGGCTTTGCGTCGGCAGAGGCAATCTTTGCTTCTAAATTTGGCGAGGCTAACTTTCAGATCTCTGTGATCTGGTGGCTGATCATCACCGTATTGGCAACCTGGGTGCTAACCCGCACTCGCTTCG
>JACCDQ011793543.1_pt1 | contig 27071 bp, 19 predicted proteins | sample 7446031 | NCBI WGS metagenome assembly JACCDQ01 (sample SAMN15323442, study PRJNA562643) | freshwater metagenome | isolation source: river surface water | place: USA:Blue River Watershed | collected 2017-08-17 | reverse complement strand
GAAAGTTCCGGCGGTGAGGTCTTCCTAGGCGGTGGTTTAATGAATCGGGCCGAATATTCCGAAGAGGTAGCCACCCAAATTGATGCTCAAGTGCGGGCGATCGCCGAACAGGGACACCAAATGGCCCGGCAAATCGTCCAGAACCACCGGGAAGTGATTGACCGTTTAGTAGATTTATTGATTGAACGGGAAACGATCGCCGGCGAGGAATTTCGTCAAATTGTGGCCGAATATGTAGTCGTTCCGGAAAAAGAGCAATTTGTTCCTCAACTTTAGAGCGGGAAACGTTACCGACAACTCATTCTTCTCCGTTTTTTCCCCATCCTAGATCCAGGAGCTTTCTCTCAACCCGAAAGAGGCTCCTTTTTTGATGGCGATGAATTGAGCCGGATTTTCCCTTGTGGAAAACCTTCCCCAAAACTGTGGAAAAACGATTAAGACTGTGGAAAAATGAAACTTTTGACAAAAAGTGACCCTTGCCCCGCCAGGGGGATCACCGCCACATGGGACAATAAAAGAACCCAAAATGTATCTCCTTTTCCCTTTGAGTCTTCCATCATGGCCTCTTTAACCCTCAATTTACCCCAAGGTTCAGTGACCTTTCGCTATAGTCCTGAAGCCGCCCAAACCTTAAAAAAAGAAATTGATCAGTTAATGCTCTCGTTAAAAATCATTGCGGCCAAAGTCAAAGACGGAGAGCGGCCCGAAAAACAAGCTTCGATGGAATACCGTTATGCGGGCGAAGTTTTTTTAGAAGTTTTTTGTAATCCCAATTTATACCCCAGCCCCTTTGCCGCGAAGGTCTTATTAACCATTCGAGATGAAAGAATTCGTCTGACAACGGAAGCAGAATTACCGCGACTGTTAGAAGATTTAACGCAATACCTAGAACAGTTTTAATCCCGATTCCATCAATTACCGGAAGCAACTTGGCTCCCATTAATCATGGACATTAATCAATCTTGATACTTCGTTTTAGGCTATCGTTACTAACGATTCAAAGAAAGAGCATAGCCTAGGAAAAAAGGAAGATCAACCGATATAATAACCAACGAATAGCTAAAAAGCCTCGGTTTCTTGGTCAATTCTGGCGTTTCTCTCTCTCTACTTTCCTGTGAGTAATCCTTTTTTAAGTCTTCAGTACGAGCCTGCGTTAGAAAATCTTGGCCCTGACTATTATGACATCGTGGCGGCGGCGACCTTTCCCGACCATCAACTGCGGTGGCGAAATGATGCGTTACTACCCCTATTAGGGCTTGATCCTCACCAGGTTAGAGATGAGGATTTTGTCGAAGCCTTTGGCTATTTTCAAGGGGTTAGACCCTTCCTAGCCTTGCGGTACCACGGCCATCAAATTGCCGGTTATGCCCAATCCTATAATCCGGAGTTGGGGGATGGGCGCGGTTTTCTCTACGGTCAAGTGCGGGGCACAGATGGCTATCTCTACGATTTTGGCACGAAGGGATCGGGACAAACACCCTATTCTCGCCGGGGGGATGGTCGCTTGACCTTAAAGGGGGGAGTGCGCGAAGTGTTAGCCGCCGAGGCTCTTCAGGGTTTAGGGGTAACGACTTCCCGGTGCTTGAGCCTGGTGGAAACGGGGGAAGGGCTTTGGCGGGGCGATGAACCCTCTCCCACACGCTCTTCGGTGATGGTGCGGTTTAGTCGTTCCCATATTCGTTTTGGAACCTTTGAGCGATTGGGTCATTTTAAACAGCCAGAGTTAATCCAGCAATTGCTGGATCATGTGATCAATCTTTATTATCCTCATCTGGCCCAGGACAGCGATCGCCACAGTTTGTTTTATGCCGAATTAGTGCAACGAGTGGCTAAATTAGTGGCTCAATGGATGGCCGCCGGTTTCTGCCATGGGGTATTAAACACTGATAATATGTCCATCACGGGGGAAAGTTTTGATTATGGCCCCTACGGTTTTATTCCCACCTATAATCCGCGTTTTATTGCGGCCTATTTTGATTATGAAGGTTTGTATTGTTTTGGGAATCAGCCTTTAATTTGTCGCTCGAATTTAGAATTATTGCAACGTCCTTTATCGTTGGTGATGGATCGCCAGGATTTAGAAACTGGGTTAGCGGCTTTTGATCAAAGTTTTGCGCGGTATTATCGAGAGTTAATTTTATTCAAATTGGGATTAGATTCGGCGTTAGCCTTGGAAGAATCGGGTCAAAATTTAGTGCGAAAAACCCTCGAATGTTTATTAACCAGTGAATTACCCTATCATCAGTTTTTTCATGATCTAGCCATAAATTTTAATGCCGGTTGGCAAGCTGAACCTTCGGTCATTTTAGAGAATCACACCTTAAACCAAGGGGATTGGGAAACCTGGCGATCGCTGTATCATCAAGCCCTAAGTCAAGCCGATCCAGAAATCGTTAGCAACCAATTACAAAAAGCTAATCCGGCTACGGCTTTATTAAGACCGATTATCGAAGAAGTTTGGACAGCGATTGATCAGGAGGATAATTGGCAACCCTTCCAATACCTGGTGAAAAAGTTACAAACGGAGGATTAAAGCCAGTCTAACTCGAAACCCATCGTTTTTGGATCTCTTAGAAGTGATCCCCCTAAATCCTCCTTAAAAAGGGGGACTTGTTCCCGAAACCTATCTGAAAAAACGACAGTTTCCGAAATAGACGAGGTAAAAAAAGCCATACTTTTGGGCTTTATTCGCCTAAATTCTCCTTAATAAAAAAGGGGACTTATAGAAGAGTAAACTTCTTCAAAGGTTGGTTAGGGGATCTCTTCTCTCCTGAACAACTGAAAACTCGCAATTTTCCAAGGGGTGATAGTGACGTTAAGGGGATGAATTTCTTCTAATAAATTAGTGGAATTTTGTAACCTTAAAGGTAAAGAAGTTTGTAAATTCAGCGCTGTTTTTTCACCCTGGTATTCATAGCACCGTAAAATCCAAGCCTGGGGATTATCCTCCTGACGTTTAAATGCCATTAAGCCCAAATTTTCGGAACCTAACTCTAAAAAACTGTGATTATGACTTAATTTCCCGGTTTGAATGGGTGGATAAATCACCCGTAACGGTACATTGAACTGATGACCTTGACGCACCGTTTGAGCCGTTTGCCAATTACCAACGTGGGGATAAAGCCCATAGCAAAAATGATGTTCACCGCGATCGCAGTTTGGGTCAGGCCACTGGGGACTTCTTAACAGACTCAGGCGTAATTGTTGGGGTTGATAATCATAACCATACTTGCAATCATTGAGTACGCTGACTCCATAATCTTGGCTAGAATCTGTTAAATCAGCCCAGTGATGAGCCGCAATTTCCCATTGGGCTTTTTCTGCTTCTGTTTGCGGAGACGTGGGTTTTTCCATCACCGCACAGGCCACTTCATAGGCGATCGCCTCACTCCTAAAATTCAAGGGAAAAGCCGTTTTGACTAAGATATGATCCTCTTGCCAATTCACCTGGTTTTGAATACTTAAAATGGGGGAATGAGTCTCTAACGTATAATCCTGAATAAATTGGGAATTTTGCCAGGTTTTGATCACCCGTAATCGCCAACGAATTGGCCCCTGTTCTAACCAGGTTAAGGATTGTAATTCTGACCCAGGTAAAGCATGATCGGCATAATTAGGATCAATATTCCAGGCATCCCAATATTGACCTTGATCAGTAAAAAATTGTAATTGATTACCGGGTTGACTCAAAATTTCGCGTTGTTTCTGTTTATCGTAAAAACTGGCAATATCTCCTGTCTGTTGATCAATCGTTACCCGAACATTTTCATTTTCTAAAATGGCTTCTGACAGAGGATTAACATGAGTCAATTTTTCTGACGCTAAGACCTGGGGAACAAACCAATAGAGTTGATAACCAATACTGGGAATATTTTCTGCTACAAAACAACATTGACCTTCAAAAGTTCTTTGTGTTAATTGTTCCTGACCCAAAGCATTATAAACTTTTCCTTTGCCTAAAGATAAAGTGATGACTTCTGAACGGGGCCAATTTAAGGCATTAACAATCATAATCGGTTGAGCATCCGTAACCGGTGGATGATCCGTGTTGATTTGCTCTGCAATCGCTGTTAAAGCCTGTTGGATGAGCGTTTGGGTGATGCGATGAACTTGCTCCCAGTATTGATTGGCTTCGGTAAAGACTTCGGGGACAGAAGTGCCGGGTAAAATATCATGGAATTGATTCAGTAACGTTTTTTTCCAAGCCGTTTCTAAAGCTGTTTGGGGATAGTCAAAGTTATCTAGTAAACTGGCAATGCTTGACCATAGTTCGGCTTCATAGAGACTTTTTTCGGCTTGACGGTTAGCTCGCTTTTGATCAGCATGGGTCGTATAACAACCCCGATGAAGTTCCAAATATAAATCCGATGACCAAACCGGAATTTTGTCAGGTTCTTGTAAGAGAATTTTCTTAATTTTTTCTAAATAATCAAAAGCTCTCGTCTGCTGAATATTCGGGAAAAAATCTGAGGATTGCCAACGCTGTTTAACAGTTAACATATCGCGGGTTGGCCCACCACCGTGATCCCCTACCCCTGGCAACCAAAAAATTTCTGGTAAGCCCGTTTGTTGCTCCCAGGACACTCCATAATTCGCCATGGTGATCGGGTTAGTATCCATGACTCCAGCGACATTAGGCGGCGATAAAACGGTTATTAACTGGGTGCGATCGGGAGACTGCCACCAAAACGCTCCGTAGGGAAATTTTGTTGTGTCATTCCAATGTAATTTGCCAGTTACAAAATACTCAATTCCAGCTTGGCTTAATAATTGTGGCAACTGGGAACAAAACCCAAAACTATCGGGTAACCAGGCGACCTGGCTAATTTTCTGAAATTTTTGTTGAAAATAGCGTTGACCATAGAGTAATTGTCGAGCAATGGATTCCCCAGAAATTAAATTCACGTCGGGTTCGATCCACATTCCCCCCAGTAATTCCCAATGTTGATTTTTAACGGAAGTTTGAATTTGCTCAAATAACTCAGACTGATGATTTTCGATCCATTCGTATAAGAGGGGACTGGTATGACCAAAGGTTAATTCCGGAAATTCTTGTTGCAAGTTTAAAACGGAGCGGAAAGTTCGTTCCCCAACGTTCCAGGTTTCCGCTAAGGGCCATAACCAAGCCATGTCTAAGTGGGCATGACCTAATAGGTGAAAAGTCCGGTTTTTTAAGGATTGGGCTAAGGGTTTTAAGGTTTCTCTGAGATGCTTGAGGTTGTAATCAAATAATTCTCGATCGCCGACCTTATCCCAGATAATTTGTTGTAAGGTATTGGCTAAAATCGTTAAATTTTCTGGCTCAAAAGCCGCTAGATATTTGGCTAAAACGTCCCATTCATCGGCAATAAATCCTGGGTCTAATTCAGGATAGTCTCGTTCATAAATTAACCGCGATCGCATGAGTCCCCCAATATCATGGCCGGGACTAACCAAACGCAACATCAGATGAATTGTTTCCCCTGGTTGGGCTTGAGGAGTCAGCACTAACCGGGTACTTGAGTCAAATAAATCACCGGACTGTTTTAACTGACCATTGACATAAATTTGGGTATCTTCGGCCCACCAAGTTAAGGCCACTCGTAGGGTGAAATCTGCTAAGGGATAACCCGCAAAGTGTTCAGGAATGGTAATGATTTGGCTTAACCATTGCACTTGACGACCCTTTTCCCAAACGATGTAACCCTTCTCGTTCAAAGGGGCTAAAGACTCACTGATGTTTGTGATTAGATCATCAGACTCTTGCAAACAAGCCTCAGAACTCAGCCACCATTGGGGTTGAATATCCTGTTGGGTTAATGCCCGCAGTTGTTGAAGCGTTTTGTCAATGAGTGAAGAGATGGTCATGTCGTTTGATTCGTTAAATTGTTACAAAATGTAAATTCTTTTCACAAGGTTATCGGCTCAATCGTTATTACCCATGTGAGTTACCCATTCAGTCCCCTTTTTACGGAGGAACCCCCATGCCCCAATCACCTGGCGTTGTTCAAGGCGCACCGAACAAATCCCCGGGTTTTGATGCGGATACCGTGATTACCCAAGCCACAGCCCAACAGTTTGCCAGTCAGGGTTACAAATTTTGTATCCGTTATCTTTCCCTAGGATCCGGAGAAGCACCAGGCGATTTAACCAACGAGGAAGCCCTAGGGATTCTACAGGGAGGAATCGCTTTAATGCCAGTACAGCACGTTTCGGCTTCTGATTGGGTTCCCTCTGCCCAGTTAGGGAGCTGAACCCGTGAATGGTATCGGTATTGCTCAGGATATTACCTACATTGATAACCTGACTTTTCCCGCTATCTTTTTATTTGAGCGATCACCTAATTTTCTCCTATCTCAAAGCCTTATTCTCTCGTCGGCTATTGTCATTAAATCCAGCTTATTGAAAACGGTGAAGAGTCTGAAACCCTTATTCGGCCGTCATTTTCAGACTTAACGGGAAAAGTCAGATTGATAACGAAGGGGGAGTCCCCCAGTGGTTAATTTTAACTTAGGTTGAGCGGGTATTCCATGGGTGATCGCTGTTCCCAAACGTAGAGTAGTAAATCTGCTCAAACAAAAATTCACAGATGACTTTCTCAATCGTCTTAGTAGATAGAAAGCTCATTGAGCAAGCTGAATCGCGTTTTTCTCCCTAACCCAAGAGAGATCGCTGTTCCCAAACTTAGAGTAGTAAATCTGCTCAAAATAAAATTCACAGATGGGTTTCTCAATCATCTTATTAGTAGCGAGTCAGTTAGGGAGGCGATCGCTGTCTCAAAAGTCAAACTAGTAAATCTGCTCAAAATAAAATTCACAGATGATTATCTCAATCGTCTTATCAATAGCGGGTCATTTGGCAAGGCGATCAGAGCCTAAACTCCAACACCAATTTATTTAAATTCTACTCAGAGGTTAACATGGGACAAGGTGGCTACATCACATTAGTGAACGGTACAAAGTACAATTGGGTTAAAACTAATATTGAGTCTTATCAGATGAATTCATGGAATTTTCCAGATGGTATTTCATCAGGAAACACCGCTACAATTTATGTAGAATGGAATGAAAACATTTTTCATACAACAAGCGATGATAGCGGTAAAGTTACATATACTTTGCATGGCTGTAATCAAAGTTTTGAGATTCAAGCAGGAGCGGGACACGGATTTAATCTTCAAGTTAAGCTATCCAATATTTCAACCGATGGAAATCCTCAAGGCAGTGCCATTCCTTTAGGATGGATTCATGATGGTTGTATGGCTTTTGTGTTATCAGGTGAAGTAGGTAATTTTACCTCAACTAATCTACGAACTGATTGGATGCAAAATAATTTGGGGGTGTTAGGTGATAAAACCTTACGTCGTCTTTGTATGCCTGGCTCTCATGACGCTGGGATGAGTATCCGCGCATCGGGGACAGCATTTGGTTTTGAGTGTAATACATTGACCCAATCTAAAAATATTTTGGGACAATTAGAATGTGGCATACGCTATTTTGATATCCGTCCCGTCATTGGCGGTGGTAATCAATTATTGACTGGACATTATGGTTATATTGAGAAGTTAAAGAGTTGGCAGGGTGCGAATGGAGAATCTATTCAATCCATTATTGATGGTATTAATACTTACACGGCTAAGTATAAAGAATTGATTGTCCTTAATTTATCTCACAGTTGTAATACTGAAGTAGGTAATAATTCTTATCGCCCCTTTAATCAAAATGAATGGAATCGCTTACTTGCGCAATTGACTGATGCCAGTCGCGGTATTAAAGGGCTTTTTGTGACAGATGCTACAGATTTAACAACACTTACTCTTAATACCTTTATTCGCGACCACTCGGCAGTAATTGTAGTAATTGAGGATGAAATGGATTTAGGTAACTATGCTCAAAAAGGTATCTATAAGTCTGCTAAGTTCCCTGTATACAATGATTATTCTAATACAAATAATCTTGATACAATGACCAGCGACCAATTACGAAAAATGAAGACTCAACGAACCACACCAGATTCCCAGCTTTTCTTATTATCTTGGACGTTGACGCAGGATGATACTCAAGCGGCAACCTGTGATAAATCCACAACGACATCTATTGGTGCTGTTTTTGGTATTGTAGGTATTATTGTAGCTGATGCCATAGCAAGCAGCACAAGCAGCACAAATAGCATTAAAGATTTAGCTGATATAGCTAACCCGAGTTTATACAATATGCTTTTACCAAATTGTAACAACACCTGCTACCCCAATATTTTGTATATTGATAATGTACAAAATTCAAGTATTGCCGCATTAGCAATGGCAGTTAACAGTATTAGCACCAAAGTATCCACATTAAAAGTAGATCAATCTCTTGCTATTAATAGCCTGCTAATTTCTAATAACAACCAATATCAGTTAATATTACAAAGTGATGGTAACTTGGTTTTATATAGTGCAGATAATCAACCTTTATGGGCATCTGGAACTAACGGAAAACCTTCAACTACCGCAACTATGCAAGCTGATGGCAATTTTGTTATCTATGATTCAAAGCATACCCCTTTATGGGCATCTGGAACTAACGGAAAAGGTGGTGTAGCTTTGGTTTTACAAGATGATGCTAATCTTGTGATTTATAAGCAAGATGGTGAAGCTGTTTGGGCAACTGGTACGATGCCAATTGAAGCAGTTAATAGTATTAGCCTTAATCAATTTCTTGCTGTTGATGGATTGCATCACAAGTTAATTTCTGAGAACCAGAAATATCAGTTAATATTAAAAAGTGATGGTAATTTGGCTTTATATCGTGTGCGAGATAGCCACCTTTTATGGGAATCTGGAACTAACGGACAAAATTCAACCGCAGTTATGCAAATCGATGGCAATTTTGTTATCTATGATTCAAGCCATACCCCTTTATGGGCATCTGGAACTAACGGAAAAGGTGGTGTAGCTTTGGTTTTACAAGATGATGGTAATCTTGTGACTTACACACAAAATGGTAAATCCGTTTGGTCAACTAATACGGCACAGTGAGCAACATTAACAGTCAATCAATCTCTTGCTTTTGATAAGTAACTGACTGCAATTAAATATAAATAAAATAAGGTGTTGCTAATTTGGGATATGAATCCTTTTGTCTGTAATTTTTAAAACTCAGGCTAAAACCAATTTTTGGATATATACGGAACTGTGATTCATAGCTTGATTAAGCAACGCCTTACTTTGAAACGTCTTATTAGTAGAGAGTCATCTGAATAAACGCAGCCCCAAAACCCAAACTAGTAAACCTGCTCAAACTAAAATTCACAGTTGACTTTCTCAACCGTCTTATGAGTAGCGGGTCATTTAGAAAGTCTCACGAGCCTTCTCTCAATCCGATTCCCTAAATTACAAACAACTTTAATTTCCATTTCTGGAGGATTTATGGCTACTTTTGACGCGGCCTATGAAAACGTCTCAACTCTCTGTAACGATGGCCACAAAGATTTTGAAAAAGAAATCAAAAATATTATCTTTCGCTTTAATCTGGTTAACAACTCCAATCAAGTTATTGGTTATAGCTTTGGCCCAGCCATAGTAGCAATCCCTTATTCCAATATGAGTGATGGATACGGAATTGGGGATATTTATATTGACGACAATGGTTATACATTTACCTGTGATAATCCGAATGCTTCCTATCTAAGTGGTATGCTTGGGCAAGGTAGCCGCTATTATGGCAAGTTTGAATTTGAATCAGGTAAGAATCAAATGCTTCAAGCAGGTAGTGCGACCCTGCTCACTGTAGGCGGACAACCTGTCAATTTTTGGTTCTGGACACATTCTAGTAACACCAAGCAAAATATTGATATTTGTCCGAGTGATTACTATGAAATTACCGAATGCACCAGTTCCCATAGTATTGCTGAGGGCAAAGGCTTTAGTATTACTTTGAATGGTAGCGGGACTGACAATATCTGTATTACCATAGATAGCAATAATGCCTACGATATTACTGAATGGGTTGGCTATTACGGGCAAAATACCTATTCTTCCGGCGAAGAACCGCCGGCTTTAAGTATTCAGGTAGTTAACATTAACGAGTATCAAGTCAAACTTAACGAAACTGTTATTCAGAATTGGACGTATGATGCAACAAACTCTAACTTGAGTTGGGGATCTGCCGATAATAGCGGGAGTGCGGCTAATCTTTCTTTCTCCCTCAATAGTGAAGCTCAACAAACTTTTACGGGAACGCTACAAACCATCACTTCATCCTCTTCTAGTAGTGGGACTTTTGCTGGTATTGCGACCCTTTGCACCGATCCAGCCTTGGATTTGGGTCAGTGGGTCGGCACTTATTCCCAATGCCAGTATTCAGCTTGGAAAGAACCGCCTAACTTAACTATCCAAGCCGCGGCCAATAATAGTTATCAAGTGCTATTAAGTGGTTCGACTATTAAAGATTGGACATACGACCCTTCTAGTTATCAATTGAGTTGGACATCAACGGGGGGAAATTGGAGTGAGGCAATGTTGCTCTTTTCTCAGGATGTTAGCAGACAAGCCACCTTTCAAGGAACCCTGGACATGGTTCCTCCCAAATATACTTGTACTGGAACTTTTTCTGGAACGAGAGTTGAATCCCCCAATCCATAAAGACAAAAATGATTTTCCAATTATTACCTAATACATCGAAAAGAGGTGTTATGTTTCGCTTTATTTCGACTCTATGTCTTCTGGTGGGATTATTGCTTTTTGTTCCCTCTTTTCCTGTCTTTGCTAACAATATCGCTTCTGTTACAAATTTTCAGGAAACTTATAATACAAGCTATTCGACTTCGACAACTCCACCAAAAAGTATTTCCCCTTCCCCTAGTTTGTTCCTCAATTCCAATCAGGAAGTGTTTTTAGATGGGGTTCGCATCAACAATCCTACCTATAAAAACGAGACGTTGAGTTGGTCAAGTACGGATGGCAATACTTCTTCCGCGACTTTGACCTTTAGTCCTCCTAAAAAACATCAGCAAGGCCCCAGTTTTACGGGAACTCTCTCCTATACGGCATCAGGGACATTTCCCAACGTTTCTGCGACCTTTTCAGGTAGTTTTGCCGGCAATCAGGCAGTTCCTTTGACGATTTCCCTGGCGGGTTCTGGTCTGGGAGTTTGTCAATATAATCCTGTGTCGGACAGTAGTTATCAATATGTTTGGAATTGTGGGAATTCTTTTGCTGATTATGGGGGCGATAATAATACAGCGATCGCCTACATTACCTCTTTAGATAAATTTGCTGTTGCGTCTGAGAGTAACAACCTATGGCTTTGTAGTTATAGCTTAACGGCTTCCCAGGGAGATAATTCCAGTGGCAATCCGACAGTCGGTTGTAACAGCGATGTCTATAACACATCAATCGCGATCGAAGGTGCCAATGCGGTTGATCCCACTACGCCTGCCGACTATCTAACGAACCTAACCTACGATTCTTATTCCAATCTTCTTTACGCTCAAACGGTAGAGGACGGAATGTTGATTGCCTGTCCTGTCAATACGGGAAGTTCTTGGACTTGCACTCCATTGATCGAGGAAACGACTAACTCCTCTAGCAATGGCATGAGTGGTATAGACGTTGTTGGTATCGCCACGCCTCCCACCAATCCCCTGGTTACACCGACCAGTCCCTTGTCCCTGCTACTTTGGGATGACAATAGCTTTTACCTTTGCCAGGCGATCTCTTCCCCAAACTACACCAGTGCGCCCCTGAAACAAGACAACGGGATCGTGATCTATAGCAATCCCACCAGTGCCGCCGACAGTGTGACTCCCACCCTGGGATGTGGGGCCATATTTTATGAAAGCCTAGGTGCAACCCTGACGGCCGAACAACCCATTTCCTTTAACAATGGAGTAGATTCCCTCTGGATGTACTCCAATACCACACCCAATGCCATCCCCGCCAATATCAGCCAGGTTGCCTTTGGCAATTTCCAACTTCCTCCCCCCAGTGGGGCGATCGTATCTGCCCTCTATGTAGCCCTTGCCAATGGTTCTATCTATGCCTGTCCTGCCCCCAATATTCCTAGTGAACTATTCGGTTTTATCCTGCCCGAACAGGGGGTTGCTCCCACTTGGCAAAGTGATAGCCAAAACAGTGTCTGCTATTCCATTGCCACCATGCCCAACAATGCCGCCCCAGATGCCATGACCTTCAACTTTAGCGATCTGGTAATGGGTTACAACGTTTCAGGCGCACCCAATGCTTGGACAGACACAGGCCCGAACTATTCTCAACTTAAACAGGAATATCAAACGGCTCAACAGAACTATGAGCAGGCTTCTCAATCTCAGCAAGAGGCGGATATCAGTGAGGTAGAAGAATTTCTCCAAAAAAATCTGACAACAGTTTCTTACCCTGCAGGAAACTTACTGGTATCCCAGGGTAGCACTCTCTTCCTGTTTGATCCTGCCTATAACAGTCCTAGCAATCCTTACGGAGCGGTTTCCGCGTTGCAGTTACCTCTCATTAATAATCAAACCATCAATGACATCATTACCGACCCCAACGGCAATGTTTTAATGCAATTTGGCCGAACGGGACTCTTAGGAGCAAACCCCCCCTACTTACCGGCCCAATTTTATTTGATCATTCCTAATATTCCGAGTAAGCCCACCTTTAGCCAAGAGATCGGAGAATTCTTTAAAGGTTTTGCCGATAAGTTGTGTTTTGATCTCAAGGCCAGTGCGCATGGTGAAATTTATACGGGACCTGGAGCCCAAGCTCTATTTCCTCAGTTTGAATGTGGCAATCACTATTGGGGTGAAAGTAAAAAGAACGATCCAAATTATCAAGCACCAGACAGTTTTTAGACCAATCAAATCCCTAAAAAGTGTCTAATCTTCCCATCTCTTTTTTAAGGGCTAGGGGTACTGGGTAAACACAAGTTATAAATCCCCCTTTAGCTCCCTTTTAAAAAATGAAAAACAGATAAATTGACGGTTTTAATTTTCCCTGAATTAGGGAGATAAAAACCCAAAAAAACGAACCCTTCATTTCTACTGCTTTAACTCGATAGGAGAAAAATGATGACTACTACCACTACTCAATTAACCCCTAGCCAAGCTACCTTTAAATTCTTTGATGACTTGTTTATTAACCCTGCATTATTGGCAGATTATTACGAACAAGCTTTGACCGTTAATGGACAGAAGTATGCTGATGAAGTCTTGACTCAATGGATGGCCAATGTGGGCTATGCTGGGGCAACACCTGGGTTAGTTTATCAAGCTTTACAGTTTTGGCAAGCTCAAGGTCTTTGGTTCTGGCAAGGGGAATATAATCAAAGTTTTTATTATCCGCCTGATAATGCCCCTGTTCAGGCAAATCAATATATTTTGAAAGTGTTGCCCGATGGTAATGATGGCTTTGAAGTGACACTGAATGGTGAAGTTCTTGACTATACACTCACTGTCGATCAAGGCTATCTTGTTTTATCCTGGTATTATGCCGACAATGAGAGTATTAAAAATTCTGTTACTTTTTATTATTCTCCGTCTTTTAGCATTAAAGGTAATAATCCGGTGCAATATGCAGGTAACTTTTTTAGCGGTTATTTATCGGGAAATATCTTCAAAGGGGCTTTATTAAGCCAGTCGAACGAAAATTCTACACCGCAAAAAAAACACTGGTATGACTTGTTTACAACGACAGGAGGCTATATTGCGGAGGTAATTCTGGCAGCACTTTTTATCGGTGGTGGCTATACCATTTTGGCTAAAAAATATTCCCTTTGGCCTCTTAACCAAAGCAATCCAGTCTTAGAAAAAGAAAAAACATTTCAACAAAATATTGATCAGAAAGTAGAAAATATCGAACAAAATGAGCCATTGCTTGATGAGGATCAAGCACAAATTCAAAAACGTTTTGATCAGCTTAAGAATCTTCAAACAGAATTAGAAAAAGAAGGTCTTTATAATAAATCAACAGCGCAACTCTTAGAAGAAAAATATCCCTATCTTATCACAAGACTTAAGGGTAAAATGAACTTAGATCGTGTACCCAAAGGTGGTGTAGATCAATTTCGGAGCAATTTGCAAAATGAATATGACGCACTGATTGAGGAAATTGAAAAATCAAAGACCTTATTGAAGGTTTATAATAGCCCAGAGAGCATTAAGGAAAGAGAAAAGTTTAAACTTAAGCGGCAATTAGAAGATGTCAATGAAAAATTAGCTCAATTAGATACTCAACTACAAACCTTACAGGAAGATAAAAAATTTACTAAGTTTTATCAAGAATTAAAAGCAGAAAGGCGTAAATTACCATTAGCTGACGATCAATTACCATTAGCTGACGATCAATTACCATTAGATGATGATGAATTAGAAATTCAAAATCTTGAAAAGCGCATTCAAGAAATTAAAGTTCAAAAAACTGCCCTAGAGGCTGAACAGCAAAAAATCTTTCTACAACAACAGCCAATTGATAGCCTCGCTGACAAACAGATTAATAACCAGAATGAAGCTCAAAATTTTCAACAAAATCCAGCCCGTGATGAACAATTGCTTGAAACAGAGCACGCTCTAAATGATAAAATTATCAAAACGGAGGAACAGATAAAAGAAGTTGATGAGGAAATAAAAATTGACGAGATTGACGCGGATTTTTTGTAAGCCGTTGTGCTTTTTAATATCCATTTCTGGGTTGATACTTTTAGCTAACATAGCTTTTTTAATTCATTTCTCTTGAGGACAAAAAACATGACTACTACTACTCAATTAACCCCTAGCCAAACTGCCTTTAAATTCTTTGATGACTTGTTTCTTAACCCTGCATTATTGGCAGATTATTACGAACAAGCTTTGACCGTTAATGGACAGAAGAATGCTGATGAAGTCTTAACTCAATGGATGGCCAAGGTGGGCTATGCTGGGGCAACACCTGGGTTAGTTTATCAAGCTTTACAGTTTTGGCAAGCTCAAGGTCTTTGGTTTTGGCAAGGGGAATATAATCAAAGTTTTTATCATCCGCCTGATAATGCCCCTGTTCAAGCAAATCAATATATTTTGAAAGTGTTGCCCGATGGTAATGATGGCTTTGAGGTGACACTGAATGGTGAAGTTCTTGACTATACACTCAATGTCGATCAAGGCTATCTCGTTTTATCCTGGTATTATGCTGACAATGAGAGTATTAAAAATTCTGTCACTTTTTATTATTCTCCCGCCTTCGCCACTGAGGTCAATAGTGATGTTCAATATGCGGGTAATTTCTTTAGTGGTTGTTTATCAGGAAATCCTTTTAAGGGAGCATTCTTAACCTCATCGGAAGAGGATTATAGTAGTAATACAGGGAAATTTTGGCATTCTTCTTTTTACAGTTTTCATAACTGGGTTTTCAATGGCATTCTGATCGGCTTATTTGCGTCGGCAGGTATTTATGTCTATGTTGCTTATCAGAAAAATTGGATTCCCTTTCGCCAAAAAGTTCAATCTGATAAGCCAGTTGTTAAAAAGTTTGATCCGGATAAAGAAGCACACATCAAGCAAGTAATCAAGGAGCAATGGGAAACCGACAGGACAAATTTTGCCAAACAAATTACAGAGATACAAAGAATGGAGACAGAATTAGGCTTACCCTCTACTGACATCAGTAAAGAGTATCCTAATATCAAAAAATTCGTATCAGAAAATATTGATTTAAACTCGTTATCTGATCAGGATAGCGAAGACTTTGAGTTTAATTTATCGCAAGAAAAAGCAAAATTAGATAAACAATATAAAGACGTTCTTAATGACTATCGTTCACCTGAAGGAAGGTTAAAACGTCAGCAATTCAAGGAAAGTCAAGGTGCTGAGGATTTTTCTCAGTTTTGGTCTGAACTGAGAGAAAAGCATGGGTTTAGAGGCAAAAAATCAGCCCTAAAGGATTATAAAAAAATGAATTATGAATCTGCTAGACTAAAAGGTAAATCTGCTAAATTAAAAGGAATTAAAGAAGAGGAAAATGATGATGAAATGGTGTCTAAAACGCCTACATCTTTAGCTCAAGAAGTTACTTCACATCAAGTTGAAGCAGAGGATTTTCAGCAAAACCCGTTTAAACCTTTTAACGCTTCTAATATTGAGCAAACAGAACAATATGTAAAACAAGAGTTTAATGACAGTAAACAGGATGCCGAGAAGATTAAGGCAAGTAAAGAAAAAGGAGGGATTGTTGCCGACGACCCAGAAGAATAATAGGGAGATCGTTAGTGCAAATTGATCGCTTCTAACCAGTAAATTTGCTCAAACCCAAATTCACAGATGACTTCCCCCATCGTCTTATGATTGGCGGGTCATTGAGCAAAGCGATCGCAGTCTTTTTCCCTAATCTAAAGATGATCACTCCCTACGTTCTCTCGTTTTACTCACACTTTTTGATCACTCTCAAAGACTTTATTTTTACGATCTGAAGGAGGCAAAAAACAATGGTTTTATACCGATGCAAAGATCCCTATGTCATCACCGTTAAAAATGAGGATGGAGGTTTTTTATGGGATTTTAATCATTTTCCCTGTAGTTTTGTTGGTGACAGACAGGGAGAAGCCTATACGGGGGTGATTCCTTTTGAGTTCAAACCGGATACTATTCCCCTAGAAGTTGCCAATGCGAGATTGTTTTCGGTTTTTGGTTTTGATGATCCCGCCTGGCAAGGAGTCCCGTTAGATATTCATCTTTGTTTTGCGGCGGATCAGGGAAGACAGTCTATCACTTTAATTCCCAATAAAGCGGCGAATTTTGAAGTGATTGAAGACAGCGAATATTGTAATATTATTCGTCATGTTTACAACAGTTATTCCTATTTTGAAATTTTTCTAGGTAGTACGGAGAAAGTGAAATATACGGATACTATCTGGCTGTATGTTATGAATGTCTATCCAGACTAGCGACTAAGCCCTATAGATGCTCCTTAGACCAAGTTCACCCTAAATCGCTTAAGCTATTGGTTAGGCATTTTTCGGTTGTACCTATGGATTTTTCTAGTATTACTGCCGCCCAATTAAATGCAGGAACGATTCTGCCGGAAGGCATTGTCACCGTTACCCTGCTTTTAGTGTTAGTCGGTGATTTAATTGCAGGTCGTCAATCTGCCCGGTGGTTGCCCTATCTGGCGATCGCGGGTTTATGCGTAACCACAGGAGCGTTGGTGTTGGGTTGGGATAATAGCAACCCCATCGGCTTCCTGGGAGCGTTTAACAGCGATAACCTCAGTATTATTTTTCGGGCGATCGTCGCTCTCTCTGCGACCGTCACCATTTTAATGTCTATTCGTTATGTGGAACAGACCGGCACTTCCCTGGCGGAATTCATTGCCATTATGCTCACGGCTACCCTGGGGGGAATGTTCCTCTGCGGGGCCAATGAGTTAGTGATGATTTTTGTCTCGTTGGAAATGCTGAGTATCTCGTCCTATCTCATGACGGGCTATATGAAGCGCGATCCCCGTTCCAATGAAGCCGCGTTGAAATATCTATTAATTGGAGCCTCCAGTTCGGCTATTTTTCTCTACGGACTTTCTCTGCTCTATGGTCTCTCCGGTGGGGAAACGGAATTAGGGGCGATCGCCGCGCAACTGGCCAATGCCGCCAATAATGGTCAATCGTTAGGATTAGCCATTGCCCTGGTCTTCGTGATTGCGGGGATTGCTTTCAAAATTTCGGCGGTTCCCTTCCACCAATGGACTCCCGATGTCTATGAAGGCTCCCCTACCCCCGTTGTGGCCTTTCTCTCCGTTGGCTCCAAGGCCGCCGGCTTTGCGATCGCCATTCGTTTATTAGTCACTGCTTTTGGGGTGATTACCGACGAATGGAAAGTGATTTTCACCGCTTTGGCCGTCCTGAGTATGATCCTCGGTAACGTAGTCGCCCTGGCCCAAACCAGTATGAAGCGGATGTTAGCCTATTCCTCCATTGGTCAAGCCGGTTTTGTTATGATTGGGCTAACCGCCGGCACCGATGACGGCTATGCCAGCATGGTGTTTTACCTCTTGATTTACCTCTTCATGAACCTGGGGGCTTTCACCTGTATTATTCTTTTCTCCCTCAGAACCGGAACTGACCAAATTAGCGATTATGCCGGGCTTTATCACAAAGACCCCTTACTGACCCTAGGATTAAGTATTTGCTTACTGTCTTTGGGCGGCATTCCTCCCCTAGCGGGCTTTTTCGGCAAAATTTATCTGTTTTGGGCGGGTTGGCAAGCCGGTTTATACGGTCTAGTATTATTGGGATTATTAACCAGTGTCGTATCTATCTATTACTACATTCGGGTAGTCAAAATGATGGTCGTCAAAGAACCCCAGGAAATGTCCGAAGCGGTGAAAAACTATCCCGCAATTCAATGGAACTTATCGGGAATGCGACCGTTACAGGTAGGCCTAGTCTTAACCGTTATTGCCACGTCTTTGGCCGGTATTCTAGCCAATCCCTTATTTACCCTAGCGAACGATTCGATCACGACCACGCCGATCCTGCAGGCCAATGCGTCAAGCACCCAGGTTTCGCAGTTAATGCTTGAAAAGTAAAGGCCTATCTCCCTCCAGTTCCCACTGAAAAGTGAAAAACAGACAAATTAACGGTTCCAAGTCCCCCTTTTTGTGAGCTACCACGTAAACACATCTACTTGTCAACCTTGTTTTGCCCCCCCGCCCCCCAACTTTGGAGGGAGACCGGAACCTTTCTGTGATCAAAGTCCCCCAGTATTGGGGGATTTAGGGGGCGTAAGAAGGTTCAATAGAAAACCAAAAACTTTTGTGTACACAGCCGCTTTTCAAGGGAGATTTAGGGGGATCAAACCTAAAAGCGTGTTCTTTCGCAAGAGCCAAATTTTCCCAAGAGTAACCCGATCGCCAAATCTCAAGCTAAGATTAAAGGCTGAGTGTATTGACCAGAGCGACCATGGCTGAAACCTATTTGTTGGATAAATTGCAATCCGTTGAACAGACCTATCAGGAATTAACGCGCCTGTTAGCCGATCCCGATATTGCGACCAATCCCGACGAATTACAACGGGTGGCCAAGGCGCGCGCCTCTTTGGAGGATACGGTCAATACCTATGAAACCTGGAAATTAGCCAAGGATAACCTCGGTGATGCCAAACAAATTTTAAAAGAATCGGCCAATGACCCCGAAATGCGGGAAATGGCCAGCCTCGAAGTTGAAGAATTGGAAACCCAAATCCAAGACCTGGAGCATCAGCTAACCATTTTACTGTTACCCCGTGACCCCAACGATGATAAAAACATCATGCTAGAAGTGCGGGCCGGCACTGGGGGCGATGAAGCCAGTATTTGGGCCGGGGATTTAGTGAGAATGTATTCCCGTTATGCCGAAACCCAGGGTTGGAAAGTTGCCTTGTTAAGTGAATCCCTAGCGGATATGGGCGGCTTCAAAGAGGCTATTTTGGAAATCAAGGGCGATCGCGTCTATAGCAAACTGAAATACGAAGCGGGAGTCCATCGGGTACAACGGGTTCCCGTCACCGAAGCCGGGGGCCGAGTCCATACCTCCACCGCCACGGTGGCCATTATGCCCGAAGTGGATGATGTCGAAGTGCATATTGATCCCAAAGAGATTGAACTCACGACTGCGCGATCGGGGGGAGCCGGCGGTCAAAATGTCAACAAGGTGGAAACGGCGGTAGATTTATTCCACAAACCCACCGGGATTCGCATTTTCTGCACCGAAGAGCGATCGCAATTACAAAACCGCGAACGAGCCATGCAAATTTTGCGGGCCAAACTCTACGACATGAAACTCCGGGAGCAACAGGAAGCTGTGAGTTCTCTCCGTAAATCCCAGGTCGGTACCGGGGCCCGATCCGAGAAAATTCGGACGTATAACTACAAAGATAATCGCGTCACGGATCATCGTTTAGGTCGTAACTTTACCCTGGAAACCTCCCTAGAAGGGGGAATTGAAGAGATTATTCAATCCTGTATTTCCCAGGATCAGCAGGAGCAACTAGCCGAATTAGCCAACAACGTCAACTAGGTAAATTTTCGTAAATTAGCTTTTAAAAAAACGACTCTGTATGGCTTCTCGTTTGAATTCCATGACCTTTGAAGCATTTCGCCCTACTGATAGTGTCTAGTGCCGACGATGAACGCCGCTTGTGGCATTGCTTGGGGGAGATCTTAAGTCCATCCCATTAAATTCTGTTGCATATTTCTATCTGGTTCCCCCTAAAGGTAGATTTTTTGGCAAAATAAAAACTACTCTGCTGAAATCTTGCCCAATATGAGCAACGCCCTGTCACAAACCTCGATAGATACGGAGCAAGTCATTGGACTGTTAGAACAGGCCCTGGCTCCTAAAAGTCTGAAGCCACTGCAACGCTTGATTATTCAGGCCTCTTGGCAGGGGTTATCTTATCTCCAGATGGCAGAAGCCTATCAGTATGATGCCGGGCATTTACGCGATATTGGTAGCGAACTATGGCAGGCCCTTTCCCAGGTGCTCGGCAGGCGGGTACAAAAGCGAGATTTGCGGGGCATTATTCATCAACTCGCCCAGTCCCCCTCGGCCCAGGGAACGACAAATCTGCCCAGAGAAAGTGTCTTGGAGGCCCAACCTTTCTACGGTCGAGAGAAGGAATTACAGACCCTATCCCATTGGCTAGTGGAAAAAAGATGTCGTTTAGTGAGTGTCTATGGATTAGAGGGGATTGGTAAGACGGCGTTGGCGGCACGGGTTGCCCATCAATTACAAGACCATTTTCAGCAGATTGTCTGGTGGAATTTTAGTGGAGCGTTGCCGTTAGCCTTGGCCTTGCCTCATTGGTTATCTTCTTTGACTCAGGGAAGAGTTGCGTTTTTGCCCAATACCATGGCGGAACAATGGGTCTTGTTCTTTTCGTTACTGAAAGAGCGGCGATCGCTGTTGATTTTAGATAACCTAGAAGAGCTTTTCCAAAGTGAAGAATATGCCGCAAAGTTTCGATCTGGCTACGAAGATTATGGTCATTTATTCAAAAAAATAGCCGAAGAAGAGCATCAAAGCTGTGTCCTGATTTTATCCCGTGAACAGTGCAAAAAATGTAGTGTCCTGACCACGACAAATCCATTTATTCAGCAGTTAGGATTAAATCCTCTTGACTTATTCTCAACCAAACAAATTTTTGCTGATCAAGGTATTCAGTTAAGTCATAAAACCTTGACTAAAATCCATCAATACTACCAAGGAAACCCCTTAATTTTTAAGATTTTAGCCACCACTCATCAAGATTATTTAGCGAGTCATAATCATTTTTCAGAACAAGTTATCACCGACAGTAACATTCTCTTTCAAGATATTTTAGGAGGATTATTTTTAAGATTAACCCAAGCCGAGCAAGCCATCGTTTATTATTTAGCGAATCAACCCCAGGCGATCGCCTTTGACGAACTCGCCCTGACCATCATTCCCAAAATCTCCACCAAGGTTTTATTACAAGCTCTTAATTCCCTCAAACGCCGCTCTCTCTTACACCTTGTCCCCACAGAACAGGGAAATGAGGCCTATACGCTTGCCCCTCTCTGGAAAGATTTCCTTATTGACTATTTCATTCAGCAATATCCCTTAACGGCTAATCCCTGCCCCAAAATTTTAGTCGGAGCTTGGGAATACGAGCTAAACACCGAAAAAATGATTTGGTCACCTGAAATTTTCCAGCTATTAGATTGGGATATTGCCAAAGGGGAACCCAACTATGATCAAATGTTGCAATTACATTTACCTGAAGATCAAGTCCGGCTACAACAAACCGTTAATCGCATCATTGAAACGGGAGAATCCTATTGCATTACCCTGCGGCATTTATGCCCCGATAGTTCATTGCGTTATGTGGAATCCATCGGTCATTTAGAATGCGATGCCCAGGGAAAACCCCGAAGATTACACGGGATTACCCAGGATGTCACCTATCGAATGCAGGCCGTTTCTCCCTCAACAACTCTGTCTATTGCTCCCCTATCTTCTGACCCTTGGCCAACCGATGCAGTCGCGGTAAATTCTAGCTATCTCATTTATCCGCCTCAAACCTTAGAGGTAATTCAATTTAGTCGCTCTCAAATCTATGAAAATCTCAACCAAACCTATGGCGATATTCCCCTGGGCTATTATTCACTGAATAGTCAGGGCAAATTGGTTTACATTAATCAAACGATTTTAGATTTATTAGGTTACGAAAAAGAAGAGCTATTCGGTCGCTCGATGGCTGATCTTCTAATTCATGAATTAAAAGATTGTTTTCGGATTAACTATCCTATTTTTAAAAAGCGGGGAGAAGTCAAACATCAGCAATTACTCATGCAACACAAAAATGGTCAACAAGTCCCCGTCATGATGAATGCCAAAGTCATTAGAGATGAACAGAATAAATTCTTGATGACTCGTACTTTTATTATGGAACTTTAAGCACCATCAAAATCCTCAAATTGCATATCTCGCTTATTATCGACTGGCCAATCGGCATTAATTCCTCCCACAATAAAACGTTTAATCGGCACATATTCGGCACTTAATTGCTTGAGGGCATTTAACAAAGTGTCAACGGCAATTAAATCACTGGTTCCTAAATCAAACCAACAGCGTCCCCAGACACCTTGATATTGAAAATCCGCCATATTGTGCATAGGAGCCATCATGGCCGTTTCTAGCTGGCTGTTATCATAATCCAAATAATTGAGATCGACTCCAGCATCCTGAACTTGTAGATTTTCGGCATTAAACGCCCCCAATTTACCGAGATAAAACCAGGAATTAAACAGTTCTTCAACATAGGCTTGTTCAGCAGGAGACGGATAATTCTCAAACTCAATCCACACCCAACAATCAAAGGGGTTAAACTCACGAAATTGAACGTCCATAAATAATTGAAAAAAGATCAAATGAATAAAAAGGAAAAAGAGGAGACAATGCCCCCCTTTTCCAAGTAACTCGTATCTTAATCGGTTTAGATAATAACAGACCGTTCAGATTCTTAGTAAGCAAGACCCATACTTTGGGTGGTTTCTGCGCCCAGATAGACGCGGATGCTCAAGAAATCCGTCGGACAAGCCGTTTCGCAACGTTTGCAACCAACACAGTCTTTTGTGCGGGGAGAAGAAGCAATCTGAGCAGCTTTACAACCATCCCAGGGAACCATCTCCAGCACGTCTAGGGGACAAGCCCGAACGCATTGGGTACAACCGATGCAGGTATCGTAGATTTTAACGCTGTGTGACATTGAGTATCGGCTCCTTAACCGAAGTGTTCTCCGTACAGTAGATATCAAAGTCAGGATTATGGCTTAGTTTAACCCAGCCCAGGGAATTGTTTACGAAAAATATTCATAACTTTAAACTCTGTAACATCTTGCTCAGAATTTCTTCCCTGGGGATAGATGAAACTCAATTTATCGAAAGCCGCTAAACCTTATCCACTTTCAGCACTTGAGTGTTTGAGAAGTTTCCTGGGAGCAAGTCCCTTTTTTAAGAGGGATTGACCCAAAAAGCGATGAGCTTTCGGTTAGACGGGGTTTAATAAAGGGTGACACTGGGATCAATTTCTTTGCTCCAGGCATTAATTCCCCCAATGACATTGGTTCCTTCAATACCGGCTTCTTTCAGAATACTCAAGGCTTTAGCCGATCGCCCGCCCATCTTACAGTGAGCGATTAACCGATGGCCGTTCAGTAATTCCTTCACCTTAGCGAGTCCCGCTCCTTGCTCAATATCAGGTAAGGGAATCAGGACGGAACCGGGAATGCGGGCAATGTCATACTCATTGGGATTCCGCACATCAATTAACAGATAATCCGGGGAACCACTGTCAATCAAGGCTTTTAACTCCTGCACGGTCATTTCTGCCAGAGCCGATTTTTCCTGTTCTTCTGCCGCCTTGGCCTGGGGAATACCACAGAATTGATCGTAATCAATTAATTCCGTAATCACGGGCCGCTCAGGATTGGGACGCAATTTTAACTCGCGGAATTTCATATCCCAGGCATTAAACAGGAGTAAACGACCACTTAAGGTATTGGGCGCACCGAGGATAATTTTAATGGCTTCCGTTGCTTGAATCGTGCCAATAATGCCTGGTAATACCCCTAAAACCCCGCCTTCGGCACAGGACGGAACCATCCCCGGGGGCGGGGGTTCGGGATACAGATCACGGTAGTTGGGGCCACCTTCGTAGTTAAAGACCGTTGCTTGCCCTTCAAACCGGAAAATCGAGCCGTAGATATTCGGTTTGTTTAACAGAACACAGGCATCATTAGTCAAGTAACGAGTCGGGAAATTATCCGTACCGTCAATCACAATATCGTAGGGTTTAATAATGTCTAGGGCATTGCTGGAATTGATTTGCGTTTCATACAAATCCACCTGACAAAAGGGATTGATTTCTAAAATGCGATTTTTGGCGGATTCAATTTTGGGTTTGCCCACCCAGGACGTACCATGGATAACTTGACGTTGCAAATTGGAATGGTCAACTACGTCAAAGTCCACAATCCCCAGACGACCAATCCCGGCCGCCGCGAGATAAAGCAGTAAGGGTGAGCCAAGCCCCCCAGTGCCAATACAGAGAATACTAGCGGCTTTCAGGCGTTTTTGACCGTCTAGGCCGACTTCCGGCAAAATAATGTGACGGGAGTACCGTTGATAATCATCGGCAGAGAGTTGAATCTCTTCGAGGTTTGGATTAAGCATAGTCGCGGTCTGCGGGGGATTTAAATTCGGTAACAACCACAGCAGAGATCCCATTTTAGAGGAAAAACCACTCCTAGGAGTGGCCGTCAAGAATCTAATGATTCAGAAGGGTCATTGGGAATTTAGCACGAGTCTAACTTCACCAATAGTTCCAGCCTAACAAGCTTTGGCGATCGCCGCAAAGGTAAATCCCCTGAGACAAGCTCCCAGGAGATAGGCGGCTAAACCAGTAAAGTCAGGATTTCATGATACTGATATTCTCTGGCCAAATCGGCGGGGGTTTTGCCGTCGTAGCCTTTGAGCGTTGGGTTAGCATGGGCTTCTAGTAGTACCCGCACCGTTTCCAAATGGCCATGCCAGACGGCATCGTGTAAGGGGGTATAACCATTACTGGGTCCTTGGGCATTGATAATTTGAGCAAATTCCGGAGCGTTCTGTAAAACCCGGATCGTCTCTGGTTGTCCGTAGTAACCCCCCTTATGGGCCGGATTCGCGTGCATGGTTTCTTCCGTCAGGGTCATATCGGCTCCATTCTCCAAGAGAACCTTTACAATTTCAGCGTGGCCATCCCGAACCGCAATCAACAATGGAGTATGGCCATCGTTGCCAGAACCATCCACCGGTGCCCCATAGTTAACATTGGCTCCCTCCGCAATTAATGCTTTGACATGGGCTAACTGTTGTTCTGCGGATAAGGATTGCCGATTCACAATCACCTCAAAGAGTTGCCGACCTTTTCTATTTTCCTGTTCCCGACGATGAAAATATTGCTCAAAATAGCATTGAATCATTGCGGATTGAGCCTTAAGCATCGGATCATCGGTGGTAAAAGGTTGGGCGGTGTTGCCTCTGACCTTATCGGGTTCAACCAAATCTAAGGCCGTTGCTCCCCCAAAACTGGACTTTAACTGAGGATTAATGCGTGGCTGTTGCAGTAACCATTGCACAAAATCCGGTTTACGATACCACACTGCACAATGTAAAGGGGATAAGCCATGAGTTGGCCCCTGAAGATTTAATAAAATTTGTCCACCCTGGTCAAGAATTAATTGTCCGACTTCGACGTTTCCCCCCTGGGCCGCAAAATGCAATGCGGAGGTTCCCATCACGCTATCTAAAATCGTGACATCGGCCCCCTGTTCTAATAGGATTTTTGTAATGGGGGCATTTCCCAAAGCTGAGGCCATCATCAGCGGAGTTAAGCCCAGGGGATTTCTCGCGTTAACGTTGATTCCCATCGAGAGTAATTGATCAACGGCAGAATCGTCTTCTAATTCAATGGCAGTAAAGAGAGACAAACGTGGAGGGGGAGTTGTCTTATGTGACATATTAACTTTGTCCTTTGGATGGAATGTTGATCACCGTTAACCTGGACGTTTTGCCATCGTTTTTTGAGAATCTCCTCAACAGGCTAATCATTAACCAATACCGAGGAGACTCACCATTAAGGCTTTTTGGGCGTGCATCCGATTTTCGGCTTGATCCCAAACCCGTGAATGGGAACCTTCGATCACTTCATCGGTAATTTCTTCGCCCCGATGGGCGGGCAGACAATGTAAAACGATCGCCTCTGGGTCAGCATGATCCAACAGGGTTTGATTGACTTGGTAGGGCTGGAAAATGGGAATGCGGGAATTAGCGAGATCTTCCTGTCCCATACTGGCCCACACATCGGTGTAAAGAATATGGGCTTTTTCGGCGGCGGCGATCGGATCATCGGTGAGAATAATTTCCGCACCGGGAGCGGCCACCTTTTGAGCCAGGGCTAGGATTTCCGGGGCTGGTTGATAATCTTTCGGGGTAGCGACCCGGACTTTCATGCCCATCATGGCTCCCCCAATAATCAAAGAATGGGCCACATTATTGCCATCTCCTAGATAGGTGACGGTTAAGCCCGCCAGTTGACCAAAACACTCTTGGATGGTTTGCAAATCGGCCAAAATTTGACAGGGATGCTCTAAATCACTGAGGGCATTAATGATCGGAATATCGGCATACTGGGCAAAGGTTTGTAAATCTTCCTGCTTAAAGGTACGCACCGCCAAAATATCAATGTAACGATTTAAGACCCTGGCCGTATCTTGGATGGGTTCTCCCCGTCCTACCTGGGTCACACTCGGATTCAAGTCCAAGACATGACCCCCTAATTGGTACATGGCTGCTGTAAAGGAAACACGGGTTCGAGTCGAAGCTTTATAAAAAAGGAGTCCCAGGATTTTTTGACAATGGGGTGCTTTTTCGCCACTTTTTAACTGAGCGGCCAACTCCAAGACTCCTACCATCTCCGTTGGGCTGAGGTCGGCGATCGCCAGAATGTCCCGTCCCTTTAAGCTGTCAATCCCCATTGGTTCCTCCTTCTGTGGGCGTGCTAACCATCAAAGTAACTCATTATACGTCGTGCTTCACGGGTTCTATCGTG
>JACCDQ010183090.1_pt1 | contig 27076 bp, 22 predicted proteins | sample 7446031 | NCBI WGS metagenome assembly JACCDQ01 (sample SAMN15323442, study PRJNA562643) | freshwater metagenome | isolation source: river surface water | place: USA:Blue River Watershed | collected 2017-08-17 | reverse complement strand
CGGCGCTGACCCTTTTGGTGCTGGCCCGAAGAAATGCCAAGCCGTTGCTGCTGCGCGGGGGTTTGTCGGCATTTTGGGCAGACTTGGTAGCCAAAGCCGTTCCGGTGATGGTGCTGCTGCTGAGCACAGGGGTCAGTGCTGGCATGGTCCTGAGTGAGCAAGGGGTAAAAGTGGTGGGGCCCGTGCCAGTGGGGCTGCCCAGCTGGACCTGGCCGGGCTGGGATGCGGGCACCGCCCACTTGCTTCAACAATTGTGGGTGCCCGCTTTGTTGATTTCGCTGGTGGGGTTTGTGGAGTCGGTGTCGGTTGGACAGTCGTTGGCGGCAAAGCGGCGCGAGCGCATCGACCCCGATGCCGAGTTGCGTGCGCTCGGGCTGAGCAACCTCGGCGCTGGGCTGACCGGCGGATTTCCGGTAACCGGCGGGTTTTCGCGATCGGTGGTGAACTTTGATGCCGGAGCCCGAACGCCGGCAGCAGGTATTTTTACCGCTGTCGGCTTGGGCCTTGCCGCCTTGTTTTTAACACCTGCTTTGTACCACTTGCCACAGGCCACCTTGGCGGCCACCATCGTGGTGGCGGTGTTGACCTTGGTGGACTGGCGGGCCTTTGAGCGCACCTGGCGCTATTCCCGCACCGATTTTATGGCCCTGTTGCTGACTTTTGGGGTGACCCTGGGCTGGGGGGTGGAGGCGGGCCTGGTGTTGGGGGTTGCAACATCGGTGCTGGTGCTATTGCACCGCAGCAGCCGGCCGCACATTGCCACCGTGGGCCAAGTGCCGGGCACCGAACACTACCGGAACATCAAGCGTCATGCGGTCAACACCCACCCCAGTTTGTTGGGTTTGCGGGTGGATGAGAGCCTGTACTTTGCCAACGCCCGTTACCTGGAGGACCACATAGCAAGCGCGGTGGCCCAGCAACCGGCCCTGCGCCACGTGGTGCTGCAGTGCAGCGCTGTCAATGACATTGACGCGAGTGCCCTGGAAAGCCTGGAGACGATCAACCTGCGTTTGCAGGAAACCGGCGTGGCTCTCCACCTGTCAGAAGTCAAGGGGCCCGTGATGGATCGCTTGCAACGCAGCGACTTTTTGCGGGGCCTGAGCGGCCGTGTTTTTTTGACGCACCACCAGGCGGTGCAAACCCTGACCGGCAACCCCCCGGCCGCCTAGGCAGCTTCAAGCGGCTTTCGGCGAAGCACCCCGGCCCCGCCGGAGCAAGCGCAGGGTCCACTGCACCACGTCGTCCACATAGGTGAACACCACCGGAATCACCAGCAGGCTCAAGAACGTGGAGGTGATCAACCCGCCGATCACAGACACTGCCATCGGTTGCCTGAAGCTGGGGTCGGCGCCCCAACCCAGTGCAATCGGCATCATGCCAGCGCCCATGGCGATGGTGGTCATGACGATGGGGCGGGCGCGTTTGTGGCAGGCGTCAATCAAGGCATCCCGGCGGCTTTTGCCTTCGCGCCGGGCCAAAATGGCGTAATCCACCAGCAATATGGAGTTTTTGGTGGCAATGCCCATGAGCATGATCAGCCCAATGAGCGATGGCATGGAAAACGCGCTTTTGGTGACCAACAAGGCCACAAAAGCCCCGCCCAGCGACAACGGCAGCGCCGCCAGAATGGTGACAGGCTGCATAAAGCCCTTGAACAGTAGCACCAGCACAATGTAGATGCACAGCACCCCGGTCAGCATGGCCAGGCCAAAACTGGCAAACAGTTCGGCCATCACCTCGGCGTCACCAATGGTGGCTTGTCGTACACCGGCGGGCAGGTTCTTCAAGCTGGGCAGCGCTGAAATGGCAGCAGCCACGTCACCCAAAGGCAGGCCGTTCAATTCGATGTCAAAGTTGATGTTGCGCTGACGGTCGTACCGGTCAATCTGTGCTGGGCCGCTTTCCAGGCCCACGGTGGCAATGTTGGCCAGTGCAATTGGGCCGTGCGCCCCCGGAATCGCCAATTGCCCGAGCGTTGCAGGGTCTTGCCTGGCCGATTCGGGCAGGCGAACCACGATGGGCACTTGGCGTTGCGGCAAGTTGAGTTTGGCCAGACCGCTGTCGTAATCGCCCGAGGTGGCCACCCGCAAGGTGTCGGCAATCGCCTGGGATGTGACCCCTGCTGTGGCCGCCAGTGCAGCGTCAGGGCGCACCACCAGCTCGGGGCGCACCAAGCTGGCGCTCGAGGCAATGTTGCCCAAACCAGGGATACCGCGCAGGTCTTTTTCTACCGCACGAGCGGCCTCAAACAAGGCATTGCCGTCGTCGCCGGACAACACCAAAACGTAGCTCTCACCGTTGCCGCCAAAGCCCACCTTGACGCGGGCCCCGGGCAGGGCAGCCATGCGTTCACGCAGGTCAAACTCAATCGCCTGCTTGCGGGTGCCTGACCGTTCGGCGCGTGGGGTGAGCGTCAGCGTCAGCGTGGCTTTGCGCACCTCAGCGGCACCACCGCCGGCAAAAGGGTCGGCGCCGGAGGCCCCGCCCCCGACTGCGGTGTAAACACGCTTGACATGGGGGTTTTGCTCCACCAAGGCGCGCGCTTGCTCGGCTGCAGCCAGGGTATCCTTGAAGGTGCTGCCCGGCGGCAGTTCAATGCTCACCTGGGTTTGGCCAAAATCATCGGCTGGAATGAAGCCTGTGGGCAGCAAAGGCACCAGCGAAATCGACCCCACAAAAAACGCCGCCGCCGCACCCATGGTGACAATGCGGTGCTTGGTGCACCATGCCACCACCCGCATGTAGCGTGCCATGAACCACCCGTCTGGCGGCTCGCCAATATTGACCAACGGCTTGAGCAGGTAGGCCGCCATCATGGGCGTGAGCATGCGGGCCACCACCAGCGAGGCAAACACGGCAATTGCTGCCGTCCAGCCGAACTGTTTGAAAAATTTGCCAGGAATGCCGCTCATGAACGCGGTGGGCAGAAACACCGCGATCAAGGTGAACGTGGTGGCGATCACGGCCAAGCCAATTTCATCGGCCGCCTCCATGGCGGCCTGGTAGGGCGACTTGCCCATACGCAAATGGCGGACGATGTTCTCGATTTCGACAATCGCATCGTCCACCAAAATGCCGATCACCAGCGACAGGCTGAGCAGCGTGACCACGTTGATGGAAAAACCCAGCCACCACATGCCCACAAAGGCCGGAATCACCGAGAGAGGCAAGGCCGTGGCCGCCACAAAGGTGGCCCGCCAGTCGCGCAAAAAGAACCACACCACGATCACGGCAAGCACCGCGCCTTCGTACAGCAGGGCCAGTGAACCTTCGTAGTTTTCGGCCACCGGATCGACCCAGTTGAAGGCCTGTTCAAAGGTCACATCGGGATGGGCCTCGCGCAGTTGGTCCAGCACCTTGTACACGCCTGCGTCCACTTCCAGTTCGCTGGCGCCTTTGCTGCGGGTGATCTCGAACCCCACCACCGGCTGGCCGTTGAGCAACGCAATGCTGCGGCGTTCGGCCACCGTGTCCTTGACTTGTGCCACCTGCTCGAGCCGCACCCGCCGCCCGTCGGGCAGGGGAATGTCCAGGGCCGCAAGTTCAGCCGCCGAGCGCACCGTGGCAATGGTGCGCACGGTTTGTTCGCTGCCGGCTTGTTCCATTCGGCCACCCGAGGACTCGCGTTGCACCGCACGCAGCTGGCGGGACACATCGGCTGCCGTGGCGCCCAGCGCACGCAAGCGCTCGGGGTCCAGTTCCACGCGCACCTCGCGGGTCACACCCCCCACACGCGCCACCGAACCCACCCCATTGACACTCAGCAGGGCCTTGGTCACATCGTTGTCCACAAACCAGCTCAGCGCCTCGTCGTCCAAACGGGGCGTGGCCACGGTGTAGGTCAGAATAGGCGCACCCGAGAGGTTGAGCTTGGTCACTTGCGGGTCGCGCATTTCGCCCGGCAAATCCGAGCGCACACGGTTGACCGCATCGCGCACCTCGTCTACCGCCTCTTGCGTGGGCTTTTCCAGCCTGAATTCGGCGGTGATGGTGACAGATCCGTCCTGCACCTTGGTCATGATGTGCTTGACGCCCTGCAACGTGGCAATCGAGTTCTCAATCTTGCGCGCCACCTCGGTTTCCATTTGCGAGGGCGAGGCCCCCGGCAAAGACGCCGTGACAGAAACGGTCGGCAATTCCAGATCGGGGAAGTTCTGGATTTTCATGGCCTTGAAGCTGGCTGCCCCCGCAAGGGTCAGCAGAACAAACACCATGATGGCCGCAATCGGGTTGCGGATGGACCAGGAAGAAACGTTCATTGCACCACCCGCACAGTGTCACCGTCAGACAAGAAGGCGCCGCCGCGCAGCACCACGCGGGCGTCGGGAGGCAGGCCTTCCAAGGCCACGCGGTCCCCGTCGCGGGCACTGACCTTGACCTTGGTTTCGCGGGCTTTGTTGTCGCCGTCCACGCGCATCACCACGTCGTAGCCATCGCGCAAAATCACCGCAGAAGCGGGCACCGTCAAAGCCGATTTGGCTTCAAAACGGAACTCGCCGCGCAAGTACATGCCCGCGCGCAGCGCCTCCTGCCGGGCCGGCAAATCCACATAGACCAAACCGTTGCGGGTGGCCATGTCCACGGTGGGGGCGATCTTGCGCACCACACCTGACACGGTGCCCCCCCCCGGCAAACGAACCGTGGCTTTTTGGCCGCTGCGCAAACGGGCCAAGTCGGCAAATGGCACTTCGGCCCGCCATTCGAGGCGGCCCCCGCGTATCAAGCGAAACAACTCGTGGCCGTTGCCGGGCACCGCGCCCTCGGTGGCAGTGCGTTGGCTGATGATGCCGCTGTCCGGCGCTTTGACCTCGGTCTGGCTCAGTCGCAGGCGTTGGTTTTGCACCGCAGCTTCCAAGGAAGCGGCTCTGGCACGCGCAGTCAACTCGGCGGTGACCAGCTGCTGCACGTTTTGCGCGCTCAAGGCGCCGGTGCCATCCAGTTCGCGGGCCCGGCGTGCATTGGCTTGGGCGTCGCTCAACTGCGCCTGGGCTTCTGCCAACCCGGCTTCGGCCTGCGCCAGATCAGCCCGCACAGTGGCATCTGAAAAACGGGCCAACAACTGGCCTTTTTGAACCGCTTGCCCTACTTCTACCAGCACCTCAGCCAAGCGCAAACCGCTGACTTCCGAGCCCACCACGGCCTCTTGCCATGGCGCCACGTTGCCGCTGACCGACAAAACCTCGGGCACCGAAGACTGCTGGGGCGACACCACTTGCACCGTCAAGGCGGCCTTGCCCGCGGCTTGGGCGGGCTTTTTGCCCTCGGCTGGTTGTGCGCCTGCAGGCCAACTGCCCAACACAGCCGCAGCAGCCAAGGCAACTGCGCACACTCCCGAAATGGCCCAGGCACGCGCAGGCGTTTGAGCAACGTTGGAAACGCAAGAGGAAGGGGTGTTCATTTTGAAAGCCTGCATAAATGGAGTGAGTGGGCGGCGAACGTGTCAACGATTGGCTTGCAGAGGCTCGGGGCCGGGGGTTTCTGCGTTCCACCCGCCACCCAAGGCCCGGTACAGGGCAATCCACGCGGTCACTTGCTCGCGCAATACCTCGGTGTGGGACATTTGGGCTTGCAGCAGGGCGCGGTGGGTTTCTTCTACTTCCAGCCGCGCTGCCATGCCCACTTTTTCGCGGGCCGTGGTGGCTGCGTGAACGCGCTGGCGTGAGTCCAAAACCCGGATCCACTCACTGCGACGTGCTTCGGCACTCTGCAAACGCACCAGGGCATCTTCCACCTCGCTCACAGCTTGCCGTACTTTGGCCTGGAAAATCACCCGTTGATCATCGTAACGGGCACGTGCTGCCGCCAGATTGGCCCGCCGCCGGCCGCCGTCCCACAAAGGCAAAGAGACCTGCAAGGGCCCAAACGACCACAGGCCGCCGTCCAAGCTGACTGCGCCACTGCGCAAGGCGGCTGCGCTCAAAGAGCCATTGAAAGCCACACGGGGGTAACGGTCGGCGTCCCGTTCTTTCACATCGGCTGCACTGGCCTCCAGTTCGCGGGCCGCAGCGGCCACATCGGGTCGTTGCGCCAAGGCTTGCCCGGGCACCGAAGGCACCGCCAAAGCCCAGGCCTCAGCCTTGGGTTCTGAAAGGGGTTCTGCCGCCAGCCGTTGACGCAGGGTGGACTCGTCCCAGGCGGTCAACGCCACCAATGCTTTGATGGCACGGTCGCACTGGGCACGGGTGCCCAGCGCCTGTACCCGGAACTGGCGGGCCGCAGCTTCTGCTTGTTGCGCAACCGCGGCTGGCAAGGCACCGGCCTTCTCGGCCAGAGCGTTGAGTCGAGCGGTTTCAAGGGCTGAACCGGCCTGCGCCTCGGTCCATCGGGATTGGGCATCGCAGAACCGCCACTCAAAATAGGCCTGTGCAGTGGTGGCAGCCGTTGCCACACGTGCGTCATGCCACTGGGCTTGTGCGCCCTGAAAACGCTGCTGGGCGCTGTGTTGTGCGGCATTTTGGCCTTGCCACAGGTCCCATTCCCAACTCATGCCCAAGCCGAGGCTGGCTTGGGTCAACGCTGGTGTGGCCAAATCGGGCCGGGTGCGCACGGCGCCGGCGGTGGCCTGCCACTGAGGCCCCGTTGCCGCTTCGGCCCCCAGCCACCCGGCCTGGGCCTGGGCCCAGCGCTGGCGTGCGCTGGCCACGTCGGGGCTGGCTTCTTGGGCAGCACTCACCAGTGCCACCAGCATGGGAGAGCCCAAGCGCTGCCACCAACCCACAAGGGCTTCGCCCTGCCCACCATGGGGCAAAGGCGCTTGCCACTGGCTGGCCACTGGTGCGTCAACCGCACGGCTCGGTTGGGGTGTAGGCGCATCAGCGGCCCACAACGGATGGACCAACCCCAAGGCGGCCAGTCCCGCCAGCAGGCGCCACCCCTTGGTAGAACGCTGGGTAAAGAAAGTGGTTTTCACTTGTTTGTGTTCTCCGGGTTTTGGCGGTGCAGGTGTTCGGCGCGAACCATGGCGTCGGCCTGCCGCACCAAAAAAGTTCTCCAAGCGGGCACCGCCTGGGGGAATTGCGCAAGCTGTGGTGTCACGGCCTCCATCACATCCTGCCCCACGTGCAAATACACGCCCAAGGCAGCGATTGCAAAGGCCAAACGGTGCAGCTCATCGTCGGGGTGAAGCAAACCCATGTGGCGGCACAGCGCGCCCACCAGCAGGTTGTGCATGGGCTGTATGCCCGAGCGCACTTCCTCTTGCCACAGCCCTGTGGGTTCCAGCATTTCGCGCATGCGCAATTTCACACAAAGCCTGGCCATTTCGCCGTCGCTCAACGGGGCCAAAAAGAGCTGAAAATAACCGTCGAGCATCGTATTCAACGGCAAACCGGGGTGGGCCAACCGGGTCAACTCCTCTTGTGGGTCATGCGCCGGCTCCAAAAATACAGCGCGGTACAGGCCCGCTTTGTCCCCAAAGTAGTAGCTGATGGCGGCCACATTCACTTCGGCGGCCAGCGCCAATTCCCGTATCGACGTGGCCGCAAAACCTTTTTCAGCGAACAAGCGCAAACCAGCCAACATCAAACGCCTGCGGCTGTCCTCACCGTCGGCGCGGCTGTGCAGGGCATCGTTCGCATGGCTGTGATTGGACTGCGTGGCAGAACTCATGCGGCCATTCTACCGAACAAATCAAACGTTTGTTTAACTTGCAGATGCCAGGGTTATGGGCTTCACAGCGTGGTCTGGGGGGCACCGTCAAACGGCTGCGTTTCAACGGACTCGGTTGAACGGGTTATCAGCACTTGATCAATCCGACGGCCCTCCAGCCGCAGCACGCTGAAGCACCAACCGGCCACCTCCACCGAATCGCCTTCGGCCAGCAGATCACCGGCCACGGTTTGCATCAAACCGGCCACTGTGTTGTAGCGTTCACGGTCTTCATCGGGCAAAGCATCGATGTCCAGGCGGGCCTTGAGCTCGTGCGCAGGCATGGCGCCATCCACCAGCCAAGCCCCGTCTTCCCTGCGGGTGGCCCAGGCTTCGTGCGGCTGCTCCGGCGACAACTCGCCTGTGATTGCCTCCAGCATGTCCAAGGGCGTCAGCAAACCTTGCACCACCCCGTATTCGTCCACCACAAACACCAGGCGAGTGGCGCGAGCCCGGAATTGCTCTAACAGCTCCATACCGGTCAAGGTTTCGGGCACAAAAACAGCCGGCTGTGCATGCCGGTGCCAACCCGGCGCAGGTGTCCCGGGCGTGGCAACGGGCAGCGGCTCCATGGCGGGGTTCAAAGGTTCCTGCAAGGGTTTTTGCCGACTCAAAGCCATCAACACCGGCAAATGAATCACGCCCACCACATCGTCCAAGCCGCCACGGCACACCGGGTACCACGAATGCCCCCCCGCACGGGTCTTGTCCAAGGCCTGCTCCAGCGTATCGGCCAGGTCCAGCCATTCCACGTCGGAACGCGGCACCATGATGCTGGTCAACTGCCGGTCGTCAAGCAAAAACACGTTGCGCACCATCTGGTGCTCTTGCTCCTCAATAATGCCAGCGCCCACGCCCTCTTCCAGGCTGGCATTGATTTCCTCTTCGGTCACATGTTGCACCGCGTTGTTGTCCATGCGCAGCAACTTGAGCACGCCCTGCGTGGTGGCTGCCAACAGCATCACAAAAGGCTTGGCCCCTACCGCAACGCCCGCCATGGGCCGCGACACCCAGCGTGCCACGGTCTCGGGGTACATCTGGCCAATGCGCTTGGGCACCAGCTCGCCGAACACAATCGTCACAAATGTAATCACCACCACCACAATTGCCGTGGCGCTGATGTTGGCCGACGCTTCAGGCAAACCCAGGGCCATCAGCCACGCTTCCAGGCCTGCACTGAAAGCGGCCTCGCCCACAATCCCGTTGAGCATGCCGATGGACGTGATGCCCACTTGCACCGACGACAAAAACTGGGTCGGATTCTCGAGCAGTTTGAGAGCGGTTTGGGCACCCTTGTCGCCGCTTTCGGCCATGGCGTTCAGACGCGCCTTGCGGCTGGCCGCCAAAGCCAGCTCAGACATGGCGAACGCGCCGTTGAGCAGCGTTAAAAAGACAATCAGCAGAACATCCATAATTTGTGCATGGCACTGTACCTCATTGGCGACCTGCAGGGCTGCGACGCCCCTTTTCAGCACCTCTTGCAAACGATAGACTTTTCCCCCAGCCGGGACACTTTGTATTGCCTGGGCGATTTGGTCAACCGAGGCCACGATTCGCTGGCCGTGCTGCGCCGCTTGATTGGGTTTGGCAGTTCGGCCCACTGCTTGTTGGGCAACCACGACTTGCACTTGCTGGCCGTGGCACAAGGGGTTCGCAAGGCCCACCGCAGCGACACTTTGGACGGAATATTGCAAGCCCCCGACCGGGCCAACCTGCTGCAATGGCTGCGGCAACGCCCCTTGGCCCTTCAGGTGCAGGGCTGGCTGCTGGTGCACGCGGGCGTGCTGCCACAATGGACCGCAGAACAGACCCTGACCCTGGCCCGCGAAGTCAGCGGCATGCTGGCCAGCACCGACGGCCCCGGTTTTTTGCAAACCATGTACGGCAACCTCCCCGACCAGTGGAACGATGCGTTGCACGGGCCCGACCGGTGGCGCGTGGTCATCAACGCGCTGACGCGTTTGCGCTTTTGCAGTCCGGCAGGGGTGATGGAATTTGCCACCAAAGACAGTGCAGGTGCGGCCCCAGAAGGCTACCTGCCTTGGTTTGACGTGCCCGAGCGCCGCAGCGCCGGTACGCCAATTGCGTTCGGGCACTGGTCAACCCTGGGGCTCGTACAACGCCCTGATTTGCTGGCTTTGGACACCGGCTGTGTGTGGGGCGGCTGCCTGAGCGCCGCCCAGTTGTCAGCCCCCGCAAACGAGCTCGGCCCAGCCCGCGTCAACGTGATTCAGGTGCCTTGCCCGCAGGCGCAAGCACCCGGCGACTGACCCCGAGCCGCCTTTAAACCAGGCGTGTCAGTCGGCCTCAACCGGCTCAACTGCCTTGAACAAGGCCGCCACCTTGCGCTTGGGCTTGATGTAAGCCGACAAACCTTTTGCCGCTGCGGGGCGAGCACTTGCCTCCCAAGACGGCTTGGTGTCGGCTGCCAAACTGGGCTCGTAGGGCTTGTCAAACAAGGGGTCCGCAGGCGTGCGCGGGGAGTGGGCTCGCACCTGTCGCTCACGGTGGTGTTCGCTGGCAGGCTCTTGGCTCCACAGCCGTTGACCGTCGTTTTGTCGCCCTGGGTCGCCCCCAAAACGGCGGCGGTCGCTCTCCAACTCCAGCGGCTCAACTTCGGCCTTTTTACCGATCAATTTTTCAATATCGGCCAGCAGCTTGGAATCTTTGCCGCTGACAAACGACACCGCCATCCCCGATGCACCCGCACGGCCTGTGCGCCCAATGCGGTGCACGTAGTCTTCGGCGTTGAACGGAATGTCCAAGTTGAACACGGCGGGCACGTCTTTGATGTCCAGCCCACGGGCCGCCACATCGGTACAGATCAACAAATCCACTTCGCCTTTTTTGAAAGCGTCTAGAGCCTTGAGCCGCTCGTCCTGGCTTTTGTCGCCGTGCAAGGCGGTGGCGTTCAAACCGTCGCGCTCCAGAGCGCGCGCCATGCGGGCACAGCCCAGTTTGCTGTTCAAAAACACAAACGCCTGCTTCACGTCTTTTTCGCGCAGCAGCTGCTTGAGTGCCTGGCGTTTGTCGTCTTCTTCAACCCGGTAAAAACGCTGTTCGATGGTAGAAGCCGTGGCGTTTGAACGGGCCACCTCAATCGTCACCGGGTCCTGCAAATAGCTGTTGGCCAGGCGTTTGATTTCGGGCGAGAACGTGGCCGAAAACAACAGCGTGGTGCGTTGCTTGGGCAAGTAGCTCAGAATGCGCTGCAAATCGGGCAGAAACCCAATGTCGAGCATGCGGTCGGCCTCGTCCAGCACCACGTATTCCACTTGGTTGAGCACACAGTTTTTGGCCTCAATATGGTCCAACAACCGACCCGGCGTGGCCACCAGCACCTCAACGCCTTTTTTCAGTTCGGCGGTCTGGGGCTTCATGTCCATGCCGCCAAACACCACTGTGCTGCGCAACTGGGTGTACTTGGCGTACATCTGTATTTGCTGGGCCACCTGATCGGCCAGCTCGCGCGTGGGCAACAGCACCAAGGCGCGCACCGGGTGGCGGGCGGGGGATGTGGAGGCGTTCTCGTGCTTGAGCATGCGCTGCAGCAAAGGCAACGAAAATGCGGCGGTTTTGCCGGTACCGGTCTGGGCAGCGCCCATCACGTCGCGGCCCTGCAACACCACGGGAATGGCCTGCGCCTGGATCGGCGTCATGGCCGAAAAACCCATCTCGGCTATGGCGCGTGAAAGGGGTTCGGCGAGCGAAAGTTCTGAAAAAGCTTGTGTCATGTAGGGCGATATTGTCGCACCTTGCTGTATTTTGCGTGAAATTCTGTTACGGGCGGCCCCCAGTTAAGCGTGAGCAGGCGCTTGCGCGCTGGTAGGACGCCCCTGAAAATCGGTCCAGCAACACTGATCAAAGTCGTAGAGCCTGCATTTGCGGGCGGTTTCAAAATACCAGCGCCAGCTGAACTGCTGCACGATGATGCGCCCGGGCAACATGTCTTCTAACTTCTTTTGGGCTTGTTTGAGCTTGTAAAGCGGTACTCCCATGTCCACATGGTGGGCGGTGTGTTCCATGATGTGGTGCATCAGCCCGCCCAGCTTCCAGGGAAACTCCAGATGCACGGTGGTGGACACAAATGGCGCGGCCTTGGCCCAGACCTGTTTGTCGTCGTGCCACTGCACGCTGGTGTGGGTGTGGTGCACATAGACCACAAATCCAATCATGGCGTTCCAAAAAAGGAAAGGCACAACAAAACCCACCACCACCAAAAGCACCACCCATTGGCCCGTGGCCAGAGCGGCCCAAACCAGGCCAGCCCCCCAAAGCGCAGCCACCACGCTGACAAAAACACCGGCTCAGATGAATTCAGCGCGGCGCGTGCCCATGTAGGTTTTGCCCGGAAAGTACATGCGCAGCCACCACATCTCAATCAAGTAGTACAGCGCAGGCCCCCATCCGCTTCGGTAAATACGCTCCAGCGCGCGGCGCCCTGGCGGCAAGGCTGCAAACTCTTGCTGGGTCAGTGGGGTTACGCTGCTTTGACCCAAGTCAATAGCGCTGTTTTTGGCCACCAGCAAAACGAAGCAGCATTGGGCCGAATTGAATCAAAATGCCGGTATGCGACCCTCAAGCACATCCGTTTTCACACCTGCCATTGCACTGGCCGCTGCAATGGGCCTGAACCCGCCCTTGGCAGCTGCCGAGCTGCATTGCCAACTCATCAGAGGCACCGAGGTCATTCAACTGACACAAAAATCAACAAGCGACCCTTATGGGGTGGCCTTGGTGCCCGCAGGGCCCGGTTTCGAGTTCAAAGCGCTGGTGCTGGAACAACACCGGCAGGTCAGCCATGTCATGATTCATGCGTATTACCTGCGCGACCAAGTGCCCACTTTGCTGCACCAAGCCATTTACACGCGCCCGCCTCTTCCCTCAGCCGAATTGACGGGGGAACAGGTGGTCATAGAACCTGTGTTGGGACGCGATTTGCGCTACCGCTGCGCCCTGTTGGAAGGCCAACCATGACCCGGTTCGTTTGGTTTGCACTCCTCTTGTTGCTGGGCGCGTGCACCGCATGGGCAAACGGTTTGCCCCGCGCTTCTATGGCGTTTGTGGGCGATGTGATGCTGGCCGACGGCCCCGGCCGGGCCATGCGAAGGGGCGTGGATCCGTTTGCCGATTTTGCGCAAATTCTCCAAAAAACCGATATCCGCATTGCCAACCTGGAATGCGTGGTCGCTGCGGGGGGTTCGCCTGTGGCGGGCAAGCCTTGGACCTTTCGAGCCAGCCCCCGCGTGTTGCCTGTCCTCAAACGCCATTTCGATGTGATGGCGCTGGCCAACAACCACACACTGGACTACGGCCCCCAAGCTTTTGTGGAAATGTTGGGGCATTTGGAGCGGGGCGGTCTGAGTTACGTGGGCGGTGGACGCAACGCTGCTCAGGCGCATTCGCCATTGATCATCGAACGCAATGGCTTGAAGATTGCCCTGCTTTCGTACAACGAATTTTTCCCGCGCAACTTTCAGGCAGAAGCCAACCGCCCCGGTGTGGCATGGAACGAAGACGCCTTTGTTGTCCACGACATAGCTCGCGCCCGCGCGCAGCACGGGGCCGACCTGGTGATTCCCTTCATGCACTGGGGGCAGGAATACACCAGCCTGGCCAATGAGCGGCAACGCCGCCTGGCCCGACTGATGATTGATGCCGGCGCCGACGCTGTGGTGGGCGGCCACCCCCACGTGACGCAAGACACCGAGACTTACGCAGGCAAACCCATTATTTACAGCCTGGGCAACTTTGTGTTCGACGGATTTTCTGAAGACGCCGCCAAAACCGGCTGGCTGCTGACCATGGAGCTGGACAAACAAGGCGTGAGCGCCTGGCGCACCCGAGTGGCCCACATGAACAAATCAGGCATACCCCACTTGGACCGCAAGGCTTTGGGCGACTGCTGGAAGCGGGGCGACGCCCTAGCAAGTACTTGCCCAGCTTCCGGGCTATAATGTTCGGCTTTGCTGGCATCATCCTCAAACATCAAGGAACATTATCATGGCAACCAAGCCGAAGAAAAAGAACCCTCGCCTGGCGTCTGGCCGCAAACGCGCTCGCCAAGACGTCAAGCTGAACGCAGCCAACACTTCGCTGCGCTCCAAGTACCGCACCGCTGTCAAGAACGTTGAAAAAGCTGTTCTGGCCGGCGACAAAACCAAAGCTGGCGAATTGTTCGCCAAAATGCAACAAGTGGTTGATATCGTTGCCGACAAGGGCATCTTCCACAAAAACAAGGCTGCTCGCGACAAGAGCCGCCTGTCAGCCAAGGTCAAGGCCCTGGCTGCTGCTTAAGCCGCAGCACTTTTCAAGCCCGGGTTTGCTCTGTTAAGAAAAAACCCGCCGTTTGCACCGGGTGCGCTGCCAGCAAAACAGCCTCACCGCAACAAAAAAGCCGCTTTCATCGAGCGGCTTTTTTGTTGGAAAAAATCTTGCTAAAACCTGTTGTCGGGGATCAAGCAAGCCTCGACCACTTGCAGGTGGTTGTCTTTGGCAAAATTCATCAGGAAGTCCCAGGCCATAACGTCGTAGTCGCGCAGTTCGTTGTTGACCACAACGCATTTGACGCCGTTGATGACCTTGGGAATGCACCACGGCGAATAGCTCAGGTGCGCGCCAGGCACTTTGCCCCCGGGGTGGAATTGACTCATCACGCCCGCCAAGCGCTCGGCCCAATCGCTGGGGCGAAAGGTCCTGCCTTCGTGGGTTATGCCTTGGATGAAGACTTCTTTGGCGGAGGATGAGACCATCGGGTAGAGGCCCTAAGAAACGGATAAATTCGCCGAGTTGGAGGATCGCTCGCGCAGCGCTCAAAGCTTTAAATTGTATCTTATATAAGACTTGCACACGGTAAAAACCCTAGCCCAGTGCAGGCCACGCCTGCGCTGTGGACCGTGTTGGACCGTCTGTGTTTATAAAGCAAAGTCTGGGCCTAAAATGCACGTTCAGCGGCCCGCCTAGCACTGGGCCGCATTTGTTTTGGCTTTTTCGGATGTTGCCCATGCCCACTGCTACCGCCCTCGACCAACCCCACGTGATGAACACCTACGGCCGCCTGCCGATCGCGCTGTCGCATGGCCGAGGCTGCCGGGTGTGGGATGTGAATGGCAAGTCCTACCTGGACGCCCTGGGCGGCATTGCCGTGAACACTTTGGGGCACGCACACCCCAAGCTGGTGCGCGCACTGCAAGACCAAATCGGCAAGCTGATCCACACCAGCAATTACTACTACAACCCCGCCACCGAGCAGCTGGCCGCCATGCTGGCGCAACGCTCGGGCATGAGCAACGTGTTTTTTTGCTCCACCGGCCTGGAAGCCAACGAAGCCGCACTGAAGCTGGCCCGCAAGTTCGGGCACGACAAGGGCATTGAAAACCCGCAAATCGTGGTGTACGAAAAGGCATTCCATGGCCGGTCCATCGCCACCCTGTCGGCCACTGGCAACCCCAAGGTACAGGCGGGCTTCGGCCCCTTGGTCGAGGGCTTTATACGGGTGCCCATGAACGATATAGAGGCGATCCGCAAAGCCACGGCCGGCAACCCGAACGTGGTGGCGGTGTTTTTTGAAGCCATCCAGGGCGAAGGCGGGGTCAACCCCATGAGCACCGACTACATGCAGCAGGTGCGGGCTTTGTGCGACACCAACGACTGGTTGTTGATGATCGACGAAGTGCAATGTGGCATGGGGCGCACCGGTAAATGGTTTGCCCACCAGTGGGCGGGCATCGTGCCCGACGTGATGCCCTTGGCCAAAGGCCTGGGCTCCGGCGTGCCGATTGGCGCCGTGGTGGCAGGGCCGAAGGCAGCCAGCATTTTTGCGCCGGGCAACCACGGCACCACTTTTGGCGGCAACCCGCTGTCTATCCGTGCGGGCCTGGAAACCATACGCATCATGGAAGAAGACGGCTTGCTGGAAAACGCGGCCAAGGTCGGTTTCCACCTGCAAACAGCGCTGGTCACACAGCTCATGCATGTCAAGGGCGTGACCGAAATTCGCGGCAAAGGCCTGATGTTGGGCATTGAGCTGGACCGCCCCTGTGGCGTGCTGGTACAACGGTGCGCCAACGCCGGCTTGCTGCTGAGTGTGACCGCAGACAACGTGGTGCGCATGGTGCCACCGCTGATCCTGACCTCGGCCGAAGCCGACGAAATCGTGGCCACACTGGTACCGCAGATCAAAGCCTTCCTGGCCGAACAAGCCTGAACTTCGCCCTTCGCCTATGTACGCGTCCATCACCCCGCCGGTGCCAGTCAAGCACTACTTGCAGTTCAAAGACTTTTCGGCCGACGAGTACGGCTACCTGCTGGCGCGTGCCGCGCTGATCAAACAAAAGTTCAAAACCTACCAAAAGCACCACACACTGACCGACCGAACGTTGGCCATGATCTTTGAGAAGGCCAGCACACGCACCCGCGTCAGCTTTGAAGCGGGCATGTACCAACTGGGTGGCAGCGTGGTGCACCTCACCACCGGCGACAGCCAGTTGGGCCGGTCCGAGCCGATCGAGGACAGCGCACGCGTCATCAGCCGCATGACCGACATCGTGATGATCCGCACCTTTGGGCAAGACAAAATCGAGCGCTTTGCGGCCCATTCTCGGGTGCCGGTGATCAACGGCCTGACCAACGAATTCCATCCTTGCCAAATACTGGCCGACCTGTTCACCTGGCTGGAATACCGCGGCAAACGCGCCGACGGCACGCTGGATCTGGATGCACTCAAAGGCATCACCGTGGCTTGGGTGGGTGACGGCAACAACATGGCCAACACCTGGCTGCAGGCCGCGCAGATTCTGGGTTTCAAGGTCCATGTCAGCACTCCCAGCGGCTACGAAGTCAATGCCGACGTGGCCGGCGTGAGCCGCGGTGACTGCTGGCAGGTGTTTGACAACCCGATGGACGCCTGCCGTGGCGCTGACCTGGTGACCACCGACGTGTGGACCAGCATGGGCTACGAGGCCGAAAACGAAGCCCGCAAGAAAGCTTTTGCCGCTTGGTGCGTTTCACCCCACATGATGGCGGTGGCGCAATCCAACGCGCTGTTCATGCATTGCCTGCCCGCCCACCGGGGCGAGGAAGTGGCAGCCGACGTGATTGACGGGCCGCAAAGCGTGGTCTGGGACGAGGCCGAAAACCGAATGCACGTTCAAAAGGCCCTGATGGAATACCTGCTGCTGGGGCAGCTGGAAAGCACCTGACCCCGGAAATGTACCCATGAGCGCATGCCAATCTTGTGGGGCCTGCTGCGCCCATTTTCGGGTGGATTTTTCGATCTACGAACTCGACATCGAAGGCGGGCAAGTGCCCTCGGGCTTGACGGTGGAAGTCAATGGCAACACCTGCCGAATGCGCGGCACCGACCATTGGCCGCCACGCTGCGCGGCCCTGACCGGCAAGGTGGGGGACCATGTGGGTTGCGGCATTTACGAATGGCGCCCTGCCCCTTGCCGGGAATTTGAAGAAGGCAGCGACGCCTGCCACCACGCCCGCAAACGCATGGGTTTGCCACCACTGCACGCCCCTTCAACAGACGCCTGACTGCGCACCGGACCCAGCCACATGACGCACACCTTGCTCGACTGCCAAACCCTCGACTTGCAAGACCCCCTGCGCCATTTGCGCAACCAGTTCGACCTGCCTACCGGGGTGATTTACCTGGACGGAAACTCGCTGGGCGTGCTGCCCAAAACAACGCCTGGCCGCGTGGCCCAAGTGGTTCAGCAAGAATGGGGGCAAGGCCTGATTCGCAGCTGGAACAGCGCGGGCTGGTTCCAATTGCCCCAGCGGGTGGGGGACAAAATCGGCCAATTGGTGGGTGCGGGTCCCGGTGAAATTGTGGCCACCGACAGCACCTCAATCAACTTGTTCAAGGTGATGAGCCTGGCACTGACCCTGCAATCGCAGGCACCCCCTGCACGCCAAGTGGTGTTGAGCGAGCGCAGCAATTTCCCCACCGACCTTTACACCGCCGAAGCCCTGTGCCGTGAACGCGGCTGGACCCTGCGGCTGGTAGAAGCCAACGAATTGGCAGAGGCCTTGAACGCACAAACCGGCGTGGTGATGTTGACCCATGTGAACTACCGCACCGGGGCCATGCACGACATGGCTGGAATCACCGCCGCGGCCCATCAAGCCGGTGCCCTGGTGGTGTGGGACCTGGCGCACAGCGCCGGCGCAGTGCCCTTGGATTTGAACGGCGCCAACGCCGATTTTGCCGTGGGCTGCGGCTACAAATACCTCAACGGTGGGCCAGGAGCGCCAGCCTTTGTGTGGATGAATCCGCGCCATGCCGGCCGCCTGGGCCCGGACTTGTGGCAACCGCTGGCGGGTTGGTGGGGGCATCAGGCGCCCTTCCAGTTCACGCCCCATTACGAACCGGCTCCGGGCATTCAGCGTTTTTTGTGCGGCACCCAACCCATCGTGAGCTTGGCGGCGCTTGAATGCGGGGTTGACACGGTGCTGGCAGCCCACCCTTTGGGGGGCATGGCGGCGTTGCGCACAAAGTCACTGGCCCTGACCGACCTGTTCATAGACCTGGTGGAGCAAAGGTGTGCGGGCTTGGGTTTGAACTGGGTCACGCCGCTGGCCCATGCGCAACGCGGCTCCCAACTTTGTTTGTCGTTCAATCCACAAGCGCAGCTGCCCCCGCATGCGGCCTACGCCGTTGTGCAGGCACTGATTGCGCGCGGCGTGATTGGGGACTACCGCGCAGGCGACCTGCACAGCGGCGGCACCCACCCCAACATCATGCGGTTTGGCTTTACGCCTTTGTACCTGGGGTTTGAAGACGTTTGGCACGCGGTGGAACACTTGCGCATTGTGCTCACCGACCGTGAGTGGGAGCAGCCCGAGTATGCACAACAAAACGCCGTGACCTGACCTTCACAACGATTGCAGGGCCTGGGCCAGCAAGGGCGCCATGGACACCACGTTGGACCCATGGGCAATGCAGTCTGTGCTCCACACTTCGCCCACGCCGGCCTGGCGCATCACCGCCAACGCATCCCCCGCGAACAGGGCGTGGGTCACCGCCACGTCCACCGACGCTGCCCCGGCAGCCAAGAGCAGGCGGGTGGCCTGTGCCACCGTGTGACCGGTGCTGGCCACGTCGTCCAAAATCACCACCTGTTGCCCGCCCCAATGCATGGGCGGCAAGGCAATTTGCACCGATTTGTCGCCGTGCCGCATTTTGTGGCACACGGCATTGGGGTTGCCGTGGCGGGCAGCCGCCTGGACCACCCATTGGGCCGCTTCCTCGTCCGGCCCCAGCAACAGGGCTCCGGGGCGCCGTTGGGCCACCCAGTCGGCCAAAACAGCCGCACCGCTGACCACCACCGCCTGCGGCACCGGAACCGCTTCTTGCAAAGTGGCCACCCGGTGCAAATGGGGGTCTACCGTGACCACCGCGTCAAACAAATCTGCCAAAAACCCACCCACAATGCGCTGACTGACCGCCTCGCCGGGCTGAAACGCAATGTCTTGCCGCATATAGGCCAAGTAGGGCGACACCAGGCTGAGGTGTTGAGCGCCCAACTGGCGTGCGGTACGGGCCGCCAGCAGCAGCTCCACCAATTTTTCGTTCGGCTGGTGCAGGCCACGGTACAGAACCGCCCGTGGGCTCAAAGGCGTGGGCAAACGGAGCTTCAACTCCCCGTCGGGGAAACGGTGCCTCTCAATCACACCCAAGTCAACCGCGGTACCGGCGGACTCCATGGCCTGCTGCAAACGCAGGGCGGGGGCATGTTCGTCTTCAAAACACAACAAGGCAAGGGTCATGTCAAAACTCCACGAACACATGTGACAGCTCACTGGCAGGTCCCACGGTGTAGCCGTTGGATTTTTCTGCCGCCTGGCGGGCAAACTCCAGATCGGACTGGAACTCTGCATGCACCTTGTACAGCAAATCGCCCTTGTGCACCGGGTCGCCGAGCTTGCAGGCCAAGTCCACCCCGGCCGCTTGCACTTTGGGCGCACCGGCCAGGCGCGCTACCCGCGCAATTTGCAGGTTGTTAATTCCTGTAACCACGCCCTCAGCGGGTGCCAACACCTCAAACGTGAGCGCACCCAATGCCGGATTCAAGTGGTTGAACCCCTTGCTGCCCTGGGCTTTGATGATGGCGAGCATTTTCTCCAACGCCCGGCCCGAATCCAAAATGTCGCGCGCTATGGCGTACCCGTCGCCGCCGCGAATGTCGGGGTCGCATTCCAGCAAACGGCCGGCCAAACGAAGCGCTTTTTGGCGCAAGTCCATGGGGGCGTGGGGGTGGTTCTCCAGCACTTGCATCACGTCTCGGGCCTCCAGCACCGGCCCGATGCCGTTGCCTATGGGCTGGCGGCCGTCCGTGATCACAACGTCGAGTGACAAGTCCAACCGCTTGGCAACGTATTCAAACAGCCGGCGCAGTTTTTGCGCTTCGGGCATGGAACGGACCTTGGCCGTGGGGCCGATGGGAATATCCAGCACCAAATGGGTGGAGCCCGCCGCCATTTTTTTGGACAAAATTGACGCCACCATTTGACCTGGCGAGTCCAGCGACAAGGGTCGCTCGACCGAAATAAGCACGTCGTCGGCAGGCGACAAATTCGCGGTCCCGCCCCAAGCCAGGCAGGCGCGGTGTTCGCTGACAATTTCACTCAGGCGGTCGAACGGCAGCTCCACATTGGCCAACACTTCCATGGTGTCGGCGGTGCCGGCAGGCGATGTGATCGCCCGCGACGATGTTTTTGGACAAACCAAGCCATGTGCCGCCACGATGGGCACCACCAACATGGAGGTGCGGTTGCCCGGAATGCCCCCTATGCAGTGTTTGTCCACCACCAGCCGCTCGTTCCAATTGACCCGGCGGCCACTGGCGATCATGGCTTCGGTGAGGTAAAAAACCTCCTCACGATCCAACTCGCCACGGTTGGTTGCCACCACAAACGCCGAAAGCTCAATCTTGGAATACCGATGCTCGGCAATGTCCCGCACAATGCCGTGAAAATCGTCTCGGCTCAAACGCTCTCCATCGATTTTGCGGTGCAAGGCCGCAATCGACTCCGGGGGTTCGGCCTGCGAAATGGTGGCCGGGTGGCCAGGTTCCACCCCCATGTGGGCGAATGCGTCCTCAGACAACCCTATTTCATTACATTTGACGATGCGCTGGTCGTTGGTGACATTGAGTGTGGCCAATATGCGCCGGCCGTTGGCACGAATTTCCACTTTGGACAGCGCCTGAAAACCCTCGGCGCGGTACACATCGCAATCGCGGTGGAGGTAAGCCACGTTTTCTCGGTAAGTGTCTATGGCCACACGTCGCAAGCTCAAGCGGGCTGCCCCCACCCGGTCGCAAGGAACCTTGTCGTCATTCATTTGCTTGCCTCCTGCGGACAGCCATCTACTGGCCTACACCTTACCCCAATTGGGCGGGCAAAGGTGGTCCTTTGTAGAGGTAGGGCTGGTCCATGACCCGCTCACCCAGAGCCGACATGACCACATCCCGCCCCCAGCGGGACCAGCCTTGCGCATGAAATATTTGCCCATTGCGCCGCGAACGGGCCTGCACCCATGCGTTGCGTTGCCAACGCAATTGTGCCCAATGCTGCAACAAGTTCGGCCAATCGGTGGCAGCGAATGCGTCGTACCTGGGCAGCACCCGCCCCAAGGTCCAGGCATCCTCCAGCGCCATGGCGGCACCTTGGGCCAAGTAGGGCCGCAAGGGATGGGCGGCGTCGCCCAACAGGGCCACGTTGCCCCGGGCGTGCTGGTGTGGGCCTTGCATGGGTTCGCGGTCGTTGAGGGGCCACAGCCGCCAATGTGCAACCGCCTGCAGTACGTGTTCAAAATCTGCCGCCACCGGCCCCAAGGCACGGCGAAGCTCCGTGGCAGTGGCCGCGTGGTCCCAATCGGCCAAGTTGGACGGCGCTTCGCCCTGTACCACCACCACAACGTTCATGAATTCACCGGCGCGCACGGGGTAATGCACCGCATGCATGCGCGGCCCCAACCAGGCGGTCACCTGCATTGCACGCAAGCTGGGCGGCAAATCCGCCATGGGGACCCAACCGCGATACGCCAAATGGCCTGTGAAACCGGCCGGTCCATCGTTCAGCAAGCCTTGCCGCACCCGGCTCCACACGCCGTCACACCCCAGCAATGCAGCACCCCGCCAACTCTTGCCCGAATCGCTCTGCAACAGCACCCCGGCCGATGGAGCACTTTGGGCCAACCCCGAACCGAGCTGCTGCCAGCCAGCCAAACGCTCGCCCAGGTGACAGCGTACCCCGCCCTGTGCCTGCACCGCGTTCAACAACACCGTGTGCAAATCAGCACGGTGCAGGGTGGCGTAAGGGTGTCCATACAGGTTGACCGCCCGCGCTCCCAAGGGCAAGGTACCCAAGGTTCGCCCGTTGTGGGCGTCGCGCACGCTCAGTTGCTCTGGGAATGCCGCTGCCTGCTGAACGGCAGGCCACAGACCCCAATCGGCCAACACACGCACCGCATTGGGCCCCAGCTGGATACCGGCTCCAACCTCTGAAAAAACAGGCGCCTGCTCCAGCAGTTCAACACCATATCCGGCTCGGGCAGCCACCCAGCCAGCCGCCAAACCGGCCAAGCCACCGCCCACCACCAACACCGGCAAGTTTGCTTCAAAGGGGGGCTGGCTTGCCAAACAAGTACCCTTGGAAATGTTGGCACCCCATCTCAATCAGCAATGCCGCCTGGTCGTCCAGTTCTACCCCCTCGGCCACCACGTCGAGCTCAAGGCTCTTGGCCAAGGTCACAATCATTTCTGCAATCGCCCTGTCGTTCTCGTCAACCAGCAAATCCCGCACGAACGACTGGTCAATTTTCAGAACCGACAAAGGCAACCGTTTCAGGTACGCCAGTGAAGAGTACCCGGTGCCAAAATCGTCCAGAGAAAAACGAATTCCGTGCTTGACCAATTGCTCCATCTTGGCAATCGTCTCTTCAACGTCTTGCAACAACAGGCTTTCGGTCAACTCCAGTTTGAGCAAATGCGGCTTCGCGCCCGTGGCCTGCACCACCGACATCACTTCGTCAACAAAATAACGTTGGCGCAGCTGGCGGGCACTCAAATTGACTGCGATGCAAAGGTCTTGTTTACCGGGTTGTTCTGACCAAGCCACCAATTGCCGACAAGCGGTTTCAAGCACCCAACGCCCAATCGGCAAAATCAAACCGCTCTGCTCTGCCAGAGGAATGAACACGCCCGGTGACACCATGCCGCGCTCAGGGTGCAGCCAACGCAGCAAAGCTTCGTAACAAACGATTTGGCGCTGGCTGTCCACCACCGGTTGGTAGTGCAGCACCAACTGGTTGGCACTCAAGGCTTCACGCAGGTCGCCGTCGAGGCGGGTGCGGTCACTCACCACCGACTGCATGTGCGGGTCAAAAAAACTCAAGGCGTTGCGCCCCAAGCCTTTGGCATGGTACATGGCCAAATCGGCCCGTTTCATGATGTCGTCGTAACGGTCGTGCCCGCCTTTGAACAGGGTCACGCCCACGCTGCCCGAGCTGTGGTAGGTGGTGGAAGTGCCCAAGGGGTAGGGTTGGTTCAGGGCCTGCAGTATTTTTTGCCCCACCTTGTTGGCGGCCAATGCCGCCTCCTGCTCCTGCGCACCCAAATCGGTCAACAAGATCACGAACTCGTCGCCCCCAAAGCGGGCCACGGTGTCTTGCTCCCGCACGCAAACCGCCAAACGTTGGGCCACTTGTTTGAGCAGCTGATCCCCCTTGCCATGACCCAAGGTGTCATTCAAGTCTTTGAAATTGTCCAGGTCGATAAACACCACGGCAGCCCACGCGCCGCTGCGTTCGCTGCTGGTTTGGGCATGGCTGAGCCGGTCTTCAAACAACAGGCGGTTGCAAAGGCGTGTCAGCGGGTCATAAAAAGCCATGCGCTGGATTTGCGCTTCCACCTGCTTTCGCTCTGTCAGGTCGCGCGCAAGCCCCAGCACACCAATGGCTTGTTGCTTTTCATCGAAAACGGCCACTTTTGTCACCTCGAAAGTGGCCGTTTCGCCGCGCAGGTTGAGCGGCAAATCGGTTTCAAACCGCAACATCTCGCCCTGCAAGGCAAAGGCTTCGGCATCGGTGGACAAATCGGCTTGCACCACCTCTGCCGGGTTGATGGCACCCGAATCCAAACCCAGTAGGGACGCAGCCGTGCGGTTGTAGGTTTTGGCCATGCTGGTGTTGGAGGCCAAATAGAAGCCCTGCACGTCCTTGAACCAGACCCGGTCAGGAATCGCATCCACCAAGGCCCGCATGCGCTGCGCACTGTTGCGAGCCGCCCGCTGGGCATCTATGAACTCGGTCACGTCGGCAAAAGTGCACACCCAGCCGCCGCTAGGCACCTGGGTGGTCTTGGCCTCCAACATGCGCCCACCGGGGGCGGCGCGCACTTGGCGCCCTGGCTTGAGGGAACCCTGCAAGTCGCTGATCCAGCCCAAACGGACCAAATCGGCCAAACTGGTGGCGCCTTCTATGTCGCCCCGCTGCAGCATGTACTGGAACACATTGACCACGGGCGGTTGATCGGCCAGCAGGCTTTGCGGTAGTTCCAACAGCTGAAGCGCGCGCTGGTTGTAAAAAGCCAGCACGCCGTGCTGGTCCACATACAACACGCCATGCCCCAGGTTATCGAGCGTGGTTTCCAGCAGCTCGGTGCGGTTGCGCAACAGCTGCGACAGCAGCGACAGGTCTTGGTTGTCTTTGATCCGATCGGTGATGTCGTGGGTGTAGCCGTACCAATCGACCGAACCATCGGGCTGCCGCTGGGACAACGCGTTGGTTTCGTGCCATTGGCGCTGGCCGTTGGGCAGGTGCGCGCGGTAGGTCAGTTTCCAATTTTGTGCGTCGTTCCCAGGCGCCAAAGCCACGTCGCGCAGCAGGGGTACGTCCTCCGGGTGTATGCGCCGCAGCAGGGCCATGCCGTCGGTGCGCACGGCTTCTGGCGTCAAGTCAAACAGCGCGGCAATGCCCTCACTGGCAAAGGGAAAAGACACCCACCGATCAGGCGACACATGCATTTGGTAAAGCATGCCAGGAGCCCGGCTGGTCAGGGTCTGGATAAAACGCTCGTTTTGAACATGGTGCGTCAAATCAAACACCGTGCGCACCCAACCATCTGGAACCGCCCAGGTGGTGAATTCGAGCGTGCGGCCCGTGCGGGTGTTTCGGGTGTAAGTCTGGCCCTCTGGTGGGCAGTTGAGCGTGAGGTAGGGCCCGTTGAGCACGTCGCTCAGGCCCATTCCCGCCGGAAAATCGCCTTCTTGGTGCAAGTAGGTCAGCAACTCCAGCTCGGTGGGCTCGTCCGACAATGCATCCGCCGGCACCGCCAGCAGTTCAAAAAGCTTTTGATTGAACAGCCGCAAACGGCCGGCCTTGTCCACCAGCGCCACCCCAAACGGGGCGCTGTCCCAGGCCATTGCGGCCAGTTGCAGATTGGGCAGTTGGGTGGCGTCCATAGGATCAAAAGACCACCGAACATGGTACACCGTTAGTCAAAAGCCTGGCAAGGGCGGAGCAAACAAATGCGTGCTTTTCGAGCCAAATGCCCAGCTTTGCCTACGGCGTATCGGGCAAAGCGCCTGGCATGGTGGCCAGCCGATCCCAGCCGTTGTGGCTGGCTGCCTGTGCGGTAACCACTTGGTTGCGACCCTGCAATTTTGCTTGGTAGAGCGCCCAATCGGCAGCGCTCACCCATTTCGCTACCGAGTCGATGTCCAACAGGCCCCACTGTGCCACTCCCACCGACAGCGTGGCCCGCAACGCACGGCCCCGTACTTGCACGTCCAGCTCGCTGAAAGCCTTTCGCAGCGTCTCCGCTCTGCGCGTTGCATTTTCCAGGTGGGCGCCCGGCATCAACACCAAAAATTCTTCGCCTCCGTATCGACACGGTATGTCGGTACCGCGAAACAAGGTCTGAATCAGGTTTGCCAGAGAGCGCAGCACCTCATCTCCCACGGGGTGCCCGTATCGATCATTGATGCCCTTGAAGTGATCCAGGTCCAGCATCAACAGGCAGATAGGGAGTTTCTCGCGGTCGCACCTGGCCACTTCACCGTGTATGACTGCCTCAAGGTAATGGCGGTTGAAGAGGCCGGTTAAGCCATCGCGATTGGCTTTGTCCACCAATTGGCTTTGAAGGTTTTGGTTGTCTTCCAGCTGACGGGAAAGCTCTGCTTCACGCCCTCGCAGTTGATGCCGTATTTCATGCAGACGACGGGTGCGGCGGTACACCACATCGGCGAGCAGTAACAAATAAAACATCAGTGCCACCATGCACAACAGGGTGACCACCCAACCGGTCTCTGGCTGCAAAAACCCACCGTTGCCCACAGCAAACACCGCCAGGGCCGGCACTGCAAACAAGAGAAAAGCCTCGACCCCGCCCTTCAAGCTGGCAAACAAAGTGAGGTTGAGCACAACCACCACAAAAAACACGTAGCCAATCCAGATGGGGAAGCCCAGAGCCGCCACCCAACCCCCCAAAAAGGCAGTCTCCAGGCGCATGACCGCCATTTCGGCTTTCAACCCGTGGGGCGAGCGAGACGCATAGACGTATGCAAGCGGTGGGTACAACAAAAAGTACAGCGCCGCCCCTGCCATGTGCCATGTGGCCGACCCTTGCTGCACCATGTGGATCAGCACTATGGCCAGCAACATCAGGTAGCCCAAGGGCCGGTTGCGCCGGCTCATGCGCACAGCCCAATGCACGGCCACCGGGGTTGCCCGAGGCGTCTTGGAGGCAGAGGTTGCGAATATTCCAGGCTTCATACCACGCGCCCTGAAAAGCAGGCACTGTCGTGAGAAATTCAGCGCTTATTTAAGCACGAAATACATTTTTCGATGCAATAAATATCAAAAATTCAACCATTTATGCAATTTGACAGGCGCAACGCCGGCGCCCTGCCTACGCACCCGGTCACCGCAAAACACCAGCACCGAACAAACTCCTCATGGCACTTTCCCCCATGCCTGCGCCAAAACGCTTGGCCAACCGTTGCGCCACATTTTCACGTTGTGTGTAGTCAATGATTTCCTCGGCTTTGACCACATCGCGCGCCACTTGGTCCAGACTGCCCAGGGCATCTGCCAGGCCAAGGGTCACTGCTCGCTGACCGCTCCATACCAAACCCGAGAACATGTCAGGCGTTTCCTTCAAGCGATCACCACGGCCTTTTCTGACGACATCAATGAACTGGGTGTGGATTTCATCCAACATTTCTTGCGCAATTTGCCGCTGCCGAGCGCTTTGCGGGCTGAACGGGTCCAAAAATCCCTTGTTTTCGCCCGCGGTCATCAAACGACGCTCTACCCCCAGCTTGTCCATCAGGCCGGTAAAGCCAAACCCGTCCATCAAAACGCCGATGCTGCCAACCAAACTCGCCTTGTCAACGTAAATATTGTCCGCAGCGG